>Ga0126384_10001003_pt1 | contig 16407 bp, 15 predicted proteins | sample PanSoiMetPlot_36_FD_92543 | JGI IMG/M metagenome (GOLD analysis project Ga0126384, IMG submission 92543) | Tropical forest soil microbial communities from Panama - MetaG Plot_36 | ecosystem: Environmental > Terrestrial > Soil > Tropical forest > Bulk soil | place: Panama | collected 2016-02-17 | reverse complement strand
GCCCTGCACCCGGTAGTGAAAATTCAACGCGAACCCGCAAGGGACCAGAAAACCAAGTTCGCTTATTGATGCCTGGCTCCACGTGATCCTGGGTGCGTGAAAACCTCTATGGATCAACAATCGGTGGGTCACTCCAACGTGCGGTCAAGTCACTATCGGCTCGGTAGCATGAATGGTGAGACGTGAGGTGCGCGTCAGAAGCGTCAGAGGCATATCTACGCCTTTGTACCGGTGGGGCGGGCACCGAGTGATGGCGAGAGGCGAGCTTCGCAGCGAGAGTTGATGAACTTCTGCGGAGTTGAGAACGCCATTCCGCGGCGCGGCAGCACGTCCAGGTTTTCACGCGGCCCAAGACCCAAAGCGACACCCGGGCAGCACGCATTAGCCCCTGCACGATTGGCTACTTTTCTGATAGTGAGCCGCGCTAGCGCTCGATGCGCCATAGAACAGCGATCCACTAGGCCATACCGCTCGGTGCACATGTTCTAACCTCGAGGATGGCGCCGCTGATGGTGCTGGGTCGAAGGCAAAAGCTCACACCGAGGTTTGACAAATGAATGCAAGCCCTGATGCGGAAGGTTTCTTCATTGCCGGCTTTGCAATTGATGGGAGCTTGGAAGTCAAGGACCGATGGAACTATCGCGACCTCTCGAGCAGGTGGTCGAACGTATGCGACGAACTTTTGCGCACCAAAGGCGTCAATTTCAACCACACATGGAGTGGACCGCTATCGCATATCCGCACACGATTGACATCGGCCCGTGGTGCAGGACTTTGTGCGGTCTATGTCAATGACCATATTGCGTGGTCGAGTTTGCTGCTACGCGGTAATGATCGAGGCGCTGAACTCGCTACCTCAAAAATGTACGTAAATTCCCTGCAGCGAACGGATTTCCTGCAGGTTTTCGCTGCGCTACCTGAGCCTTTTGCCGAAGTTCTGTCGATGTCTGAGCGACCGCTGATGGCGTTTGTGCCCATTCCAGACGAAGCTGTCTCAGATCAGGACTATGATGTGGTCCGGGAGCTATCGTTGCATTTGGCATCTGCGTTCCTGCGCGCAGATGAATAATCGCCACCACGAAACGCCGAGTGTGACAGGGAATGAAGGATAAGCGCGGCACGCCGGGGCGTCAGCTACAGGCGGGTTTTGCGCGCATGTGGTGCTGCCAGGCGAACTTGCATGGGTAAGTTGGCTTACTACTTGTATCGGCCTTCGCTGTTGGTGGTGGGCAACAGGTAGCCGGCCTTTGACAGCATCTTGCGTGCTTGAGGGCTATCCAAACGCCGCAACCCGGCCACTGCCCAGTGGCGCAGCTCCTCATCGCTTGAGCGCAGGTGCTCCCCTAGCACGGGCAATGCTTCAGGTAAGCTGACCTCGGAAATAATGCTCAGCAAGATGCGGCGCACGCGGGCATCACGCTCTGCTCGAAATGCCGCAATCAGTTTTGCTGAATGGTCCGTGGCATTTGCTTGCAGCTCTCGGCAGATAATATCTACCAGGCTGCCCGTTACGTTGCGGCGGCGAAGCAACTCGACGCACTTGGTGACCCCCGGAAACTTTGGGTGCAGCCGCTTCCAGCGAGTGTAGACCGGATCCTCCATCGCTTCCTTCCCCGCGCCCGAGGCCGCTCAAGGCTCTATCCTCAGCGACCATGACTGGCCATTGGTCTTCTGGCACTTCGCGTCAGGCGGTGGAAGACTGGTAGCGGATCACTCGGACCATCGCTAGGGGTGTCGATCACTTCACAGAGAGCCGTCCTCCTCATAGCTGAGTGCTGCTGGCTGCCGTGATCAGGGCATTTGCTCGTTCTTTTTTCGCTTTTTGGCGGCCATCGCACTGTCGTTACGGAACGGGCGTGACCGCGGGCACACCTCTGCCAGGAAGTGCACGAGCGTGCCCGTCAGCGCGTCCTCCTTGAGCCCATAGTGAACGTTCATGCCGCGCTTCTCGCGCCAGACCAGTCCGGCATTCTCCAACACCGACAGGTGTTTGGAAATGGCTGGTTGCGACATCATGTCGGCAAAGCGCTCGGCGATCTCTCCAGCCGTCATGTCGGTCTTGGAGAGATAGGCAAGAATGCGCCTGCGCGGAGCCGACGATAGCGCCTCGAATATCTTGTCGACCGACATCAGTTCCCCGCGGTCCCTGGCAGTGCGGCAACCGGGCGCGTTCACGTTGAAGCTGTTGTCTGCTTAACTTATTAGTTATATAGTACTTGTCAAGTGCCAGCGATCGGCTGAGCGCTCAAAGCAGCAGGCAGCAGATGCATTCTCTCCTCTGGATCGAAGGGCGCACGCGCCCCTCGCCATATTGCAGGTGGTCGCTTGCATGGTTGCTGAGCCAGTATTTGATAGCCTTTGTCGTGCTCAGGACGCTTGGCGGCCCGCCAAGCCTCGAACAAATGCTCGTGCACGTTTTCGTCGTGCCGCTTCGCTATCTCGGGCACGCGATTGATGCGCGATTGTTTGCTCCCACGACCTGGTTGGTCACGGCGGCATTCGTGTTCCAGGTTGCCACTGCCTGGGCGCTTGCAGCGCTGACGATTCGTCGGGCGAGGGATGCCGCCATCAACGAGTGGTGGGCCGCCGCCGCGGTTCTACCGCCACTGCAGCCGATCCTAATTCTCATTCTCAGCCTGCTACCCTCCCGAGCAGAGGCGAGTTCGCCGGCTCAGGCCACTGCCGACGCGCGCGCGCGCATCACGGTCGAGGCATTCAAGGGCGCGTTCGCAGGCATGGGCCTCACTGTCCTGGCAGTGGTCCTGAGCACGCTGGTATTTGGCGCCTATGGCACCGGCCTGTTCGTGATGTCGCCGCTCATCATCGGCGCTGTCACCGCCTACATCGGGAATCGCCGCGTCGATATAGGGGGGCCCGCGACTTGGGCGCTGGTCAAGAGCGCGGCAGCCCTCGGCGGTTTGGCGCTGCTCGCTCTCGCACTTGAAGGCCTGATTTGCATCGTCGTGATCGCGCCGTTGTGGCTCCTGCTGTCGGCGATCGGTGGTTGCATCGGCCGACCGATCGCCCGTGCCACCCATCGCCGACCCCAGAGCACATCTGCCGCTTTGTCGCTAATACCGCTGCTTTATGCCCTGGAAGCCATTTTTCCTGCATCGGTCACCTTCGAAAACCAGGTTTCAATCGATATCAACGCGCCGAGCGCCGCGGTTTGGCGCGCGATCACGGCAATGGGCCGTATCGAGGAGCCGCCCGGAGTGTTGTTCCGCCTGGGTCTCGCCCATCCGTTGAGCGGCAGGCTTGTCGGCGAAGGTGTCGGTGCCGAGCGGTACGGGGAATTCTCGACCGGCACCGCCGTCGAGCGGATAACGGAATGGGTGCCAAACCATCGCTTGGCCTTCCTCGTGTTGAACGATGTGCCGACCTTGCGGGAGTTGAGCCCTTACGATCACGTGCACGCACCGCACGTCGTGGGTTATTTTGCGACCACGGTTGCCAGTTTCGAGCTTGAAGACCGCGGCACTCAGATTACGAAGCTCACTCTGAGGTCCACGCATGTGCTTCGATTGGAGCCGACCCTATATTGGCTACCGTTGGTGAAATGGGTGGTCGAGGAAAACAAAACCCGCGTGCTGCGACACATCCGATTGGTCGCAGAGCGCCCCGTCGAGAGTGTGCAATGAAGCGTTGCTGTGCGGCCTTCCCGATCAGTAGGTGTAGTGGCTGCGCGAAAACTCGGGCTAGCTACTACTCGGCTTCGGCGCCACAGATGACGGCGACCGAACCGAACCTTGCCGACGCATGATCGTAATCGCCGCGCTGACTTTGTCAGTCAACGCCTTCCTTCGGTGCTCACCTACTGGGCTCGAACGACGATCGTGTAACCTCTGCTGAGCATGCAACGTTCCATCAGCAGCGCTCGCTGGTCGCTATCCAAGTTGACAGGTACTCCCTTTGAACACGCTTTGAAGGCAGCCTGCATTCCGGTCTGAGGCTCTTGCGAGCAGGCAAAAACGCCCAACGCAATCACTATTGGTGGCAATATACGCATAACCTTGACCCCCGGGACCGCCGTGCAGGGGGGATTGCGGATGGCCAGGATGACGCGGGCGAAGCTGAACATGAGGCCCCCCTGCACGGCGCTCCCGGAACAATCTTAGCGCAAGCGCATGAGGAATGCTTGGTTCCTGTTCTTCGGCACTGCAACGCCCATCATAATGAGCAGAAAAAGCTCTAGCGTCTGCAAGTTATAGATTTCCCTGCTCTGCCGCTCGCTAGGAACGCGAAACCTCGCGCCAGGGCGTTTCGTGGCTGAAGGCGGTGAGTTCAGGCATTAACCCTGCGGTAATGGTGCTGGCCGGCACTTTCCAAGCTGGGTTCATTTGCGCGGCGGCCCCGAGTTGCTTGGAGATCCACGGCTGGCTGTTGCGAGACATGTTGGCAGTTGGTCAGTTAGGGCTTTACGTGGACTTTGGCCCAAACAACGGCGGGTGCGAAAATGGCGAATGGGTCCTGGCCCTGCGGTGTCGATCAGGCGATCCACGCCAACGACTGTGACGCATCACGGATACTCCGACAGAGTTGTGGCTTGCGTGCCACCGCCGATGCAGTGATTAGTCTGCGGTCGCGAACAAGCGCTTGCAATCTGTGGCCAGGATCCCTATTTCACCCGGGCATTTATCTCGACACGAGCAACCACCGGAAGCGCAGTTTTATGCGGCGGGCATGGTCATCCCTGATGCAGATGACGAGGGACCTATCTCCCTCGACCGCTCCTGCTTTGCCCCGGGCCTGACCGAACGTCTCAACTAACACGTCGACTGTCGGCCCGGACGCAAACGCGGCTCCGGGCATGAACCAGCTCTCGTGGTGCCCGGGCCGTGCAACCAGAACGCACGAGGGCTCAAGCCACGAGGTAGTCCCATGGCCAAGGAGAAGTTTATCCGCACTAAGCCCCACTGCAACGTGGGCACGATCGGCCACGTGGACCATGGCAAGACGACGCTGACGGCAGCGATGACGAAGGTCTCGGCCGACAACGGCTGGGGTGCGTTCGTCTCGTATCATGACGTCGCCAAGGCGTCGGCGGCGCAGGGGACACGTGACGCGAGCAAGATCCTGACGATCGCGGCGAGCCACGTCGAGTATTCGACGGCGGAGCGACACTACTCGCACGTCGACTGTCCGGGGCACGCGGACTACGTGAAGAACATGATCACGGGCGCTGCGCAGATGGACGGTGCCATCCTGGTGGTTTCCGCCAGCGACGGACCAATGCCGCAGACGCGGGAGCACATCCTGCTCGCGCGTCAGGTAGGCGTGCCGAAGATCGTCGTGTTCCTCAACAAGTGCGACGTCGTTGAGGACACCGAGCTGATCGAGCTCGTCGAGCTCGAGGTACGCGAGCTCTTGGCCAAGTACCAGTTCGATGGTGACAACGCTCCCATCGTGCGCGGTGCGGCGATCAAGGCGCTCAACGGCGAAGCAGGTCCCTTAGCGGATGAGGCGATCCTAAAGCTCTTCGCTGCCCTCGACAGCTACATAGCGCTGCCCGAGCGTGCGAAGGACCAGCCGTTCCTCATGCCGATCGAGGGCGTGCACTCGATCTCTGGCCGTGGCACGGTTGTCACTGGCCTGATCGAGCGCGGCACCATCAAAGTCGGCGATGCGGTCGAAATCGTTGGCCTAGGCGATACGCGGAGCACTGTCGTTGTCAGCGTCGAGACGTACCAGAAGATCCTCGACGTGGGCGAGGCGGGTGATAACGTCGGCTGCCTGCTACGCGGCATAGAGAGGGATGCGGTGCAGCGAGGTCAGGTGCTGGCACGACCTGGCTCGGTCAAGCCGCACCTGAGGTTTGCGGCGGAGGTCTATGTGCTGAATAAGCAAGAGGGCGGCCGGCACACGCCGTTCTTCGACAACTACCGTCCGCAGTTCTACTTCAGGACCACGGACGTCACCGGCACGGTTGCCCTCAACCAGGGAGCGGAGATGGTGATGCCAGGCGACAACGCCGAGCTCACTGTTGAGTTGCACAAGCCGATCGCGCTGGAAGAGAAGTCGCGCTTCGCCATCCGCGAGGGCGACAAGACTGTCGGTGCCGGCATCGTCACGCGCATTATCGCCTGACGGCCACATCCGAAGGCGGGGGCAGGGAACCTCTCTGCCCCCAACACGCGGCCCAGTCAAAGCATGCAGCGGTCTTGGTCGATCTCAAAGGATTGGTTCAACTCGCTCGCTCTGCCGACACGGCCGCGTGGGCACGACGGCATGTACCGTTTCCAACTTATTCGGCGGCCCGCGAGACGGACGGGCGGCTACGCGACACAACTCGGATGGCATCGCGCATGATCGACATGGCGCGATCGACCTCGGCCTCGGTGGCGATCATCGGCGGCACGAGGCGGATGACGTTGAGATCGCCCTGGGTGCCACGTAGCTGGAAAATCAGCCCATGCTCGAGGCAAAGGCTGGCGATCTTCCCGACCTCGCGATTGGCTGGCGTCTTCTTCCCCCGGTCAGTCACAAACTCGACACCGAGCAGCACGCCGCGCCCGCGGATATCGCCGATCAGCTCGAACTCAGTCGCCATCTCGGCCAGTGCGCGCTTTATGCGGGTCTCAATGCGCGCGGCTTTGCCCGCCATGTCCTCCTCGACCACGATGTCAAGGCTCTCCTCACCGGCAGCGCACAGCAATGGATCGGTGGCGTGCGAGCGGGTGGCGAAGTATCCGTTCTCGACAGCGCGCTCGGCAATCTCGGCCGTGGTGCAGACGGCGCTGATCGGCAGGCCACCGCCGAAGTGCTTGGATATGGTGATGATGTCCGGCATCGCATCCTCGTGCTGGAAACCGAACAGTTTGCCGGTCTTGCCGAGGCCGGTTTGCGACTCATCGAATATCATAAGCATGCCGCGGCGCTCGAGTTCGGCGCGAAGGGCCTTGTTGTAGCCGGGCGGAGGCACGATCACGCCGCCGGCACTCAGCACCGGCTCGCCGATGAAAGCGGCGGGTTTAGACGTGAAGTTGGCGTCCGCCAGCTCGAAGCTCGTCTTTAGGCATTGCAGCTCGCAACTGGGGAATTTGAGGCCCAACGGGCAGCGATAGCAATGAGGAGCCAGGATGGCGGATGTCGCGGGCGCCACGATCGAGTGCTTGCTCCGGCTCCAGGCGAATGACAACGAGCGCGTGAGGTAAGAAGTCGAGCCGTGCAGACCGGTGTGGAAGCCCAGCACATCCAGCCCGCCGGTGGCCTTGCGGGCCAGATCGACGGACGCCTCGATCGAGTCGCTGCCGCTGACCAGGAACAAGGTTTTCTGCAGCGGTTTCGGCAACAGCTTACCAAGTTTCTCATGCAGCTTGAGCCGTGGCACGTTCAGCATGGCGTTAGAGGCATGCATGAGCTGTTTGAGGGTGTCGGTGATACGCTTGACGACTCGTGGGTGCTGGTGGCCGAGCGCGGCGCCCATCTGCCCCGACTGAAAATCCAGATACTGCTTCCCGTCGATGTCGGTGACCATGACACCCGCGGATTTGGCGAGGATCGGCCGGTCCTCAAGGCCACCCATGTAGCTTTTCTTCTCGGTTGGAAACATCCAGGTGTTGATGATCTCACGAGCCTTGGAACGATCCATTGGGGGTCTCCGCTGATCGGCGTTTGGTTCGGGTGGTCAGATGCGCAAGAAGATCCGGTTGAAGCGACTGCGGTCCTCCAGCAGGCGCATCAACAGGGACAGGCCGCGGTTGACGACGAAGTAGATCATTAGCAGCGTGACGTAGACTTCGATGGGTGCCGTCATCAGGCGCGCGCCGATCTGCTTGCCAATCTCAGTCAAGTCGGCGAGGCCGATCAGGAAGGCGAGCGAGGTGTTCTTGATGGACACAACATAGCGGCCGGCGAGCGCCGGCAGCATATTGAAGAACGCTTGCGGCAGCACGATTCGAAGCTGCGTTTCGAGCCGGCTCATGCCGAGTGCGCGGGCGGCCTCGATATGGCCGGACGCCACGGAGCGAATGCCACCGTGCACGATCTCGCCGATGTAAGCGGTCGTGAACAGTGTGAGCGCGATCAGCACGCTCGTGAACTTGGAAACCTGGACGCCGAACGTAGGAGGGAAAAAATAAGCCCAGAAGATCAGGATCAGTAGCGGCACGCTGCGGAACGCCTGCACGTAGATGGCTGCCGGCACGCTGAGCGCGCGCCGGGTAGAAGAGCGCATGACGCCAATGCCGGCGCCGAGCAGCGTCGCGATGACGATCGAGCTGAGCCCCAGCACCAGCGTCAGCAGCAACCCGCCCATGACGCCCTTGTTAAAGAGGTCACCGACCAGCAAACGCTCCCAATTTGCCGCTGTCCACACCCGCTCGAACTGCATGGGACTCACTCGCTGGTCAGCACGGGGCGCAGACCGCGCCGCGCTGTTATGTGATGCGAGAGGCGAACGCTCAGCAGATGTCCGAGCCCGGCCGCAAGCGTGCACAGGATCATGTAGATCACCGTCACAGCGGCCAGTGCCTCCACACCGCGGAACGCGAAAATGTCAATGTGTTTGTACTGATAGGTGAGCTCGGTTATGCCAATCGCCATGGCCAGCGACGTATTCTTGATGATGCTGACCGATTCGTTGACCAGCGGCGGAATGGTGATGCGCAGCGCCTGCGGCATGATGATCCGTCGCAGTGACTGCAGGAACCCAAGCCCAAGCGCACGGGCGCCGTCGAGCTGGCCCTTGGGTACCGCGTTGAGGCCGGCGCGCACCACCTCGGCGATGAAGGCGCCGTGATAGATGGCGAGCGCCACTACCGCAGCGCCGAACTCGTAACCGAAGTCGCGCAGTTGCAGGAACAGCCAGCCGGGCAGGATGTAGGAGGCGGAAAAGTACCAAAACAGTATCTGTACCACCGGCGGGGTGTTGCGGGCGAACTCGACGTAGAACCAGCAGATCGGCTCCGTCACGCTCAGACCGATCCAGCGCAATGTGCCGAACGCGAGACCGAGCACGAAAGCGAGTGCGAGTACCCAGGCGGAAAGCTGCAGGGTGACAACGAGCCCGTGCAGGATCAGCAGGCCGGCGTCACCCCAAAGAATCGACCAGTCGAGCTTCATCGGGCCGCGCCTTTTCAGACCAACCGCTCACTCGTCCCACACCGGCATCTTGAAGTCGTCGAAGTCGGCAAGCGTCATCTTGAGCTTGGAGTCCTTGCCGAGCCATTTATCGAAGGCTTTCTGCCAGGTGCCGTCCTTCCACTGGTCCTGCAGCAAGAAGTTGATTTCGTCGCGCGACTTGGAGTCGTTTTCGCGCAGAGCGATCGCGTAATAGCCGCCGCTGTAGAAACCGCCCTTGGTGAGCAGCACGTAGTCGTCGGGTTTGGGAGCCTCGACCCGCAGGCCCGCGAGCAGGATGTTATCGGTCGCCACCGCATCCACGGTGCCGCGCTCGAGCGCGAAAAACGCCTCGGGCCAACCCTGGAACGTCTGTATCACTGCCTTAGGTTGCGCCTCGGGCACCTTCTTGACGGCGCCCGCACCCGCGTCGACGCCGACACGCTTGCCGGCCAGGTCGGCCATCGAGTTGATGCCGCTCGTCTTTTTCACCAGCAGCGTCTGCGGCGTGTAAAGGTAGGGAATGGAGAAATCGACCACCTTGTCGCGTGAGCGGTAGTGACTCACGGTGGCAATGAGCAGGTCTATCTTTTTCTGCTGGAGCAGCTGCACGCGGTTGGAGGCCTTGACTGGTTCGAACTCGATCTTGACCCCGAGCCGCCGGGCAATGTCGACGATGAGATCAATCTCGAAGCCGGCGAGATTACCCTTGTCATCGACGAAGCCCATGTAGGGGGCGTCATTCTTGACGCCGGCATGTAGCACGCCGCGCGTCCGCACCTCCTCGATCATGGGCTTGTCCTGCGCACCGGCCGTCGTTACCGGCACAGCGAGCAGCGTTAGCCCGAGGGCCAACAGCAGAAATGGTTTCATGGGCTCTGTCTCCTTCATCGCAACTTGCGGCCCAGCGACAACAATGGCTGGCAGGCCGCTTCGGGCTCAATGCTTGAGGATCTTGCCGATGAAGCGCCGCGTACGCTCCTCCTTGGGGTTGGTGAAGAACGCTTCCGACTTATCCACCTCGATGATTTGGCCGCCGTCCATGAAGGCGATGCGGTTCGCCACCTCGCGCGCAAAGCCCATCTCGTGCGTGACGACCATCATTGTCATACCGTCGCTGGCCAAGTCCTTCATGACGTCGAGCACCTCGTTGATCATTTCCGGGTCGAGCGCGGAGGTCGGCTCGTCGAACAGCATCACCTTTGGCTGCATACACAGCGCGCGCGCTATGGCAACGCGCTGCTGCTGGCCGCCTGACAGCGTGTCTGGGTAGGCGTCGATCTTCTCGGGGATGCCGACGCGCTCCAGCAGCCGCTTCGCCCGCTCGAGCGCCTCAGCCCGCGGCAGTTTGTGCACCAGCGTCGGGGCCACGATCAGGTTCTGCGCGATGGTGAGGTGCGGAAAGAGATTGAACGACTGGAACACCATGCCGATGCCAGGGTCGAGCCGCTTCAGTCGCGAGCCGGAGCCGCTGACCTTCTTCTGATCGATCAGGACCTCGCCGCCATCGACCGCTTCCAGTCCGTTGATGCAGCGCAGCAGCGTCGTCTTGCCCGATCCGCTCGGCCCACACAGTACCACCACCTCGCCCGGTGCCACATTGAGGCTCACGTCGTCCAGCACCTTGTGTGCTCCGTAATGCTTGACAACGCGACGCAACTCGATGGCGGGCGCGGCAAGCACATTTGGGTCGGGACGGGATAGCATTTTCAACCGCTTAGAAACCGTGGCTGGCGACGGCGAGGATATCCCGGCTCGCAAGCCCGCCGAGCCCCAACCTCTCGAGCGTGTGGCCTTCCGCCATGAAGTCGCGCGCGTAGAGCGCCGAGCTGAGACCAATCAAGGTATCGGTGACCGGCATGTTGATGCCGGCGACGCTGCCGAGTGAGCGATAGAATACGAGGGCATAGGGCACATCCTCGGTGATGAACCGGTGGTTGAATTCCTGCGGGCCAACGGGCCCTTTGAGCTTTTTGGCAACGGAGGCAAAGATCTCGTTGAGGTCGTCCCCCTCCGCCGCGTGCGCCTGGCGAAAATAGTCGTCGACCGAGATCTCGGTGGTGCCGAAGCGGCGGACCAGCGCCAAACGCTCCTCGTCGACCAGCTTGACCAGACGCGCCACGCCCGGCGTAATGCACTCCCAGATGATCCAGTTCTCGCCCTTCTCGGCACGGCTCAGATTACAAAGCAGCGGCGCCACGTGATAGACGGGGTTGTGGTTGTTGAGCGAGATGGCGAGGGTATTGTCCTCGAGCCGGAACCGCTGGCCGAAGATCGTCTCCAGGCGCCTGAGCGCGTCCCGACCCCGCTCAGCGGGAATGGCGGCGATGTCCACCACATCCTTCAGCTTTAGGATGCGCACCGAAGTCGGGCTCGTCTTGCGCGTGGTGAATAGACTGGTCGACACGTCGATGATTGTCGGCTTGATGCCGCGTGCCTTCAGCATGCGCGACAGCAACAGCGAGCTCAGCCCGGTCACGGGATGCACCAGCACATCCTGATCTTCGGTCAGGTGCGGAGCGGCGGCTGACATAAGCGGCTGATGCGCAAAGGCCGGTGCGGCAATCATGACGAGTTGTGCATCGGCTATGCAAGCCCCAACGTCGGCGGTCACAATGAGCTTTACTTTACCTTGGAAGGCACCCTCGGCTTCGAGTCCGCCGGCAGCCGCCAGCGCGCTGCGCTCTGCCTCGAATGTCGACCAGACATGAACGTCGTGGCCGGCGTTCGCGAGGAACCACGCGTTGGCCAATGCCACGTTGCCGGCGCCAAGGATCGCGATCTTCATGTCGTGGGGCTCCACTGACTGGCGTCGTGCATGACGGTTTGCTCAGCCCGCCGACGCACGCAACCGGCGGCGGGTCGACGCGGCCGGAGCCGTGTTCTTGGCGCTCGGATTGGCGATCTTTCCGGGGACCGCCGTGGCCGACGGCTTTGCTTCGTTCTTGGGTTGCGACACGTTAGCCAAGCGCGCTTCGGCGCGCATGTCGGATGGGCTTTGCGCCAGTTTTACGGTGTAGTAGTAGCGGTCCGCCCGGTAGTGCGAGCGGAACAGCACGATCGGCCGGTCGTTGCCGACCTTGAAGTGGCGCACGATGTACAGCACCGGTGCACCGATGCCGATGTCGAGCAGGCGCGCCACCTCGGTGTCCGCCGCTTGCGCCTCGATTCGCTGATGGTCCTCCCAGATGTCGAGCCGTAGCGTGCTGCGCAGCACATGCACGATCGAGGTCTTGCCGAGTTCCTGGCGGGCAACGCGGGTGCCGACATCGAGCGGCAGGAAGGCCTCGTGCAAGGCGAACGGCTGACGCTCGAAGAAGCGCAAGCGGAAGACGCGATAGACCATCTCCTCGCGCGGGACCGCCATGACGTCGGCAACTGCCGCCTGCGGCAGCACGGCCCCCTTCGCCAGCAAGCGTGCCTCAGTGTCGAGTTTGAAGCGGGTGAAGTCCTCGGTGAGGCCAGTCAGGCGCGTCTCCCGGCTGGCCGGCGGGAGGCGCGCCACAAACGTGCCCTGTCCGGGAATGCGCGAGATTATGGCGTCCGCCTCGAGTCCGCTCAGGGCGTCGCGCACGGTCTCGCGGCTGACGCCGAATTCCTGACACAGGGCGTGCTCGGTTGGCAGCTGGTCGCCGATGCACATCTCGCGCTCGATGCGGCGCATCAAGATCTCGCGAATCTGCAGGTACTTGGGAAACGGATCAAGAAAGGTGTGCGTCGACGCCGTCCGTCTGCTGCGCGCCCGAGCCATCCAAGGTTCTCGAAAAGTTTGCCAAGAAGTATCGAGATTTCTTGTCTACTCAGCCATACATAATGGCTTTCCAATCTGGCGGTCAACAGGCTTTGGCCCGTTGCGCGAGCAATTCGGTGACGCGAATGCCAAGGCGCAAGACCACCAACTACACCTTCGGACGCGAGACAAGCCTATTTGAAGGTTGACTCGCTCAGCATCGAAGCTGCCGCGGCTGCAGCGAACAATCGCTGGCCGTGCGCTCTCCGACAACAACATCGTGGCCGTGCAGTTTGACTGGGGTCATGATCCGTCACGTCGGTGGAGAGTAGCTCCGGCACGCCACGGAATACACGAGCCAAGGAACCGTTGACCCTTGTTTCGGCCAAGGCCGACAAGGCTTGAGCATCGTTGGGGGCTTTTGAGCATGGTTGTTATTGCCGAGACATTTTGGCACCGGCGAACGCCGGCATCACCTCTTTGGCGAAACGCTCAAGTTGCTCCAGAGCGACCGTCTCTGGCACACCGACCGACAGGCTGACCGAGATGCGGTCGAGGGCCGGATATTTCGCCTCGAGTTGCTTGATGTGCTCTATCAAATCATCGGCGTTTCCGCAGAGGAAGCCGCCGGCCTTCACCGCATCCTCGATGCGCGGCAGCTTGGCACTCGGTGCCCGCTTCGGGTCACGCATGATTTCGATCTGCTGCTCGGTGATCGCGCGCACGAGGCGGAGCTCACCGAACATCTTCATGTTCTCCTCGTAGTATTTCGCGGCTTCCCTCATCCCCTTCTCGCGGTTGTCAGCCATAAAAAAGTGGAAGCCAAAACACAGCCGCTCGCCCAGCTGGATCTCTTTGCCAAGCCTGGCGTGTGCAGCCTGCCAGTCGAGCACGACCTTGTGCATGGCGCCGCCTTCGGCCGAGCCGCCACCTACCATTCCCTGAATGCCGTGTTTGGCCATGAATTCCATCGCTCGCGCCGAACCGCCCTGGATCGGTTGCCAGCACTCGACCGGCAGATTGAAGGGCCGCGGGACGAGCGTCAGCTCCTTCAGTGTGTAGCCGCGGTAGGGAATTTCTGGCGGCAATGTGTAGTGCTTACCCTTGTGCGAAAAAGCCTCTTGGTTGAAGGCCTTGAAGATGATGTCGACCTGCTCCTCGAACAGCTCGCGGTTGGCTTCCTGGTCGCGCAGGGGCGAGCCGAAGGTCTCGACCTCGCGCGTGTGATAACCACGACCAACGCCAAACACCACTCGCCCGCCCGTCAGGATGTCCGCTGTCGCATAGTCCTCTGCGAGCCGCAGGGGATGCCACATTGGTGCGATGTTGAACCCGCAGCCAATTTTGAGTTTCTTCGTGCGATGAGCCAAGTGCACCGCGAGCAGGATGTTGTTGGGGATGCATTCGGTACCTTCGCGCTGAAAGTGATGCTCGGCGGTCCAGAAACAGTGATAGCCGAGGTTATCCATCAGCTTGGCCATTGACTCCGCCTTGCTCAGCGCAGTGGCCAGGTGCGCATTCCCGTAGCGCCGCTCGTTTATTGGTGTGCCGCCGTAGCCAACATTGTCGAGATCGGCATGGCCGGCAAAAAGGCTATCAAACTTCGTGATCATGGCGCATTTCCTGGTTGGGCCCATCCCAGCAACTTAACACCCCGATCCTAGATCAGACCTGGACGGCGGCAAAACTGGACTTCAAGTCCACGAGTGTTCAATGGCGATCCAGGTACCGATCGCCGCAGTTGAAAAGGGCCCAGAGCGAGCTCGACCCGTCGAGCTATCCAGGAGCAAACCGAAGATTGCTGGATCACCTGTGAGCGGCGCCGAGCAGTAAGTGTAAAGGCCATTAAGCTGGCAAAGGTCGCCCTTCAACATCGACAGCAACACAACCATGCGGGGACTATGCCGGTGGCAATGCGGACGATGTGTGGCCTTGAAGGTGCGACCGAAGCACGGAAATGCCACACTAAGCCCCACTGTGCACCGCCCCTCGCCGTGCCTTCCCGTCGCTTTAATGGCCATGCAATAGCGTGGTGGCACCAAGCAATTTATGCCGGTCAACAGCGGAACTGGAGAGCACGAATGGCCGGATGTTGCAGCCTTGCACGGAAACGCCTGGCGAAGTAAGCCCTGCCCAGATCGCCCGCATCCCGGACCGCAAAATTGCAAGACCTTCCGGGGCAGTTTTGATCCGACGCCAGCATCGCCCCTGCCAGAGCATCTTCACCAGGGGCGCTCCACTGCCTCCTGGTCGCAGACCAATGTGAATACGAATGGCACGCAACGGGTAGCCGACAACGAGACCCCTGGCTAGGTCGTTCCGCCCCACCTGCCGTGCTGTCGGATGCCTGTTGGTGGGCTGGAGTTACCCACGCTTTGGAGCGTCATTGTGGAGCGGATCGCGGTCGAGCACCTCTTGGATCCGCCGTGGGTCAACTTCGACCTTGAGGCCACAGCGCTCGAGCTGGAGCAGCATGGGTGATCGGCTGTCGCGGTTCTCCCAACCCCGGTTGAGCGCCTCCGTCATCTCAGCGTATGCAATGTTGGCAAGCCGCATTGGCACGCCTAGTTCGCGGCCGAGCTCGGTCGCAAGCCGCATGTCCTTGTGTCCAAGCTTTAAAGCAAAGCTTGGCGGGTCGAACTTGTTTGGCAGAAACCGATCATAAAGGCGGTCGAACGTGCGCTGGCGCCCGCTGGCGCCGGTGCGCACGGCTTCCCACAGGGCAAGCGGCTCGACGCCGGCCTTGATCCCCATCGAGAAGACTTCCGCCAGCACCATTTGGATGCCATAGCCGGCGCAGTTGTGCACGAGCTTGGCCACCGAGCCGGCGCCGATCGGGCCGATGTAACGGGCCGCGTCACTGAAGGCGTCAAGCACCTGTTTGTGAGCACCAAATACCGCCTCCTCGCCTCCCACCCAGATGGCAAGCCGACCGGACTTGGCTCCCTGGGGTCCGCCACTCACCGGAGCGTCAAGCAGGTCGACGCCCCGCTGTTTGCATAGCTGGTGGATCCTGCGTACCAATGTCGGTGAGTTGGTGGTGAGATCAAACCACGCGCTGCCCTTCTCCATCCCTTCGACCAGTCCGTTGGGTCCCAGCGCCACAGCCTCGACCTCGGGCGGGCCGGGCAGGGACGTGAAGATCACGTTCGATTGCGCGGCCAGTGACTTGGCGCTGTCAGCCCACTTGGCGCCGGCTTTCAGATGCGGCATCGCCGAGTCCTGGCGTATGTCGTGCACGATGAGTTGGTAACCGGCCTGCTGAAGATTGGCCGCCATGCCGGCGCCCATCGTGCCCAATCCTACGAATCCCACCTGCATGTCGGCTTCTCCTGATCTGCGATCCTAGTTCCCGTGCGGCTTCCCAATACTGCACCGAACATGTGAGACATGGCTACCGACCAGCTATGATCGCGACGCCGCTCTCCCTCATCATGGAATGCGACCGGTCGGGTGATCTCGCGCTCGGACCAGCTGCCTTGTCAGCTCTCTGGAGTGCACCACCTGCTGGTCTTAGCTCGACTGTCACCCCGTCCAGATCAGATCCGCCTTCAATATGCCGAGTTGGGATTGTTCTGCCCGCACCAACGGGCGTTCTTCGATAATGGGACGTCGCG
>Ga0126384_10001002_pt1 | contig 16411 bp, 10 predicted proteins | sample PanSoiMetPlot_36_FD_92543 | JGI IMG/M metagenome (GOLD analysis project Ga0126384, IMG submission 92543) | Tropical forest soil microbial communities from Panama - MetaG Plot_36 | ecosystem: Environmental > Terrestrial > Soil > Tropical forest > Bulk soil | place: Panama | collected 2016-02-17 | reverse complement strand
TGTCGATGGTAAATCTTATGCTGCGGAAATATCCAGAGGCCATCGCTGAATTCAACAAGTCGAAGCAATTAGGCGGACCTCCGTGGGTACTGTCACTTCTCGGCTATACCTATGCCGTAACCGGAAAGAAGGAAGAAGCACGACAGGTTCTAGTTCAGTTAACCAACATGGCCAAACAGCAGTTTATCGCGCCCGTTGCCTTCGCCAATGTCTATGTCGGTCTGGGCGAAAAAGATCAGGCCATAGCCTGGCTGGAAAAGGCTTATGAGGAGGGGGACGAGTTGCTTGGTGTCTCGAGATTCTTTTTCTGGATGGAACCATTGCATTCCGATCCTCGCTACTTGTCGCTGATGAAGCGGCTTGGGTTGGAGCCGGCGCCTGTTAGATAGAAACTTACACGATTCCTGACCGATCAAACTGGACAGAGGTTAATTGAAATGACTCCCGAACGCTGGCAACAGGTGAAACAAATCTTTCAATCCGCCATCGAGCTCCCGCCTTCAGACCGCGACAGCTTCATCTCTCGAGCTTGCGCCCACGATAATGAGCTCCGAAGCGAAGTCGAATCTCTGATCTCGTCTCACAATCAAGCCGGAGATTCTGTAGAGGCGCTGGCCACCCAAGTCGCCGCTCAGATTGTCACGGATGATCAAGACGGCTCATTTGTAGGACAAAGCTTGGGCCCGTACCAGGTGATAGGCAGTATCGGCAAAGGCGGCATGGGCGAAGTCTACCTCGCCCAGGATACACGCCTCGCTCGCCGTGTTGCCTTGAAGCTATTGCGAAGAGAGTTCACTAAAGATGAAGACCGGCTGAGACGCTTTAAGCAAGAGTCTCGTGCGGCGTCGGCATTAAATCATCCCAACATCGTAACCGTTTATGAAATAGGGCAAACAGACTCGCTGCACTACATGGCAACGGAGTACGTCGAGGGCGAGACGCTGCGCCGGCATATGACGGACAGCAAAATAAAGCTGCGCGAAGCTCTGGATATAGCCATCCAGATAGCGAGCGCGCTTGCGGCTGCGCACCATGAAGGGATCATCCATCGCGACATAAAGCCCGAAAATGTAATGCTGCGAAGCGATGGTTATGCGAAGGTACTTGACTTCGGACTGGCCAAACTATCTGAACAACAGCGCGCGCGCGACGAGCAAGCCATGACCGTTCCGTTAGTCGAGACAGAATCAGGTGTGGTGATGGGAACCACCAACTACATGTCTCCGGAACAGGCGGAAGCCCGCTCTGTAGATCACCGCACCGACATCTTCTCTCTAGGCGTCGTCCTTTACGAAATGTTTACGGGCAAGCAGCCGTTTTCGGGTAAGTCTCTGATTGATACTCTTCACTCCATCGTCAACGATGAGCCGCGCCCCGCCACCGAAGTCAATCCGCAACTGCCGCGCGAGACAATGGAGATCCTCGATAAGGCAATGGCTAAAGCTCCGAACGAGAGATACCAGCACGCTGGCGATTTCGAAATAGATTTGCGCAGGCTTAAACGTGCCGTTGAAACGAACTCTCTTTCAAGTCTTCAGACAAAAGTTGCCCTAACTGAGACCAAGTCGAAGTTGTGGCGAGCAACGTCAGTGAGGGCAGCTGCTGGGGCGCTAATTATTTTGGCCATAGCTGCCGCCTGGCTGCTCGGTCGTTCAGCAGCGAGTCGTACGGTCACCGCATCCTCCGGCGGGCCGCAGCCTGCTGCTACAGCGTCACTCGGAAACGTAAGATTGACTCCGCTCACCGTGGATCCCGGCTTCGAGGGAGAGCCAACCTTTTCTCCTGACGGACAGACTGTAGCTTACGTGTCGGACAGAACAGGAAACTTTGACATATTTCTTAGGCAGGTATCAGGCGGGCCAGACATCAACCTGACAAACAATCCAGCCGACGATATGCAACCTTCATTTTCGCCTGACGGCAAGCAAATAGCGTTTGTCTCGTCGCGCTCGGGTGAATATGACTGCTTATGTTTCTTCATCTATGGAACCGATCAGCCGCTGATGGGTGGCGCCATCTGGGTAATGCCTGCGCTCGGTGGCAGTCCCCGGCGCATTGTGGAATCCGGAACCTTCCCTTCATGGTCACCGGATGGGTCGGCAATAATATATTCGAGCGGTCCCTGGTACGGTCAGAAAGTCTACAGAGTTGCTTCGACTGGGGGCGATGCGAAAGAGATTCCGATCGAATTCAAAGGCGGCGCTCCGTACATGGCCTACCCCAGCTACTCACCGGATGAACATTGGATCGTGTTTGAAGCGAATGACAGCGTTTACATCGTTGGCGCACAAGGCGGCGAGCCTAAACCGATGGTAAAAGGCAAACACCCGGTCTGGGGCGCAGACGGTCGCAGAATCTTCTACACGAACGTAGAAGCGGGAAAAAATTATTCGCTATGGCAACTGCCTTTTTCGGGCGCGGAAGGTTCGGTCGCTGGAGATCCGTCTCCGCTGACGGTTGGGCGCGGACGAGACACTCAAGCGACCGTGTCACGAGACGGCAAACTGATCGCCTACGCGGCTCTTGACGTTTCATTTAACCTCGAGGCGGTGCCTTTCGATGCCGAAGCCGGACGGCCCACTGGGCCAATCCAATCGATCACCAGCGGCAGTGATCTGATCTATTTTCACAACGCGTTGCCCACAGACAGCTCCGAAGTATTTGAGTCTCATCGCGGAGCTAGTTCCTTTCTTTGGAAAGTATCTCGCGGCTCACCTCCGGTTCAGCTTACTTCAGATCCGAACTATGATGACGTTTTCCCAAGATGCTCGCCAGACGGCCGCACGATTGCCTTTGATAGAAAACAATCAAACGATCCTGATGCGGGTGATAGTTTATGGTTGATGGCGCAGGACGGTGCCAACCCGCGTCTGCTGGTTAAAGACGGTGGCCTCGCGGGATGGATGCATGACGGCAAGGCGCTTACTTACCTGTCGTTCGAGGATGGACAGATATACTTGTATGATTTAGTCGCAAAAAACGCGAAACGTATTACGAATGAAGAAGGGGTCTACGGCGTTGGGGTACCCAGTCCCGATGGAAAGTGGATAGCCTTTATGAGCATCGCCTCCGGCAATGTTGACGTCCGCGCCGTACCAATCGCAGGCGGAGAGTCTCAGATCATAGTAAGTACGCCTCGCCAGGATTTTCATCCGTTCTTCTCGACATCTGGGAAATGGCTATATTTTAGTATGGATCATAAGAACATCCATCGCGTACCCGGCCCTGCTCAGGGCTGGCGAAAAGCCGAGCCGCAGAAGGTTACCAACTTTCAGGAGTCAGGACTGTTTCTAGAAGATGCGCAGTTCACCGCCGATGGTCGTCAGCTAACCTATGCGCGACGCCGCACCACCGGTGATATCTGGATAATGACTCTGAACAAATGAGATCAGTCCAGCTCGCTTCGTACTTTTGTAGTATCCTGATGAACCTATGTGCCTGGCTTGACGCAAATCATCTACCCGATCATTTCTTCTGTTTGTCCTTAAACTCCGCGGCCCAGTTCTGGACGATGATGATATTGCCTTGCCGGCTGCTTTTCGAAAGCGGCCGGACAAAAACGAAGCGCTGCCCGTCCGCACTGACGTCCATGGCCTTAAAGTCGAAGATGGTTGCAGCGATCTTCTCCAGCGAGAATAGTTCCCTTGGTTGGCCCGTGGTGAGTTGGCCCTTAGTCTCAACCGGAATAACCATGAGTCGCGATTGGGGGCCGGAGTTGTCGAGGTAAAAAAGCTCGCCGCTACGCCGGTTCCACCGCGGGTTTGTGGCCTGGTTTGCTGACACTTCCCATTGGCCTTCACCCTCAGGGAACGGGCGGATATAAATTCCCGGACGACCGCCCTCCCACGATTCATAAGCAACATAACGACCATCAGGAGAAATCCGGGAACCGGTCAACGAGGTCGGTTTCTCGAGAAATTTTCGCGGTGGCCCGGGTGAGTCCAATGTAATGATCCTTAATCCTCGTCCCACCTCTCCTGACGATGTGTATATCAGTCGTCTTCCGTCGGGAGACATAGATCCTTCTTCAGCCTTCTCAGCCAGATTCCTGGTCTCGCCTGTTCCGTCTGATAATTTTTGACATACAACACCTCCAGATTTGGTCGCGGCGTCGAAGATTATCCATTTGCCGTCTGCAGACCAGCTTGGACTTCTATTGTCTTCAGCAGAGAATGTTAAACGCGTGTGTACTCCGGTCCGTGTGTCAGCCACAAAGATGGCGCTCTTGCCTTTTTCGTCGGCTGCATAGGCAATCCGGTAGCCATCCGGTGATAACGCCGGATCGGCCATATTGTCCTGCGGTTCCCCGATGATCCTTTCCACGGAACCTTCTCGATTAACGAAAGCCAACTGCCCTGGACCAGATTCGATGTCGTAGTCGTAGATCAGGGTTCCATCGTCAGCAATGGATGGATTGTTCCCGTTGGCAGCCACCAGGAAGGGCTCCCCTGTGAGTTCCAATTGCGAAGCAGAAAACGATACTGCCCAGATGCCTGGGTTGCCCTGTTCCCTGCGGTATAACAGATGACCGGTCGGCGAGTATTGAGGGTCGTTAAGTACCTGCGGACCATTTCGAGCCTGTCCCTCGAGACGCAGGATTAGTTTTCTATGTCCATCGCGATAGGCTTCGAGCGTGTCAACACCCTCAGTTCGATGGAGCGAATAAACTATAGTTTGTCCATCGGGTAGAAACGACGGCTGATGGAAATCTACATCACCTTCATTTAGTTTGATGAAGATTTCGGGATCGCCACCACTCGCGGATACTTTGTACATTGGGCCACGGGTCGTGGAAAATAGGATGAAGTCCTGTGCTCCCCATACGCCTCCGCGGTAGACTCCAGGTAGCCGACAAACGATTGTAGCCTGCCCATCGGCAGCTGGAATACGGAATAAAGACCCATCGCGCACGAAAGCGATCGAATTGCCGTCAGGCGACCAGAAGGGACCGCCACTGCCTTCTGCGCCAACGACCAAGGTTCCCGCTCCTTCGATCACGCGGGGCTGCAACTGGGTAAGATCCCATACCTTAAGCTTTCCTTCCTCGATGAAGAGCACCTTGCTTCCATCGCGCGAGACGTCGAATGTTCTCGGGGAAGAACGGGGAACGTTGGTACTCAAGCGGAATCGCCGGAGAGGACTAATTGAAGTTCGTGGCCACGTCAGGAATCTGAACGCTCCTGCAAGAATCACGGCAACCACCAACCCAGCAGCGACTCCAAATAAGAACCTGCGTTGTACTCGAGGTTCGGCCGTAGCGATCGTCGTTAGCTCCGGCGGCTGTTCCGTCGGAGCTTCAAAAGCGATACGGGCTTCTCCAATGTCACGAAGTCGTTGTCTGGGGTCTTTGGTGAGGCACCTCACGAGTAGCTTACGAATCGGTGGGGCGGATTCGGCCGGAAGCGCATTCCAATTCGGCTCGCCGCGTACGACCGCCGCCAGGGTGTCTGTGAGGGTTTCACCGGTGAAGGTTTGCTTTCCGGTGAGCATCTCATAGAGCACGCAACCGAACGCCCAGATGTCCGCGCGCTTGTCGACCGCTTTCCCCTTCGCTTGCTCAGGGCTCATGTAAGCAGCCGTCCCGAGGATCACACCGGCCTGAGTGCCTTTAAGCAGTGTCGGGGAATGCGATAACTCGGGCTCACTTGTCTTTTCTTCAAAAACCTTCGCCAGGCCGAAGTCGAGTACCTTCACAGCCCCGTCGAAAGTGACTTTGATGTTCGCTGGTTTCAGATCTCGGTGAACGATGCCACGCTCGTGCGCAGCTTCGAGCGCCTCCGCAATCTGCTTCGCAATCGGGATCGCTTCATCTAAAGGAAGCGGGCCGGCTGCGATTCGATCGGCAAGCGTGGGTCCCTCAACCAATTCCATAACCAGAGCGCAAATGCGCTCGGACTCTTCATAGCCGTAGATCGAAGCGATGTTGGAGTGGTTTAGAGAGGCGAGCACTTGCGCTTCGCGTTTGAAGCGGGCTAGCCGCTCGGCGTCCTGAGCGAAGCTTTCAGGCAATACCTTGATTGCCACTTCGCGGTCGAGACGAGTATCGCGGGCGCGGTAGACCTCACCCATTCCACCTGCGCCGAGTTTACCAGTAATGTGATAGTGAGACAGGGCTTGGCCTATCATTATTTATTGTTCTCTTTTGTAGAAGCTGAGTAGGGGCCAAACATCGGCGCGGGCATTATACAGGTTTATTGGCGGAAAGGGTCAATGACTAAGTCTGCCGGCGAACTCAAACCTCCACCCCCCACTGGGCTGTGTCGCAACACACTCCATTTCAAAGAAACTGTGGAGGGCCGATTGTTGGTTTGTTGCGATTCACTGAGGGGAGTTCTTCGTTCTTAGGACTTCTCAGTCTCACCTGATCAACCTAATTCATTTTACCGGCGCAATGCGGCGCAGTTCTTCACCCCAGTTCAGCACAACTCGTAGCTGTGAAGGTGCCGTGCTCTCCTCCGCCGGCCGTATCATCAGGAATCGACCACCTTTCGGGTCGACATCGTAGGTCACACCGCTGTTTGACCGCAGGTTGTAGATCCCGCTGAAGAGGCGCTTGGGCGGACCAGCCTTGAAGCCTGCCTGAGTCTCGACTGCAACGCTCATAAAGAGGTCATTATTGCGGTAGTACAGTTCACGTCCATCGGCGGACCAGTGCGGCTCTTCACCACCATCAGTAGATATCTGCCAGCGCCCGCCTGACCCCGACAGATCTCGGACATAAATCTCTGGTCGCACGCCTTCATTGGATTGATATGCCAGCCATCGTCCGTCTACTGAGAGCGATGCAGCGTAATCGTTAAACTGAGTCTTGACCACGTCGCTAATCTGAGACTCTTGCCCCAAAGTCAGCCGGATGATGTTTGCCCGGTACGTGTTGATTTGGGAATCAAGTATCGCTGAGGTGCCGTCGCGCTCAATCTCCTTCACGTAAGCGGTATCTGGCAACGATGCCAACATTTCTGCATCACGACTTCCGTCTGCTGGTTTCCGCAGAACTGTTGTCTTGTTCCCAGAACTCTGGATCTCAGAGTATAAGACGCTCTTGCCATCGGCAGACCAGATCGGCGAGGCATTTACTGTATTAAAGGTCAAACGAGTGGGAGTCGCTCGTGCGAAGTCATAAACCCAGACATCACCGCTGCCACTTGAGCCGATGAGCATCGCCAGCCGTGTACCGTCTGGCGAGATGCGTATGTCATTGTATTGACCAGCAGGGAGACTGAGCGGCCGCAAATTTCCCCCGCGATCGGCCCATACGAGCCGCCGCTGATATGCGCCCGGACCACCTGGAATGTAGGCTAGCGTACCGTCGGCCGCTACCGAAAAGTGTACGGCTCCGGTCGTTTGGTCCCCGGCAACATTCTGTAAGATCGGCGCTGGAGTTCCGCGCGCGACCAGATTGCTTGCATCGAAGCTCACCGCGAACAGCGCGCCGCCACGTCCAAAGACGAGATGACCAGTCTGAGCGTAACGCGCCATATTTGCGCCTTGCAGAATGACGCGCCGCTCGCCGGTGGCGAGAATGACAGCTTCTATATTCGCGCGGTCATAATCGTCCGGACTATCGAGGGTACCGACCGTGAAGAGCACTGCTTTACCACCGGCCAAGACTTGCGGCCAACGGTGCGTTCGCTCGTTCTTACTATCATCGAGTTTTGAAATCTGCTTCGGTTCGCCACCGTTCGCAGAGACCTGGAAGAGGGGCGTACCGGCATCTTGCGAAAAAATCAAAGTATCTTCGTCGAGCCAACTCACGCCTCGCGCGTCGCTTACCTTCAAAACCGTAGTAACGGGTCCATCAACAGAGACCTTCTTGATAGTAAAGTCAGCAATGAAAGCTACCCACTTACCATCGGGCGAGAAGACCGGATCATATGCGCCTTCGGTTCCTGGAAGCGATCTGACCTCAGTATCGTCGCGCTTCCGCAGATACAGACGGTTGATTCCTTCGGCTGACGCAACGAAGACGAGTGTTGATCCGTCCGGCGATAATGCGATGGCCGGCCAACGGGTCAGACTCAGCGATGTCTTGTTCGGCGTCTGAATTTCGTAACGGACAAGTTGGGACGATGAAGGCTCTTTCGCGGCTGGGCGCCGAATGGCAAACGCCAGCACGATGACGAGCGCAAGTAGTAAGGTTGCCGCAACAATCCACGCCAGCCGCGAATTGGCGAGCACTCGGTGTCGGAATGTTGTAGCAGTATCTGCTGAGATCACCGCGGATGTGTCGACCCGGGGCCCTGATGGTGTTGATACGGCCTCAACGGCGAAACCGAGATCACTGGCCGATTGAAAGCGCCGTTCCGGCTTCTTCTCGAGACACCGCTGCACAATACGCTCGAGCTGCGGTGTGATTTTGTTATTGAGTTGCGTAACTTCGTCGGGCTCCTCCTTGAGAATTGCGGTCATTGTCTCCGCCATCGTCTCGCGCTGAAACGCTCGCATGCCTGTAAGCATCTCGTAAAAGATCGCGCCGAACGAGAATATGTCCGAGCGGTGATCGACTTCCTGCCCTCGCACCTGTTCAGGAGACATGTACCCGGCTGTACCCATCACCACGCCGGGGTCGGTGATAGCTTTCAATGTCGCGACTCCCGATCCTGCAGCCTGGATCGGTTGCGGCCGAAGCTTCGCTAGCCCGAAATCGAGTATCTTGATCCGCCCGTCGGTAGTGACGAACAGGTTTTCAGGTTTTAGGTCGCGATGGGTGGTGCCCTTCTCGTGTGCGGCTGCGAGACCCGATGCGATTTGCTCCGCGAAATCGATGGCTTTTCGCTGCGACAGCGGACCATCGTTAAGCAACTGGCGGAGCTCTTCTCCCTCGAGAAGTTCGGCGACGATGAATGGCGAGCCTTGGTGAGAGCCGATGTCGTAGATGGTGAGGATATTTGGATGGTTGAGCGCGGACGTCGCGCGGGCTTCCTGCTCGAATCGCAGCAATCGATCGGCATCGTTGGCGAATGACGTGGGAAGCACTTTGATCGCCACTTCACGATCGAGCCGAGTATCGCGAGCTCGATAGACCTCACCCATCCCACCTGCGCCTAGTTTGGTGGTGATGAGGTAGTGTGAGAGAGCCTGGCCGATCATTTCGTTGAGTTACCTGAGGAGACGTACCAAATCAGCGGTGACATTATACGGGGTTATCAGCGAAACGGAAGACCAGCCGGTGAATACTTAGCGACTCAGCGGCTCTGCGCCTTTGCGTTTAAAGAAGCATTTGATTCCCGAACATTACAAGGCCGCCGCGAAGGCACTCGTAGTAAGAACACTTATCTATTCTGTAAGAATTAACAGGTTCCTTCGCTCCCTTCATCCTTTATTATTGTCAAGATCTCCCTCATTCGTTGGCAGTAAGCTGTATAGATCATCTTTGACTCATCGCCATTTCAGTGACGATAGACTAATAAGGTATTCACAAAGCAGAGGCAGCGGCTATGAACATTAGATTTTCGCCGAATCTTGCGGTAGTGATTTTATTGCTTTGTCCTGTTGTTGGCATCGGAACCGGACAAAAGAGTCATGACAAAGTCACGCCGGATTCCGCGCTGGCGGAATTAAAGGATGGAAACGCGCATCATGCCGCTCACCGGTATACGCATCCTCACGAGACTGCGACGCGGCTGCGGCAATTGGCTTCCGGCCAGCACCCTCATGCCGAGGTCTTGAGCTGCGCGGACTCCAGAGTACCGCCTGAGATTCTCTTCGACCAGGGGCTTGGTGACTTGTTTGTCGTGCGGGTAGCGGGAAACGTTGTGTCCGACACCGAACTTGGTAGCCTGGAGTATGGAGCTGAACACTTGCATGTGCCATTGCTCATCGTTCTCGGCCACCAGCGTTGCGGCGCGGTTACGGCAGCAGTCGAAGGGGGCGAGGCCCCTGGGCACATTGGTGCGCTAACAGAATTGCTACGTCCGGCAGTGGAGAAGACTCGCGGGATGCCGGGCGACCGAGTAGAGAATGCCGTGAGGGCCAACGTCGAGATGGTGGTGAAACAATTGCGCACCTCGGGCCCGTTGCTGGAAAAACTGGTATCGAAAGGCGAGCTGAAAGTGGTGGGCGCCGTGTATTCGCTCGACACGGGGAAGGTTACCTGGTTGCCGGACACTCCTTGAACATTTCGGCACCGGACCCAGCCTGTGTGCGCGAGACACGACTGAGAAACTAAGGACGTCGCGAGGCAGGGGACGCTCCACCCACGCTGTGAGACTGTGTGAAAAGTCCTAAATCCCACCCACGGCAGAGACTGTCCGAAAAGTCCAAATCCCACCCACGGTGGGTGGAGGCTTGTCGTCCCTCCTCGCAAAGCCTAATCATCTCCCGATCTCAAACCCACTGCATGAACTTTTCCAGATTGCCTGGCCCGCCAAAATTGAATACCGCACGTTTCATATCTTCGATTGACCAGGTTATCGTCGGAAAATCCGGATAGGTAACGTACCCGCCCGCGAAAGTTTCTATGCGATTGCCTGACAGGTCGCGGAAGTAGGTTGTACATCCACGCGTGATCCCGTGCTGGCTCGGCGGCACTTCTACGTCCTGATGACTTTGAGCCAGAAGCTGTGAGGCTCGCAGGACTTCATTCCAGTCATCGAGGTAGAATGCAAAATGGTGATACCTCCCATGGGGGCCACGCATTATAGCGAGGTCGTGAGGTTTGTTCGATCTGAAAAGAAAGCTGGCAACCGAGTGTCCTGCCGGATCCAGGATTTGCTCGCCGACGCGAAATCCCAGCACAGAAGTCATAAACTTAACGGCCTCGTCGGCGTCTTCCGCTGAGATCACCACGTGATCAAGATGAGGCGGGGAGATTCCAACGAGTCCCTTGGGAATTATCTCAGGCGGAACGACAGCTCTCCCGACCTGTTCTATCTCATGATAGAGAATCATTGGCTGACCTGAGGGAGCAGTAAAAGAAAGGCCTTCACCGACCGCAGTCACTTCTTTTTTGGAGATCCGATTAACTTTTATTCCAAATTCTTCGATCTTTTTCTCGAGCTCATCCAGATCTCGCTCACTTTCAACCTTCCATCCAACCCTAACTAAACCTGGGCCTTTACCTTCTTTCAAAACCACACTGTGATGGTCATATTCATCCCAGCACTTGAAGAACAATGTACCATCGCCGTTACGTGTTTCCTGCAAACCTAGTATCTGCGAATAGAAGTTTCGTGCCTGGCTCAAATTGTTCACGAGAACTTCGACAAATCCGAGTCTCATTATCCCACTCATTTTTTCTCTCCCTTTTTAGAACGTACCGTAGACTGTTCAGTCTGCGGCGGTACATCACAACTGAGATTTGGCCGATCGAATCAAAGAATGCACGTCACACTCTAATTCGCCACGCGTTTTTGTTCAATTGTGACGGAGGGTATCTCTTAGCGTCTCTGCGGCTTTGCGACTCCGCGTTTAAACTACGGCATTGACACTCAAAGCACTGAAAGAACGCGACGGCTCACTGCAAAACCCTAACGTCCTCGAAACCCCCAAAACTTGACAATAAAAACGCCCCGCCGATATAGTCAATCCAGTTCGCTGGGAGGTCGTTCAACGGTAGGACAGCAGACTCTGACTCTGCTTATCGGGGTTCGAATCCCTGCCTCCCAGCCACTTCATATTCAAGAACTTAGAGTAGTAGATCAATTCTTGTTACTCCCCTTTTGTGTGACTCCTGTGTGACTTTCGGCGACCGCCGAACATTGCTGCGGCGATTTTGTTTGACGCGCTTTTCTGCATGTTCGGAAGAACGTGGCTGTACACATCGAGGGTCAATATCACGGAGCTATGGCCGAGTCGTTCGGCGACAACCTTGGGGTGCTCGCCCTTTTCGAGCAGTATCGTCGCGCAACTGTGACGTAAATCATACATTCGAATCTTTTTTGACAGGTTCGCTTTCTCAAGAATTGGTTTGAAGTGTCTAACGATCAGGTTGTGTTCACGGAGCGGTTGACCGTTGTCTCCAGCGAATAATAATCCTTGATCTTTGTATTCCTTGCCTGCTCTAAGTCGCGCGGCTCCTTGCTTTGCTAGATGATGCCTTAGCAGCTCGAGCAGCTGTGGCGAGAGTGGGATACTTCGTCGGCTCTGCTTCGTTTTGGTTGTGCCAAAATAGTAGCTCGCACCGTCTCTCTTCCAGATCAAAGTCCGCTGCACAGTTAGTGTTCCAGAGATATCTATATCAGAGCGGAGGAGTCCGAGACACTCACTCGGACGAAGACCTGTCTCGATGAGTAGGCAGAAAAGAATGAAATGCTTATTTTCGAAAGCAGCGTTCAAGAACCGCTTGACCTGATCACTAGTTATAGCGAGCATTTCTCGTCGCTGCTTCTTCGGCAGATCAACTTGAGTCGCCGGGTTCTCACTCAGAATCCTCCATTTGACAGCCTGCTTGAGCGACGAGGATAGAACTGCGTGGATATAGCGAATGGTTCTCGCCGAGATTCTGCTGGCGAGATCGTCGTAGAGTTCTTGGATAACCAAAGGTTTCAGGTCCCGTAACCGCACTGTACCCAGCGAGGGCTTTAAGTATCGGGAGCTAATCTCTGTGTACTGTTCTAAGGTGTTTGGCGCCAAGCTGCCCTGCCCTTTGTGAGCAAGCCATTTATCAAGGTAGTCTGTGAGTTTCGTCGTAGAAGAAGCGACCGTCTCTCCACGATCTCTCTTCACCTCAATCTCGCGCGCTCGATTCTCGGCCTTCTTTTTTGTTCCGTGGACGGTTTCATTGTGGAATTGCCTCTTCTTCGTGATCGGGTGCCGGCCGAGAAAGACGCGCACCAGCCAAGGTCCCTTACCTTTTCCTCGTCTGTCTATGATCTCAGCCATTTTGTCCGCCAATAATGGTTTAACCGCATCCAACACGCAAGTCGAGTTCAACATCCGACAGATCTATCGTCTGTAGAGAGTGCCGTCCGCTTTCGTCGAGCCATCGACGCACAGCAATAGGATCGAACCTAACTTGATGAGTTCCGAGGGCGATCGCTGGCAAGCCGTGCGTTCGCACAAGCTCGTAAACGCGGTCCGTTGAAACTTGGAAAATCTTAGCGAGCTCGGCGGCCTTGAGGAGTTTTATCTTCTCAAGCGCATGGAGGCCCCCAAAGGTCTCTCTCAGCTGGCTAAGCACATCGCGAAGCTCTGACTCACACTCAATCACTCGGCTAAGCAGATAGAGGTTCTCTTGTTTCAGTCGAGCCCGCTCTGCTTCTGTGGTGCTTATAGGCATTCGATCCTCACTCATATTTTTGATTCCGCCGACGTTGGACGGCTCACTTGCATGCGCCGTCGAATCGCCGGGAATTCGCCGCGGTTACAGGAGCGGCGGGGTTTGCCGGGCAGCCGTGCAGTCGAAATGTGAACAGATGCTGGCGCAAGGCCCGCTGCTCGTCCCAATCGCTGCTAGACAAGCTGACATACTAACCCTCCGCTTACGCAGGAGACTCCTCAATGTATTGACTCCGTAACGTCGCTATCGATCAAAACGCCCGGCTGGGGCGGAGGCGCTTCTCTATATCGCCCGGTCACCTTGTCGTAGTAGAGCTGTGCAAGTCCAATCTGCCCACACCAGCGAAACCGGACTTTCTGGATGTGAATATCGACTGGCTGTGAGTCATCCGTCTTGTTGCGCCAGATAGTGATCCCGAAATCGGCTTTGTTAAACCAGTGCGCCGAGCCCGCGATGTCGTACAGCGTTGGCACTGGGTAATTGCCGTCGTCCGACTTGTACAACTTGACGGGATGCGCAACTACCCACGTATGAACCTTGTGGATTCGGGAGAATTGTCTGATCTTGATAAGACTCTCGCCGATATATTGCGTCTCGCTTTGGCCAGCAGATTGTAGTTGCTCCAACTCATTCCACGGATCGATGATGAGCCCATTGATACCGCGGCGCAGCACGAACGATTTAGCGGTTTCCAGGATCGCGTCGAGGCCGCGTCCCCCTTCATCGGGATTCAGGAAGACGAAATGATCGTGCACCCAATCCAAACCTCTAAGCACTGTGTCGCGATCCATTCGCGGTGTCGGGCCCGGAGAGAACGGCTCGCCTGCCCAAAGCTCGATAAGGGTCGAGGCATTCTCTTCCGGCGGCAGCTCCTCTGCTGGAAAGACAACGAACTGCCAGTTGTGCTTCAGAGCCAGGTTTACCGCGAGAGCTTTAACGAAGGCCGACTTGCCGCTACCGGGAATGCCGGTCACGACTGACCACTCGCCCGGCCTGGGACGATAGAGCTTTGCCAAGTTGTCCCAGCCGGGATCAACACCATTCGGCCTGCCGGTCTCGTAGAGGCGCATCACGTCGATGGTCAGATCGTGTCCCTCGAACGCACCGTTAATCGGGACGGGGCTAGCATTCTCGATGCTCGCCCGAAGCTCTTCCGCACTGTACTTCACCAGGACATCGTTTGCGTCCTTGCAGCCCTCCGGCCACGTAACACGCCAGCATCGCTCAGGCCCGAGTCGTCGTATCAACTCAGCTTCGAGCATTCGGCCAGGCTCATCGCCGTCGCCGGCCAGGATTATCTTCGGCACCTCCCCGATCAATGACTCTGCACTCGCCAGGATGTCGAGGTTAGTTCGGTAGCCGTTCGGCACGCTCACACAGTTCCGATACCCTGCTGTTTCGTGCGCCAGCTTGTCGAGCTCGCCTTCGACGAATATCAAGGGCTGCCCTGGCTGAATATCGTCTTCGCCGTAGAGCAGCAACTCCGCGCCTTTCTCGAACTGAAACCCCTTCTCCGCGGTGCGGTACTTCACATTTACGACTTCTCTCTTACGGAAATACGGGAAGCAGATCACCCGCTCCTTCCGGCCCGTCGCGGACATCCACACTGTGCGAGCTTCGATTCCATTTCGCTTGACTACCTCCGCCGGGATTCCGCGCGCAGCGAACCACGCTAACAGTTTCTCGCTGGGCTCATCCGAGCTGCGCGGCTCGTATTTCGGCTTCGTGTATTGCTTCCGCTTTGTGTTTGGCCTGTACGGTTCTCTGTCCATTCGCCGCTCCTTGAGCGCACCTGACCAGCCGCAATGGTGACAGTTCCAGACGCCCTCTGATACATTCACGCTCAGGCATTTCTCGCGCGGTTTCTTGTGGCGGTTGTGGCTGCACCGAGGGCATAGCGTTCTCACCTCGCCGCTAGTCCTGCCCCTTACGTCGATCTCGAAATCGGACCAGTCCATTCGCTCGTCCTCGGCCTGCTGAGGTTCGTCACTGCTGCTTCGAGAAACGCGATCCGCATCCGATCGAGCGCCTCGTCTACTCGGGCGCGATCGCGAGAGAGACCGAGTCTCTTGCCGCGCAGAGTCACGTCCGCACACAACTTCGGCAGGACTTCCAGCGCGCATCTCTCGCACACTTTGATCGTCCCTGAGCCAACCCAATACGCAACTGCCTCACCGCCGCAGATCGTACAACTCCGCTCGATCAGCGCCTCAAATTCACTTGCATCGGGATCGCCGAAGACTGCCATCAGATCACAACCCTTCCTGTGCCGCCGCGATTGATCTCAGCCTGGGATAGACTGACGGGCTTGCGCGGCGCAGCTGCTTGATTTTGTTGCTGCCCACGTTGGAGGTTGGCCGGGATACTATTTAGATACCAGTCGAACAACCACGAGCTCATATTCCCGATGTTCGTACTGACTTTCGCCCATGCCGCCGCACATTCTTTCAATCGCGTAACGTTGGGATGTTCGCCGAGAATTGCGATGATGTCGTCCCAGACGAGCTTGCTGGGATAGCGGCCTATGATTTCTCGGACCGCTTGGATCGCCGGATGCTTTGCTCGAGGATCGGATTCTTTAGTCGGCGCGGAAGAAGCGCGCGCGCGCGCCGGTGAGCTTTTTCCGCGAGCAGTCTTATTGATGGTTCTATCACGGATCATGACGGATTGGGTGACGCTGGCGTCACCCCTTTTGACCCTGGATGTCACCCCTGGGGTGACACTGGCGTCACCACCTCGGATCCTGCACTCCGCTTCAGGGGTGACATTGGTGTCACTCCCTTCCTCACGCGGTAACAGCGCGACGCTGTATAGATTGGTTCCATGCGGTCCGCCTCCGATCTCGACTTCGATCTCGCCTGCGGCTTCGAGCTTCCGAAGTAGGCGTTTCGTGTGCCTCGGTGTCTCCCTGATTCGCCTCGCAAGCCAGCCTATCGATGGATATGCTCCTGCACCATCGTGGCGGCAACAGTCTGCGATCGCGAGAATCAAGGTGAGTAATGAGCCTTTCTGCTTGCTCTCTTTCCAGACTTTATCCATCACTCCGATGCTCATGCAGCCATCCTCCTCGAAGACACGTCGCATCCGTCGACGAACAGGCCGACATCGTTCTGCACGTACTTATCAACCCACGACTGAGCGAGAGCATAGCCCTCTAACCATGCGCGCTCGGGTGAGATAGCTCTGACAATT
>Ga0126384_10001001_pt1 | contig 16424 bp, 12 predicted proteins | sample PanSoiMetPlot_36_FD_92543 | JGI IMG/M metagenome (GOLD analysis project Ga0126384, IMG submission 92543) | Tropical forest soil microbial communities from Panama - MetaG Plot_36 | ecosystem: Environmental > Terrestrial > Soil > Tropical forest > Bulk soil | place: Panama | collected 2016-02-17 | reverse complement strand
TGCCCTTTGATAAATTGTCTGAAGTCCATTGCCCTGTAACCCTTTGATAAACTGACTGTGGTCCGTTGCTCTGCGACCCCGAAAAGACCTAGCATTCTGGTTTTGTGAGCGGGCGCTCCGGGGCAAACGTTATGAAATTGACGTTCAAGCTTTACGACGCGTCGCCGCCATACGTGGAGCTATGCTTAGAGACATGGCGGCAAGATGCACGCGGCGGCACACCAATAATCTCACCACATCTCACGACGCCAATTGGGATTAAACAAAGCTGCGCAAGCTTCCGCGCGCAGCTTGACCAGGTAGAGCGAGAAGCAATAGCGGCCCTGGTTGCCATAAAGAATGTTTGATCTTCGCCATGGTCTCGGCAGCAACCCAGCGGCCCGGTCGACATCGCCGTAGATATCGATCGTTGGACGGGGGTGACGCGGTTGGGTTCATTTTGCCTCGTGGTACCTGAGTGGGATGCTGCCTGGAAGATACACTCCGCGCACCCAAGGTTCCATTTCCAGTCTACTGGCAGAATTTAGCGGACAATCCGCCAAGCCAGCAGTCGCGAGCCAGGCAGCACCACACATGTCCATGGACGAAGGTGACCCAGATGGCAGTCGACAACGGATATCTCGCCGCGAGCGTATCTACGCTTTGGCGATAGTCATATTGGTAATTCTGTGGGCGTGCTTGTTCTGGCTGGTTGGATAATGTCGAGCGGCGAGACGAAAGAAACCTCCTAGCCGCACATGTTCGGCGGGAGCCACGGTGCGCGGTTTGCTTATCGGGGGAGCATAGCGCTGGAGAGAGATGGAGCGCGGGATCCGGTACGCAGGCCAAATCTGGGATTGCACGCGAGGGCGGTGATCGCTGTTCATCCGGCGTCATACACCGGCATCGCCGATCGTGTTGATAATCTCCTTGTCCAGAGCCGGATCAGCTGAATCCTTCAGCAACCACCGGTTTTGATCCAGCGGCGCGGTTCTCCATTGCCACCTTGGGCATCTGCATTTGCTCGTCGGCGGTGACGCATTTCGGCGCCTCTCGTCATCTCAGCTTGAGCTCGAAGGGGCGCAAATGGCGCGTGTGGCGTTTTTCAGAATGGTCGAAGGCTGCGACCCAGAGCAGTACGCCGTCCTCGATGACCGCGTCGTAGGCGCTGCCGTTTTCAGGCGTCGCGCCAATTCCAGCGTCCATCGACCTGCCGCTCAGCGCTCGAAGCCGCGCGGCGCGTCATCGCGCAATGCGCTCAGTTGAGTGCGCGAGCGGGCCAACCGCGAGCGCGTCCGCGGTGGTCAGCGCGGCAAATCCCGACACACTTGTCACTCCCGACCCTCCGCAATCCGGAGATAAAACTTATCTCACGATCTGCACCCGGCAAATGCCGGCGACGAAAGGAGACATCCAATGACGACGCATATGACCGTATCTCGCGATAAGTGGCTCGACGCGCGGCGCGATCTCTTGGCCGCCGAGAAGGATCTGACGCGGCGCAGTGATAAGGTGGCGCAACTGCGTCGGCAGTTGCCCTGGGTTAAGGTAGACAAAGAGTACATCTTCGAGGGGCCGCAGGGCCGACAGAGGCTGGCCGATCTGTTCGACGGCCGCCACCAGCTTATAGTGCAGCACTTCATGCTTACGCCGGGTGCGGAGCAGGGCTGCCCGAGCTGTTCCTACATGGCCGACCATACTGACGGCATGATCCCGCATCTCGCCCATCGCGATGCCACGTTCGTCGCCATCTCACGCGCGCCCTTCGCCGAGATCGAACGCTTTCGCCAACGCATGGGCTGGCGATTCAAGTGGTTGTCCTCGCACGGTAACAGCTTCAACTATGACTTCGCCGTCAGCTTCAGGCCCGAAGAGGTGGCCAAGGGCGAGCTACCTTACAACTACGGCACATGGCCACATGCGTTCGAGGAGTGGCCGGGAATCAGCGTGTTCTGGAAGGACGAAGCGGGCGATGTCTTTCACACCTATTCGAGTTATGGACGCGGTGTGGAAGTGATGATGGGAACCTACCGCCTGCTCGACTTGACGCCGAAGGGCCGTGATGAGCGGGACACCTTCTACAAGATGGAATGGGTGCGTCACCACGACCGCTACCAATCGCAATTGCCTTCAAAGGACATGCCGGCGGACGCTTCCTGCTGCAAGGTGCGCACCTGAGGTGGTCGACATGAATAGTGCTCACGGGCGTGGCGCCCAGCTCAGCGAATGCGTCGGGAGCGGCAGCAAGGCCGCTCCCAGCGCGACCGGATTGCTCAGCCTCGGCGCTGCGCCGGTATTCGCGCTGATGGCGCTGTGGACTAGCCTCTTCGGTCAGCCGGACATGCTCTGCATGTCCATGCACGATACTTCGTCGCTCAACGGGATGGCGCTGATGTACACACTCATGAGCATCTTTCATGCCGCGCCCTGGATGAAGCTCATCGCGAGCCGAAGAGTTGGTGCCGGCCGGCCTCAAGCCGCGGTCGCGAATTGAAATGTGACCTACAACCAATGGCAGCGAGTATGACAATTGCTACTCTCCGAGTTCGGCGAGGCTGAACCCCTTGCCATCGACCCCGCTCTACAAAGGCGGACATGAACCGATCCGTGGCCTGCGACAAGGGGTTGTCGCCGGCCACGTCGGCTTGCTGGCATAATGCGCCCAGATCAGAGGTCGATCTTTTTCTGCGATTGTAGAGGTGCCTGCAGCGGAGCGGGAGCCGCTTTTAGAAGCAAAATCGACTTGGTTGGCTCTCCAAGATCGCTCGGCATCAGGCAGCGTGGTTGCGCCGGCCATGAAGACTCAAGCAGACGTCCGCAGCGCAATGGGACCAACACGCCATGGCAGACAGGTTGCGGTCACGCGGAAATGCTCGGCCAACTGCAGGGTTTCTACCGATTCTAGTGCTCGCACGTGGTAGCAGAGCGTCTCTGCTGCGCGCCGAACCGCCAATTCCGAATTATCGCGTACTGGAATTATGACGGGGCTTGCGCAATCTTGGTTGTGCGTCTTTCACCGGCCCTGTTGCGATGCCCCATGTGCTGGTGAACGAGGAACCTGGCTCGAGCCGGATCAGGGCGTCTCCGGTTCGAAATGCGTTCGGCGGGCAAGTCATGGGCTCAACGGCAAGGCTGCGCCGCCGGACATCGGCAAGGTGGTCACCGGTGAAGAGCATCAGGTAGGGGTAGCTCTCATCGACCCAGAGCGAGACTTGTCTTCCGTGATCCGAATCTCGCAGCTCGACGTAAGCCAAGCCATCCTTGTCGCGCTCGAGGTCGCTGAACGCATGGTCGAGTATTGTCGAGCCGATCTGCTTCGGGCACCGGAAGTCGAATTCCGTGCCGCTTACCGATTGCGTGCTGATCGGAAGGCCACGCTTGTCAGACCGAAGGACGGTTCGGCCGGGCGCGCGCAACATGAGCTGATCAATCGTTGCCGTCCCGAGCGTCAGATAGGGATGAGCACCGCTCCCATAGGGACACCGGACCCGACCAACGTTGGTGGCCCGCGTTCGCACCTTGAGCCCGCGGTTTGACAGCGCATATTCGATGCTAAGTCTGAGTGCGAAGGGGTAGCCTGGTTGAGGATGGAGGACGTATTCCATCACGACCCGGTGCGGGTCGCGCTTGGTGGCCGTCCAAGCTAGCCAGCGCACCAGACCGTGGATCGCGTTCCGGCGTTCCGGCTCGTTCAGCGAGAGCTGGTGGCGGAGTCCATCAAACTCATAGCTACCGTCTTGCAATCGATTGGGCCACGGGATCAGCACCTGCCCCCGACTCGAGGATGACATTTGATCGGCCCCGTATCCGTCGATAAGCTCCCGTCCGCCGACAACGTATGCGCGGAGACCTCCGCCGACCGTGACGACTACCGCCCGTTGGGCCCCGGCTGCGATCTCGATCTGCTCGCCTGATGGCGCGATCACGGCACGCCCCATGTTAGGCCAGCCGCGCCAGCAGCATACCCAACGCAGAGGCATTAACTCTTGTGACGAGTGCGAACCCTGACAGCATTTTTAGTCCTCGCTCGGTTGTTGCGCGCGCGCTCCGAGCAAGATCTTACACCGGAACAAGCGCCAACGCGCCCGATCAACGTCAAACACCCGGGGTCCGCTTCCCCGTCTCGTGCGTCCCCCCAATCAGGACACGTCTAGCCAGGTGAAGCAGCATCGATTGGACGCGTGGCTGGCATTGCAAACCCGCCGGCGTGGCCGTCGGTTTGCGCAATTGGGAAATTGGCCTTGCCAGCGACGGCAGACGTGCCGCCTCTGCCTCGAGACAGCTTGACTTTACCTTGTGCTTTGCTGTGATCGATGGGCGCAGGCCAGCGACGATCGACGACGTCGAGGGGTCATCCGAAAGTGCTGCTTCCGCTTTCTGGCGGCGATGTCGCAACCTACATGTTGGGTGACGTGGCAAGCCAGAACACTCGGAGGTGGACATGTGGAGATACTCACGCACGCTCACTGGATACCTCGTCAGTATCTTTGTCGTGTTGGCGATCCTGAACGGCATCGCCTTATCGCGGGATGCACCACCGGCACACAACCTCGCAGTGTTCTCCGCCGGTTTTTTGCTAGGGGCGTTCGGCATGTACCTTGCGGCACATCTCTACGGGTACAGACGCACGGCGTGAGAGGTTGGGACCGCCGAACTCGCTCGACGCCTCCAAGGCCTACCTGAGCCGGTGTGGATGGTGCCGCCGTAAGCTGCGCCCTTTGATTGTGTCACATTGGCGACCGGAGGTGCGGTGCAGTCTCCCGGGTTCGCAGGCTGCGCTCGGTGCGAGAGAAAGACATGCCAATAGCCCCACCGTCGAAGAAAGTAACGCGCCGACGCGCAAGCTGAAGCTGGCGCCGACTGTGGCTCGCGAAAATAAAGACCGGCGAGCGGCCGATTAAGGCTTGTCGGTCGCGCTGAGTTTCGTCGCCAGAACTTTGAGATCGCTGCCCCGCAGAACGCCCGCCAAAAGCTCGGGAAGCCGGTCCGGGGTACATCCGAAGCAGGGCATTCCCATGTTCGCAAGCGTCTCGGCCAGCGCCACGTTGTAAGAAGGTTTCCCCTGATCGGAAATCGCGAGCAGACCGATCGCCTTGATGCCGCTCTCCAGTAGGAACTCCATTTTCTTCACAAACCGCTTGGTGTTGGGACTGGTGTCGTAGAGATCGGCCAGCAGAACGTACAGTGTTTTGTCCGGCGTATGCATGAACCGCTCGCAATACGAGGTCGCCTTCCAGTAGTCTTCCGCGCCACCAAGCTGTACTCCGAAAAGTAGATCGACCGGATCGGAACAGTGTTCGGTCAGGTCCACAATGTCTTCGTGATTGAAGGCAACGACGTGGGTCTCCACAGCGCCAATGCTGGCCAGGATCGCGCCCATGATGCCGCCATAGATCAGCGACGTCGCCATCGAGCCAGATTGGTCCATCGCAATAATGATATTCCATTGGTTCTGTCGCTGCTGCCGGCCGAAAAAGGAGAGGTGTTCCGGGATGAATGTCCCAAGCTCTTGGTTGTAGTTTTTGAGATTTTGCCGAATGGTTCGCGGCCAATCGAGATTCGGCAGGCTCCGAAATGGGCTGTGGCGATTTCGCAGCAGCGCCCCGCGGATGGCTTGGATGAATTGCGTTTCGAGCTGCTTGCGGACGTCTTCCACGACTCGGCGAACCAGATCGCGGGCGGCCGACTTAGCGTTTTCAGGGACCATATTCTTCATCGCCAGAACCGTCGATGCCAGATCGATCGAGGGTTCGACGTTGGCCAGAATCTCCGGTTCCAACAGCAACTGCTTCAGGCCGCGACGCTCGATTGCATCTTTCTGGAGCAGAACAACAACGTCCTTAGGAAAGAAATTGCGGATTTGATCCAGCCATTTTGCGACCTTTGGAAACGTACGACCCTTCACTGCGCCGTGAGGGCCCACGCGCTTGTCACCGGATTCCCATTCGTCCTTGTCGATTTCGTCGCCGGAATAAATGGCTTCCAGTGCCTCGTCCAACTCGTTCTGGTCACCGCCCAGGATCGGTTGGCCGACACAGTTTCCCATCTGCTGCAACGGCTCTTCAGCCGATTTGCCAAGAATGAGTCGCCAACGCGCGAGGTTTTGTGAATCGATGGGCATTGCCTATCTTCACTGCAGCTACAAGTCGTCGAAGTTGAAGTCGTTGAGACCCTTTAATGTCTGTTCTTCAGTCTCCGTCAGCTCCTTTTCGATCGCGTCACTGGCGACATCACCTGACACTCCCCAGTGTTCACCAAGGTTCTCCGCAATCTGTCGTTTCTCGCGCGCACTGAAACCGCCGAACGCGCGGCGCAGGAAGACCAACGAACGGCGGAAGTGATCTTCGTCGAGAGACGCGATGTAGTCGGCCAACTGCTGCCATAAGACCTGGCGGGCGAGCAGGGCGTAGCGGTTGCGCCTGGAGAGTCCCTCAAACCACCCGGCCCCAAGGTCCGCCGGCACGCCCGGCGAAAGCCGCCGAGACACCTCCCGGATAAGCTCTTCATTGCCAAGCAGCCCTCGTTCCAGCAGAATGGCGCACGCATATCCCGAAAGCAGCGGATTGCGATCGTCCGCGTCGGACAGCTTGTGCAGCCGCTCGATCCAGAGCGCCTCGTCCACCCGATCGGCATGTTCCAGCGCCAGCTGGTTCATCTCATCGATCGCGACGAACATTTTGGTGGCCGCGTCGTTGTCGCAGCTCGCGGCCGCGTGGAGCGACAATGCGCTCTGAACAAACAACTCCTCCACCAACGGGAACAGCGGTTCGGGATCGAATTTGCGCACGTCGCCGTAACGGATAATCAGCCCCAACACATGCGCCGCATGCGCAATCGCGATCATGTCGGACGACGTGGCTGAGAGTTCCTGCAGCCGCTGGCGCGCCGCCTCCATCGACTTCATCATGCCGCACTGGCAGGCATCGAGAACGACGTCGGCGGCTTGCGCGATCGATTCGCACGAGTCCAGGATCGTCTTGAACTTGTATCCGGCCGCCAGCTCAACCGTTTCACCGAGCAGCACAGCCTCAATCAGTTCAATTTCGCTCTCGGGGCTCCACTGCAACGTCCAGTTCTCGGCCCAGGTCGTTGAGTGCTGGGAGGTGCGCGCGGGCATGACGAAATCGACGCCCAGAATGCGCAGCCGATGGAAAAAAGACGAGCGATTAAGGTCGAGAAATGCCGACTCCGCCGACTTTGCTTGACGATTCTCCCGCAGGTCTAGCGACAACTTCTGCTTGACGGTGGTCTTGTACTTTTCGAGCCTCAAGCGAGTTAATTCGCGCTCGAAATCGGCCTGAATGGAAGTTTGGCTAACGCCCTTCGGCAGTTCGCCAATCGCCGTGCCCACCTCCACGCGGGCGATGGCTTCCTTTACCGGCGCTATTTCGCCATGGCCGATGAGCGTGACGGCTGAGTCGCGAAGATCGATCAGCGTTGGGGCAAGGCCATCCTTGAGCGCCGACAGGGTATTGGCCAGGCGCACGCCTTCGATGACTTCGGCGGTCGAACGGTGCGTGCCGGATTCGCGCAGGTTCCGCGCCACCAGCGACAGGTATCGCGACGGCAATCCTGCCAGGTCGTCGCGCTCAAGCGCCTCCCACAACAACTCGAAATAGGCCGGCGCCTGGTTCCCCGCCCCGTACCCGGACTGCGACGAAAGCTTGAAGTACGAATAGGGCATCAAGGTGAACTTGCTGGAACGGCGGCGAAGGGAGGCCAGTTCGTCGTCGGTCATCGCGGGGAATTCACCGGTCAGCACCGGTGCGTGAAAAGCGCCGACGACGGCCACAATCTTCTCAGGCTTGCTGCCAACGGCGATGGCGGCTTCGATCTTGCGTCGCATAAACGCCTCGCGCACCAGATTCTCCGCTCGCCAGCGCGGCGGGGCCTGCTCCAGCTCGCGCAACGACTGCCCGAACTCGTAGGCGGCCAGACGGTACGAATCGTCGTCGATGTTGTGCTCGAAATTGCGTTCCCAGTAGGTCTCGTAGTCCGCCTCGCCGGCGCGACGGGCGTACTGCTCGTAGAGGTTCACCGGCGCTTCGGGTGACAGAGTGGGCGCTTGATCCGGCTCGGTTGTGTCCGGCGTGCGCGTCCGCAATTTGTCTCGCTGCTCCTGCTCGATATCCTGAAGCGCGAGAAAGACATCCGACGGCAAATCGATGAACTCGACGGCAGCGTCGTGTTCATCCGCCCAGCACATCGCCTGAAACTCCGGGCTGTACCGGGCCAGTGGATAAATCAGCGTGCGGACCGGCAACGACTCGGTGTAGGCCAGCAGCGCGATCGGCGGCTTGGTCCCCTTGCGGGTGACTTGCGGGATCAGATCGCTGGCGTCGGAGAGGCCTTCGATCAGAACCACGTCCGGCTTGATCTGATCGAGATAGCGGCGCAGATGCCACGCTCCCGCCGGCGAGAGGTGCCGCACACCAAACACATTGATGCGCCAGGGCATGCTCACGGAAACACCTATGCGCCGTGCGAGCTGCTACTCATTTTGCTCGGTGCAGGCCGTAAAGAGCGGCCGCCACTCGGCGCCGCGCTTCTTCAGGACGTTGGCGAGATACTCCTGCCAGACCACGCGATCCTTCTCCTCATCCTTTACGACCGAGCCTTGCAAAGCCGATGCCAGGTCCTGTGGGCTCACTTCACCGCTGCCGAAGTTGCCCGCCAGCGCCATGCTGTTGGCCAGCACCGAAATCGCTTCTGCAGTCGAAAGCACGCCGCTCGGTGTCTTGAGTTTGGCTTTGCCGTCGAGGGTCTGACCGCTGCGCAGCTCGCGGAAGATGGTGACGACCTTCTCGATCGCTTCCGCGGTCGGAACCTTGGCTTTCAGTCCCAAATTGCTCGACAGATCGCGGACGCGCTTCGACACAATGTCGATTTCGCTTTCGATCGTTTTCGGCGTCGGCAACACAACGATGTTGAAGCGGCGCTTCAACGCAGCCGACATGTCGTTCACGCCCTTGTCGCGCGTGTTGGCGGTGGCAATGATCGAGAAGCCTTTTTTGGCGGGAACTTCGGATTTCAGCTCGGGGATGGCGATGGTCTTTTCCGAGAGGATCGAAATCATCGCGTCTTGCACCTCCGATGCGCAGCGCGTGATCTCCTCGAAACGGGCGAGCGTGCCCGATTCCATTGCGCGCATGATCGCGCTGGGAATCAGCGCTTCGGGGCTTGGGCCGCGCGCGATCAGCATTGCGTAGTTCCAGGTGTAGCGGACTTGTTCCTCGGTGGTGCCGGCGGTGCCTTGCACAACCTTGGCCGAGTCGGCATTGATTGCCGCCGCCAGGTGCTCGGAGAGCCACGATTTTGCCGTGCCGGGTTCGCCAATCAGCAATAAGGCTCGGTCGGTGACCAGCGTCGAGATGGCGATTTCGACGAGGCGCGGATGGCCGATGTACTTGGGCGTGATCTTGACATCCCCAGCCGTCCCACCGCCGATGTAAGTCAGCACCGCCCGCGGCGACATCTTCCAGCCGGGCGGTTTCTCGTACCTGTCGGCCGCCACCAGAGCGGCGATCTCTTTGGAGAACATGACCTCGGCCGGGGCGCGCAGGACCTCGCCGTTGGTCGCCGGCGCTGGTCCCACCCCTGAATCGGTTTTCTTTGCCATGTCCCAAGCCTCATTCGGATTTGTCTTTCAGAGCCACCACGTGCTCCATCAGCTGGTCTACCATCTTGTCGGGCAGGGTCGGCAGAAGCTCTTCGATCCTGGCCAGCGCGCTGCGCGGCAGGTCCGCGATCATCGGGCCGTACCAATAGCCGAGGTAATGGTGGTATTTTCCCTTGGCCTGGTCTTTCAGCGCCGCGATTAGCGCGTCGATTGCCTCGGGGTGCTGAATGCGCACCATCGCCCGCAGCAGCTCCTGTGGATCTTTTGCCCGGGCGAGCTGTTCGGATAACAGCCGATTGGCGGCCGAATGACCGGGGCGGGCCAGCAAGCAGACCAGCGCCACCGACCCGGCGTTGACCGCGGCATCGAGCCAACGCGGATCAAGCTCAGGCAGCGACCTCGCGCGAGGTTGCTGCACATATGCACGGCCATCCATCCAGGGACGACGGAAATAAGGAAGCACGTTCGAATCCGAATTCAGCACGGCCAGCAGCGATTGGCTGCAATCGTGCTCGGCACTGTTCTTCTTCGTGCGCTTGTCGACGAGGCCCTTCAACAGCGGGCTGAATTGTTCGTAGAACTCAGCCGGTGTCATCGTTGCGCGGGCCGCGAATAGCGCCGACAACAACCTCCGGCCGGAAAGCGTCTTATGCACTGCGACCAAGCGGCTTTGCATCGTTGCCGTGCCCTGGGAGAGCAGATGCGCAACCAGTTCGTTCAGGTCGGCCCCGGATGGTTCCGACTTGATCGTGGCCAACGCATCGGCATGCTCGAAACACCGCAGCAGGAACGCTTCGGCTTTGGGATCGGAGCGCTCGTCGAGGGTCGAAACGAGTTGCTGCAGCCGGTTCACCGCCGGCCCCTGCAGCGTCTTGTCCTTGAGCATCAAGACCTCGGCCAACTGCAGCTCGGCTTGTTCCAGCGCGTAGTTGCGGATCTCGGGAAGCGAGCACTGCTTGACTCGGCTAACGATCAGCTGCAGATCCGCGCCAGCGATGGCTTTTTTCAAGGCTGTGATCACGTCGGTGGATTTGGCCCCGGCCCTTAATAACGCCCCCAACGCCGCCGCACCAACCTCCTTCGCTTTGGAGCGCGTCTGCTCTAACAGGTAGACCAGATCGTCATCGCTCGTGCCAAGGCATTCGACAGCAACGACCCTCATCTCTTTCGAGCCCTCATTCAGGGCCTGCTGAATGACATCGCGCGATCCCTGCGGATCGAGTCGATGCATGAGCTGCAATCGATGCAGATGTCCGCCCCGACCTTTGATATCCAGCTTGGCCCGCAATTCCGGAAGGATGGCCTTGCCATAGAGCGGCAACACTTTTTCGCAGATGAACTCGCGGATCTCTGTATACGGATCATCTATCGCGCCCAACGCCGGCTTGATCAGCCGAAGATCCTTGAACGTTCCGCGGTCGAACGCATCGCGCACCAGCTCCATCCGTCCAGATCCGGTGGAGCTGAGTGCTTCCAGCAGCGGTTTGAGGGTGCGCGCGCCGGCCTGCGTGGTCTGTCCGAGATCGCTGGTTTCGACTGCCTTCAACTCGCCCGCCAGGCCTGTTGCGCCCTGCGTGTAGAGAATGGCATTGACCAGCGTCGTCAGTTCTAGCAACGCAGTGGAGGCGCTCTTGTCATTGCTGTCGACGACCGCCTGGACCGCCTGTGCAACCTTGACGAACACCGGCGCTTTCTCGCCCGATTTCTCCAGCGGCGCGACCAGCTTCTTCAGGCGAAAATCTCCCGGTGCCACCGCGCTGCCCGCGATCGCCAGCCGGCGCATCTCGTCATAAACCTGAACCAATACGGGGATGCTCATAAGCCGCCTGTCGAGCTAACAGTCTTTAAAGCGTCAGTCGAACCACGCCGGAGCTTGTGACGATGCTCAACGGCTTGATCTGGAGTGTTCGTTGATCCAGGTCGTGCCGAAAGCGAACGACCAGCGTCTGGTTTTCATGCAGCTCGGACGGCACCAGCTGCAACAGATGGCAACTTGCCGGCTCTTCGGTCATCCCGGTGTCGGTCATGGTGAGACGTTGGCCATTGGCATCTTCCACGACGAAGCTGCCGTCCACCTGCCCGATCCGCCGAAAGCGAAGCGCATGGATCGGCTGTTTGTCCGCCAATGGACCCTTGAGATTAGTCTTGACGTCTTTCACGACAGCCGCGAAGTCGGCGCGGGCGAGGTCTTTGGCGCGCTGAAGATCGCGCGCTTCAACCGGACGCGGGGCCATTCCTTCCCATCGAATGCGCGGATTGACGTCGCCCGGGTAAACGCAAAGCTCCTTCACCTGCGCGATCTGGAAGAAGCTGTCGTCGCTCTTGATGTACTTCGCCGCTTTGTGCGGACGGAAATTCTGCGTGATCTGGATGCGGCCGCTGCCGAGGTTCAGCCAGACACCGGTGTCCACATACTCCTGACGGGCGATATCGTCGTGTGAATTGAACGCCAACTGCAGCAGCTCGGCATCAGTCTGAACCAGTCCCGCGGACTTCAGCTCGGCCAATTGCCAGGCGTGTCCCAGCCAGGCAGCGATCGCGGTTTCGGTTTCCGGCTTCAAATCAGGATCTTCCAGACGTCGTTGCAGGTATGCTCGTCCCTGCTTGACGATCGAATGCAGACGGCTGAGCTGGTCCAGGGCCTCGCTGAAGATCGCTTCGCCTTTCTTGGCGATGGCCTTGGGATTGATCTCGCCGTCATCGTCAAACAGCGTCGTGTAGCGATGCAATGCCGCTTGAGCACCTGGCAGGTAGGCATTGCCGAGCTGCTTGCCTTTTTCTTCGATCTCGCGCGCGGTCTTGGCGTTCATGTTGCCGATGCCGATCCGCGTGATATCGAGCGTCAGCTTCTCGAGCAGGTCCAACCCGTCCAACTGTGCCTGGATTTTCTTGGCCAGGGCGGACTTGTTGACCATCTTGGGTTTCGCGGACTCTTCCTTCTTCTTCTCAGCCCGCGTCGCCAGCTTTTCGCGCTTCTCCACGAGGTCGGCCGGCACCTCGTCGGTTTTGAAGGAGGATTTTTTCAACGCGTAGGCAAACATCAGCCCTACGCAGTGCTTACACGGGAACTGCCGGCTGGGACATGAACAGCGATGGGTGGGTTGATCCGGCCGCGCGAAATCGCAAGAGCAATGATAGGGTTGTTTGCCCGAACCCTGGCACTGACCGAAAAGAATGGTTTCGTCCGCGTCGATGTGGAGCGTCAGGAACTTCCCCTTGACGACCAGGCCGCGGCCATTTTTCATGGTGTCGGAATTCGGCGCGGCAGATTCGACATAGCCTTCGTCGATTGAAATCATGACTCCCCCGACTGTAGGCAGAGAACCCGCGGCAGAAATTTTAGCGGTCGGAAATGGGTGCGTCAAAGGGGGCTAACAAAGCCCATCGCGCTAGCACCACATGTTCAACCGAAAGTTCGCGCTCGTCCTCTCCAGCACCAAGACTGCATGCGGGCACCTTCGTCCCAACTCCTAACTCGACCGCGCGCCGACGTCGGCAGTCTCTCTAGGAACCCGGCGCGAAGCGCCCGACCGCCTCGGTCTGCGATCTTGCGAGAATGCGACTGCAGGGTGACACCAGTGTGGCGCGGGACGATCCGAAGGGGTGCCAGTCGTGGTCGATCGGTTTTCCGAACCAGTATTGGGGACAATAACGCGGAGTGCCAAGCACTTCGGATCCGGCGCCACTGCCTGTGGTCGCACGCTAAGCGAGCGGCTCGGCGGTTTGGACCTCTATGTCGATGAGCCCCCCGTAAACGCGCCCTTCAGCAACGGGCATCTTTGCGCGTCGCAGTGACCGTTACGCCTCTCTCTCGGTGGCGGCTTCGAGAGCAGGCGAAAGTTCCTCACCCCGCTTCGGTGTGAGTTAAAATTTCCGGGGCTCCCGAGGTAGGCGACAATTTCCTCTACAAGCTGCGTTCTCCCCCATCACTGGGACCAGGACGGCGAACATCGATGGGGAGGACCGCGTGCGCACACGTCTCCGGGAACAAGCCCCAACGGCGGCCTGCGACACACCCCCGAGCCGCCGCCCCCGATCCCCGTCTGATCTATCAGCCGATCAACCAGTGCGCCCTTTGCACGGCGCTTGTGCCCCTAGGCCGCGGGCCGCAATCGGTCCATGGTCAATTCCCCATGGAATAGCGCGTTATAAATATGGACATAGATTAGCGGTGCAGGAGGAGTGACAACGCGCGTGTCAGGACGGAGATAGAAAAGGGTTTCGAAAGTACCGAGCGGTCTGCGAAACGTTCGGGAATGCCGGGGCGACCGTATCCAGTACTAAAGACAAATGGAACGTGAATAGCTGCGAGACGATCGGCGACCGGCCAGACATATTCGCCGCCAAGGTTACAGTCGAGTAGGGCGGCCGAAACGTCGTGCCGGCCGAGCAGCTCCAGCGCGCCGGCAACGCTGGAGATTGGTCCGATTGGCTCGAGCCCGAGCCCTCGAATAGCGTCCTCGAGCATCATTGCGATGATCGGATCGTCTTCAACAATCAGGATGGGATGGGGATCTTGGGTGCTCATGTGGTAGGGCGGCGCGCCACGCTCCGGCGTTCGTCTATATGGCCTCGACCTGTTGCTCCACCTCGAGTTCCTGCTTTAATGGCGTGGAGGCATTGGAGCATGGAATGGTGTCCAAGTGGGGGCTGCGCGAGAGCTACTCCCTTCGCGCGCATCTTATCGCTTTTGCAGCAATAACGCTGCTGCCGTTGCTTGGGCTTACCGCCGTGCTGCTTGCGCGATCGGCGGCGCTTGAGCATCAGCAGCTCGAGAGTGAGCTCGCTCAAGCCGCAAGCAGCCTTGCTGAAGTTCTCGATCGTGATATCGAGCGGCAGATCACCATTCTGCGGACTCTCGCGACGATGCCGTCGCTGGCAAAAGGCGACTGGGCCACGTTCTATGGTTCGGCAAAGGCTGCAGTTGCACCGAAGGCCTACGTTATCTTGATCGATACGTCGGGGCGGCAGCTGGTGAACACCTTCGTCCCATACGGCGAAGCCCCGGCGGTAACGGGAGATCCGGAGACGCTGCGGCGCATTGTGGAGAGTAAGGAACCAGTTATTTCCGACCTGTTCGTGAGCCTGGTGACGAAGAAGCCAGTGTACAACGTCAGCATCCCGATCACGCCCAACGGCAGCAACGTTCGATATATTTTGAGCATGGGCCAGCTGACGGACGACTTTCTACCCTTGCTGCAGTCGCAGAGCCGCGGGCCAGAGTGGGTAAGCGCATTTATCGATCGACAAGGCCTTGTGCTGGCTCGCTCGAGGGATCACGCTCGCTTCACCGGCAAGGCGCATCCGGCATTCCTCGAAGACTCGAAGGGTGTTGGCAATCAGGTCCGCAGAACCACGAGTCTTGACGGAGATGACGTGCTCAGAGCCGTGGTTCGATCGAAAATGACCGGCTGGCTGGTGACCGCGAGTGTTCCAGTGCGTATGGCCGAAGCACCGCTGCGGCAAAGCGTTTGGTTCTGGGGCCTGCTTGCCGGTCTCTCGTTCGTGCTTGCGCTCTCTGGAGCGGGACTATTTGCTCGGTTGCTGGCGCGACCAATAGAAGCCTCTATGGAGGCGGCTGCTGCGTTAGGTCGGGAAGAGCCGATTGCCGCCCTGCAATCAAGCTTGTCCGAGGCAAACGCAGTCGTGGCTGCCCAGCAGCGGGCCAGCGAACAGCTCGCCAAACGCGCGGCGCATCAGAGGCTCTTGCTGCATGAGCTGAGCCACCGAGTGAAGAACATCCTCACGGTCGTGCAGTCTCTCGTCCAGCGCACAGTGTCCGATGGGCGATCCCTGGCGGAGGCTCGCGACATCCTGACAGAGCGGCTCCTGGCTCTTGGGCGCGCCCAGGAAGTGCTGATGCGTACTGAGTGGAACGGCGCTTCGCTTCGGGACATCGTTGAATCGGAATTGGCACCGTTCTCTAACCGCGTGACGATCGAAGGACCTCCAATCAGCGTGAAGGGAGCGATGGTACAAACGTTCGCCCTTGTCCTTCATGAGCTGGCGACCAACGCCGTCAAACACGGCTCGCTTGCCTCCATTGCCGGAACGCTTGCGGTGAGTTGGTCAATCGCTGAGAGGGATGACGCCAAACGCTTCAAGTTCAGATGGGAGGAAAAGGGCGGCGACCTGGTCAAGCCACCTGCACGAAAGGGTTTCGGCACAACGCTTCTTGAAGGTGCGGTGGCAACTGAGAGTGGTGTGCGACCCACTCTGTCATTCTGTCCATCGGGGTTCGTTTATGAGATTGATGCGCCGCTGTACAGCGTCGTCGAGCCTGCGAAGGCGGGTTAGGTGAAGCCGTGGGCGTGAGAACCGGACAAAAATCCGTCCGGATTGCCGTAAGCGCTAAACGCCAGCCCAGATAAGATTTCGTCACGAGGCTTCGCCGGATACATCTCGCCATCCAATCGTCCCTAGCGAACAGGATGGAATGCTGTTGCGTGGCCTAAACTGAGCACCCGCGCTTTGCGGCAGGTTTAAACGAGTAATCGGGCAAGCAATCCGTGAGGCGGTACCTGCGCCCACAACCGACGGACCATTTGATGCAACGTGGTCGGCCGTATTCAAGTGCTGGGGGGAAGAAAGATGCACACGATACGCTTCACTCCAGTTCCCCAGCCTGACCGCATACATGCGTGCATGCGGTTGTCCTTCGATTCACGTCGCGGGAGATCTTGTGGCACGATCGCCGTGCCATGCTTCGTCGTCACAGAGATCTGCGGCAACTTCCCTCTCTGGACAGTCTTCGCGAAAGCCCAGCTCTCAACGGGAGCACAATCCTTCGCATGGCAACATTCTTCCGGATACCAGTCATGTGCGT
>Ga0126384_10001000_pt1 | contig 16430 bp, 11 predicted proteins | sample PanSoiMetPlot_36_FD_92543 | JGI IMG/M metagenome (GOLD analysis project Ga0126384, IMG submission 92543) | Tropical forest soil microbial communities from Panama - MetaG Plot_36 | ecosystem: Environmental > Terrestrial > Soil > Tropical forest > Bulk soil | place: Panama | collected 2016-02-17 | reverse complement strand
GTCACACTGCCGGCCTGCTCGAGCGGGCGCAATCGCTTCTTGAGGCTGGCCAGGCCGTCAAGAGCGAGGTTAAAGTTACTCGCCGCGAAGAGGAAGTCCTTCGCGGCATTCTTCGTGGCCACGCCAACAAAGAGATCGCGGGCGATCTCAATCTCTCAGAGCGAACCGTCAAGTTTCATGTCTCTTCACTTCTTTCGAAGTTCCGCGTTCGCGGCCGTATGGAGCTTGTTCGCGAAGCTTCCCGCTTCTCAAATTGGGCGCTTCCGAAGCCTGCCGTCCCCGCAACGCGAGAGCACGATCCGCGCGAACTTCGTGCCATTCCAGCTCGCGTCCATCGCGTGAATCCCATGACCACTTCGTCTGTTTATTCGGCTGCAAAATTGGGCATGACCAACTAATTTCCTCTCCATAACGAAAAAAGGCCCGGCGGGTTTTCCCGCCGGGCCTTTTTCCTTTTCATCTCGCAGGTCAGTTTGAGTTTCTCTTTCGTGACACAACGGGGCTCGGGATTTGTACTTACAATCTGCGAACTGAATTAAGTCAAACTCAAAACTGAACTGCGGTCATTTTCAATGACGTTCTATTTCGCAGCCGCGTACAGCTCCGCTGCTTTATCCCAGTTCACGACGTTCCACCACGCTTTGATGTAATCTCCGCGCACATTTTGATACTTCAGGTAGTAGGCGTGCTCCCAAACGTCCAGTCCAAGCACGGCCTTTCCGCCCAAAAAGTACGGCGTGTCCTGATTCGGCGTCGAATCAATCGCCAGCTTTCCATCCTTCACAATTAACCACGCCCAGCCGGACCCAAACCGCCCCAGGCCTGCAGCCGCAAATTTTTCCTGGAATCCGCTAAACGATCCGAACGCCGAATTAATCGCGGCGCCTAGATCGCCCTTCGGCTCTCCGCCGCCACCCTTTTTCATCAGCGTCCAGAACAGGGTGTGATTCCAGTGTCCGCCTCCGTTGTTTCGAACCGCATTCCGGATGTTCTCCGGGACGGAATCGAGTCCTTTCAGCAGTTCATCAATCGATTTGCTCTGCAAACCGGCATTTCCTTCCAGCGCTTTGTTCAGGTTCGTTACATAAGCGCCGTGGTGTTTGTCGTGATGGATCTCCATCGTTTTCGCGTCAATGTATGGCTCAAGTGCGTCGAATGCGTACGGCAGGGGGGGAACTGAGAAAGCCACAGGTTTTTCCTCCGGATTTGAATTTGTTTCTGGGGTTCTGGGAACGCTCACTTGCAAAACGCCGGGAGCCAGGTTCGTTACTCCCCAAAGGCCAGCGCCGACCATACTTCCGTTTACGACGAATTCCCTTCGCTTCACGCTAGCCCCTAACGAGCGGCCACTTGCAGGATCGCTAGGAGTATACCGCCGCCCCCAGCACAGCCTCAACCAGACTGTCCCGCGTCACGTGGCCGATTCTGCTCGCCTCCTTTTGATGCACAAGGCACCCTGTTAGTTCGCGAGGCCAGAAATGCGGATCGACCCGCCAAAGGAATCGGCGGCGATGATTAAGAAGAAGCATCTCCTAAAGGACAGTGGCTTACGAGGCACGGCAAACTTCCGGTTCATTGACCCATCTCCAATCCTCCTCCTAAGCTTTTCCCGAAGAAAAAGGAAACCGCGGCCGCGTGTTCACTAACCCCCTCGCGCAAAAAGGATCGTCTCATCGCATACCGTATGGGACGCGCCGATGAGCCGCGGCCCCGTACTTGACACAGCCCAGGCGCCACCCCTTGAAATCGCCCACGTGCTCTTTTTGGACATCGTGGCGTACTCGCGCCTTCGAATGGACCAGCAGCAACGAATCATTCGCGATTTGCAGGACTCAGTCCGGGCTGCCTCTGAATTCGCCCGTGCGCAAAGGCTCGATCAGCTCATTCTCCTCCCAACCGGTGACGGGATGGCCCTCGTCTTCTTTCGCGATCCCGAAGCTCCCGTCCGTTGCGCGCTGGAACTCACCAAAATCCTGCGGGCGAAGCCGGAGATTCAGCTTCGTATGGGCCTCCACACCGGACCTGTGTACCGCATCGCCGATATCAACACTAACCGCAACGTAGCTGGCGGCGGCATCAACCTCGCCCAGCGCGTCATGGACTGCGGCGACGCCGGGCATATCCTCGTTTCCAAGGCGATGGCGGACGTGCTGCGAGAACTCAGCTCGTGGAATGAGCACCTGTGCGATCTTGGCGAAGCCGAAGTGAAACACGGGGTCCGCGTTCATCTTTTTAACCTCTGCACACACGAAGCGGGAAACGCGGAGCTCCCTCAAAAACTATCGGCAGCAAAACCTGCGACACCCGTCATCCGCAATGAGCCCGGCGGCGCGCTCAAGAAAAGCCGAACTCTTTTGGGAGTTGCTGCCGCCCTCATTGTCCTGTCGGTAGTCGCCGTTGTGTTCTTCTTGCGTACGCCAGGAGTGCATGCGCTCACGGAAAAAGATACGGTCGTGCTAGCGGACTTCGAAAATTCCACAAACGATCCGGTGTTTGACAACACCATGAAAGAGGCGCTGACTGTCGAAATCGAACAGTCTCCTTTCTTCAACACGCTCTCGGAGCAAAAAGTGCGCGAGACGCTGCAGCTCATGGGCCAGTCCGCGGACCAGCGGCTCACGAAAGATCTGGCTCGCCAAGTCTGCATTCGCGCTGGCTGCAAGGCCATCCTGGACGGCCGCATCTCCAAAGGCGACAGTGAGTACGTCGTCGCGTTGAGCGCGACCAACTGCACGAGCGGTGACTCTTTGGCGCGCGGCCTTACTCGCGCTACAAACAAGGACGCCATTCTCGACGCGCTTGGCAAAAACGCCGATACGCTGCGTTCAAAGTTGGGCGAATCGCTCACCTCGATTCGCAAGTATGACGCGCTGCTCGAGCAAGCCACGACGCCTTCGCTCGACGCTCTCAACGCGTTCACCCTGGCGGCCAAAACGCATCGCGAAAAAGGCGACGCCGCTTCGATCGTTCATTATAAGCGCGCGATCGAACTCGACCCGAACTTCGCTCTCGCCTATTCCGGACTCGCCGCCGCTTACAACCATCTCGGCCAAGTGAACGCCGCCGGCGAAAATGCCCGCAAAGCCTATGACTTGCGGGCACACGTCAGCGAGCGCGAAAAACTTCGCATCGCCGCGTTCTACCACACCTATGTCACCGGAAATGTCGGCGAGGCAATAAATGCCTACGATCTTTGGACCCAGAGTTATCCGCGCGACGCCCTTCCCCACGCCGGTTTGGCAAACCTCTACGGTGTGCTTGGACAATACGAGAAAGGCATCGCCGAATCCCAGGCCGCTCTAGGGCTTGATCCGGATGCTGCCGTGAACTACAGCGATCTTGCGGGCAACTACGCTGCCCTCGGCCAGCATACGCAAGCAAAGCAGGTTCTGGATCAAGCGGCGCAAAAAGTCGATAGCACCGTTTTGCGGCTCACCAGATATCAACTTGCGTTTCTCGACCGCGATACCGCCGGCATGGCCGCCCAAGTTGCCTGGGCCGCCCACAAGCCTGGCGAGGGGCTTTTGCTTTCGGCGGATTCAGACACGGCGGCTTATTACGGCCACCTGCGGAAAGCGCGTGTCATTTCACAACGCGCCATTGAAGCCTCAGAACGCAGCGACATGGCCGAAAACGCGGCGGTTTGGGCGGGAAACGCCGCCCTGCGCGAAGCCGACTTCGGCAATCGTGAGGCCGCGCTTCGTGGAGCAGAAGCGGCTTCCGCTCTCTCCAGCGGAAAACAAGTCTGGGCTCTGGCGGCATTGACCTTTGCCCGTGCAGGCGACGCAGCACGCGCGGAGCACTTGGCGCAAACGCTCCAGCAAAATTATCCCGACGACACTCTACTTCGCTACTACTGGCTACCGGTCATTCGCGCCTCGCTCGCGCTGAATCGCGGCGACGGAAAGGCCGCAATCACGCTTCTGCAGGACGCCGCGCCCTATGACCTGGCCAGCCCTTTCCCCGTTACCGCTTCTCCCATCGGAAACATGTACTCCGCATATCTGCGCGGCCTGGCGTATGAAAAGACCGGGGACGCGGTCGCAGCGGCGGGAGAGTTTCGCAAAGTCCTCGAACAAAAGGGCGTCGTCATGAACGGCTGGGTTGCTCCGCTTTCTCAGGCGGAGTTGGCTCGCGCCTTGGCCCTTTGCGGCGACACCGAAAAAGCTCGCTCGGCTTACGAAGACTTCTTCACTCTCTGGAAAGACGCCGATGCTGACATCCCTGTTCTGAAGCAATTCCGCAGCGACTACGCCCAACTCCGCAAACCCTGACTGCGTCCAATCATCTCTTGATCGCTGCCGTGAATTCCCGCAATTTCTCTCTTTCCCTGTCATTCGATCGCATTCTTGCTTCTCAGTGCCCAATGTGCCGATTCCGCAACGATCTCGTCCTCACCAGCAGCCAACTTTTCCAGCGCGGCATATATTTTCTCGCCGTGTTCTGTTCTTCTGTTCAACCCCGCATTCCCACCTGCACTGCATGCATTTCGCAAAATCGCCCGCCACTTCGCCCGCTTCATCGCGCTTCCTCGAAATGCTTCTCGGTATTGTTCCTCCGTCAAATTCAAAAGCCACTCCAAGCGCGGATTGAAAAGCGATTCCCCGGCGCCTACCTTGCGCGGCTGAAACTCCTCGACATCCGTGCGCGGTGATTTGCGATTCCACGGGCATACATCCTGACAAATATCACAGCCAAAAACATGCCGGCCACTCGCTTCGCGAAATTCCTCCGGAATCGGCCCGCGCAATTCGATCGTCAAATACGCAATACACCTCCGCGCATCCATTACATACGGATTCACCAGAGCATCGGTCGGGCATGCCTCAATACACCGCGTGCAACTCCCGCAAAGATCAGGCTGCAACGAATCTTTGTTTTTGACGGTCTCCGTCAATTCCAGATTCGTCAGAATCGTTCCCAGGAAAAGCCACGACCCCATCTTCTGATTCAGCAACAACGTATTTTTTCGGATCCATCCGAGTCCTGCATATTTCGCCAAAACTCTTTCTTGCACGGGCCCTGTATCCGCCGACGCTCGCGCTTCAAACGGCTCCGGAAACTTCTTGCGCATCTCGGCAACAAGCGCGTTCAGCTTTTCCCACAAAACTTCGTGATAATCGCTGCCCCACGCGTAGCGCGAAATCCATCCACGTGGCTCGCTGCCCGTCTCGTGCGTAACTTCCGTCGAATACGGTTCCGGCGAGTTGTAATTGATCGCGCAGACAATCGCGCTCTTCACTCCGCCCATCGCCGCCTGCAAATCCGCACGCCGCGGATCGTGCAGATACTTCATCTCGCCCGCGTAGCCGCGGTCGAGCCAGTCGTTAAGTTTCTGCAGTTCCGGAAAATCCTGCGCCGCGGCAACTCCGCACAAATCAAATCCCAGGGTTCGCGCGGTCTGCGCAATCCAGGCCGTCTCCGCTGCCGATTTCTTCACCAAAACAAATTTGCTCCAATTTCTGCTTTCTATTTTCCGCTTTCCAAAAGAAAAAAGCCCCCCGATTTTCTCGAGGGGCTGGTAAAAGTCCGCGTTTATCCAAGAGGAGACACGTTTTCCGCCTGCAAGCCTTTCGGCCCCTGCTTCACTTCAAATTCAACTTGCTGTCCTTCATTCAGGGTTTTGTATCCATCGGATTGGATGGCGGAGAAATGTACGAACACATCTTCGCCGGACTGCCGCTGGATAAAGCCGTACCCCTTCGATGCGTTAAACCATTTCACAACACCTTGCTCTTTGCTCAACTTCGGTACTCCTCTGCCGTGGATTTACGCCGTGCTGGGTCTGACGCCGCCGCAAAATTCTTGCCGCAAGCAGGGAGACCTGGGGAATCACAAACGCGGGCGTATGCTGGCACAAATTGGCGCGAGAGTCCAGTAATTGCGGGCGATTTCGGCTTGACGACAAAAGCGATGAAACGCACCTGGATCCAATTTGGAAGCGGCCTAACGGAAACTGCGAACGGCGGCGTTTTCCTCGGAATAAACTTCAAAGACGGTGAAGAGTTTCGTGATTTGCAGAAGATCGTGAACTTTTTTCGTTAGATGCAAAAGTTTTAGTTCGCCGCCTTTGCTGCGCACGGCGGTGTAGGCGCTCACGAGTTCGCCGATTCCGGAACTATCGATGTAATCCACGTCCGCAAGGTTCAAAACAATGTTCGCGTGCGATTCGTCCACGAGCTGGCGAATCGTTTTGCGGAGATTTGCGCTGCCGTCACCGAGCGTAATACGACCGCTCGCATCAACGATGGTAATTGTTCCGGAATCCCGCGGTGTTAGATGAAGTGCCATTTTCTTACGCTTCTCTCTTCTACGTTATCTTTACGAGGTGCGGAGCCCGTGGCCGCCCGAACCGTTTCCATTTGTTTCCGGGCTTCCGGGACTCGGCAAGCGCTTGGACATTACAATTTCCGCGCCCCCGGTGCGCGCCGGCAGGACCTCAAATTCGTCCATAAACGCGCGCATCAGGAAAATTCCGCGTCCGGAAGTGCTCAAAAGATTTTCCTCGGCGAGCGGATCGGGAACATCGCTCAGTTTGAAACCTGCCCCTTCATCCGCAACGTGGATGATCATCTTGTCCGGCGTCAGATCCACGGCGAGGTGAATTTTCTTTTCCGGTTTTTCCTTGTTGCCGTAGTGGAAGGCGTTGATCACGCCTTCGCGGACACTCATTCCAATGCGGTAACACTCGTCTTCGCCGAAACCTGCAGCTTCCGCCAGACGCAGGCACATTTCTTCGGCCAGGTTGACGCTTTCCACCTGGGTTTCCAGTGTGACCTCTAGGTGCTTGGTATCTGGCGCCATCCGCTCCGTCACCGTGCAAAAAAGCGCGATTCTTGGGGCGTTGTATGGGTAACATACCGCGCGCTCCTCCGTCAATGGCGCGGAGGGAGGCGAGAGCAGTGGCGAGTGGCGAGTGATGACAGAGGAGAGGCAAAGAAGGAGCGCTGGTTCTTTGGCTGCATTGTCAGGCAGACCGACTACATTGAAGCCCTTCCTATAGGCGGAGCCGACGTCCACTTCGACTTCGACGAGGTAGGCGTCGATGCCAAACGCACCGGCGCTGAGCGTTTTGAAAAGCATAGGCGAAGGAAAGCTGTCTTTCCACCGCGAAGGATAAACTAATTAAGTAACTAGTGCCAGCGCTTAGAGGAAGGACGAAACGCGCGGCCCAAACAATGTACAACTCGTTGACGAAAGAAATTCATTGGAATAGGGTAAAGGCACAGATTCGTCGGGGTTGATCCGGATTATTCCATATGGGTCCGACTGGCAGGTCGATCTACAGAACGTATTGCGGCATTTCTCTTTTCTCTTTTCTGATTGCCGCTCTCCCTTTGATGGGGCAAGTGAGGGGCGGCGCACAAGCGCCAGGGGGGGATCCCGAACAATTCCTCACGCTTCTTGTGAGCGTGCGTGAACAAAATGGATTGCCGCTCTCGCAGCAGGCGATCGTGCATCTCTCCAGCAATCTCGGTGGACTCAGCAACATCGAAGTGACTCGCGATGCTGCCACAGCGTCTTTTCAAAACGTCAAGGGCGGCGATTACCTGATCGATGTGGAATCGGCGGGCTACAAGACAGCCCACGAGCGTGCGGCTGTCTTCGGGGTCTCCACGTACACGGTATATGTTTACATGAAGCCGGAGGGGGTGCCGGAATCGATTGCGCCGGTTGATCCCCAGCCCGTACTTACGCCGAAATTGCAAAAAGAAATGGATCGGGCCGTAACTGCGATCCGCGAAAAGAAATATGCGGAAGCCAGGAAATATCTGCAAGCTGCAAGCAAACTGGCACCGTCGAACCCCGACATTGAATATCTAATGGGAATGGTTGACTACACCGAGCACATCCTTGAGTCCGCGCGAGCACACTTTGAAAAGGTGCTGGGATTGGCGCCGGGGCATGAGCGGACGCTAGTTTCCCTTGGCCAGTTGCAAATGGAAATGAAGGATTACAAAAGATCGGCTGGATATCTGGAAACGGCGGTGCTGAATAACAACAAGAATTCCCAGGCGCACCTATTGCTCTCGGTTTGCTACATGAACCTTGCGAATTATTCCAAAGCGAGGACGGAAGCGCTGGCTGCAGCGGATCTTGACAAGAACAAAGCCGCAATCGGGCACATGATCGCGGCCAAGAGCTTTTTGATGGAAAACAATTTCGATAAAGCAAGCAAAGGGTTCGCAGAATATCTGAAAGATTATCCGAACGAAAAAGGAGCGGCGGAGGCAAAGCGGCTGCTGGAGCAAATCGGCACGCTGCGCACAGCTGGTGCTCCTCCGCAATCGGAATTGCCCTCTGTCATCCATAGTCCAGAGCCAGCGCCGATCGAGCGGCCATGGGCGCCCGCCGATACCGATGACAGGATTCCGGCTGTGGCGCCGGATGTTGCCTGCTCGACGGCAGATGTTGTGAGACGCGTGGGCGCTCGCGCGCAAAAGGCCCTGGCAGATTTTGAACGAATTGGAGCCACAGAGAAGATCGAACATCAGGAGATCGATGCTTTGGGAAATCCCGGCCCGGTGAAGTCGCGGGATTTTTCCTACGTGATTCTGGTTCAGCACCCGACGCCGGATTCTTATTATGTGGATGAACGGCGGGATGGAAGCGAAGCTTACTTTTCCTTTCCCACTGCACTTGCGACGCGCGGACTAGTATCTCTCGGGGTAAATATTTTTCATCCGGCATTTTCCCCGGATTTTCTTTTTTCATGCGAAGGGCTAGGGCGCTGGGCTGGACATCCCGCGTGGCAAATCCGTTTTGAGCAAAGAGAAGGAGTACCTTCGAAAATTCGCGACTGGTCGTATCTAGGCAAAACCATCGCTGTGCCGCTGAAGGGCAGAGTTTGGGTTTCTCCGAATACTTTCGACATCATCCATCTGGAGACAGACCTGCGCGATCAGGTGAAGGAGCTGCAACTTACAAAGGAACATCTGGCAATTGACTATGGGCCGATCGATTTCAAACAGGTGAAGGAGCAGCTCTGGCTGCCGCAAGGCGCCGAAATGTATTTCAGCTTTCTGGGCAAGAGATACCATCACAAGCACACGTTGTCGGACTACGTGCTGTTTAGTGTGGACGAAAAATCGAAGATCAGCAGGCCGCAAGTGGCTCCTGCGAAGCCCCTGGACAGCCAACCCTAGGTCTTTTAGCCTTGTGGTCTTTCGTTGGCGAAAACAATTGATTGGAATAGCGTAAGGGCACATTTTGTCGGGGTGTTAGGGCTGGGTAATCGAAATGGGTCCGACTCTCAGGTCGCCGGCAAGGCTTGCCATTCCATTTGCTTTTTTCCTGATTGGAGTCGTCTGTCCAGCCGTTTTTGGACAAGGCAGAGGCGGGGGCTCGCAGCTCTCCAGCATGGAACGGCTGACACTCGTGGTCAGCGTCCGGGAAGTCAGCGGACAACCACTGGGTGTACAGGCCATTGTTCGTGTTTCCCCAGAGCTCAACGGCGGAACTCTTATGCAGATGACGCATGAGGGAGCAATCGCTTCGTTTCCGAACATGAGCGGCGGCGGTTATGAGGTGGAAGTGCAGGCCGCTGGCTACAAAACGGCTCACGAGCAAGCAGAGTTGGTCGGCGGTACATCCAGCACAGTTTACGTTTATATGACACCAGACGGAGCGCCTGATGCGACCAGCTCCGTCGACCAGCGTTCCGTCGTGACACCAAAACTGCAGAGGGGGTTGGAGCGGGCCTTGGAAGCGATCCTTGAGAAGAAATACGACGAAGGGCGAAAGCACTTAATATTGGCGAGCAAGATGGCCCCGGCAAATCCAGAAATCGAATACCTGTTGGGAATAGTCGATTACGCAGAAAAGAATCTGGAACCAGCGGCGGTGCACTTTGAAAAAACTTTGAATCTGGCGCCGAACCACGAGAAGGCGCTGCTTTCGCTCGCGCGCTTGCAGTTGGATACGCGGGAATATCAAAAATCCGCCTCAAATCTGGAAACCGCGATCCAGAACAACACGAAGAATTCACAAGCCCATATGTTGCTGGCAGTTTGCTACATCAAGCTGGAGAGCTTTTCCAAGGCCAGAGTCGAAGCTCTGGCCTCGGGTGATCTCGACAAAAGCAAGGGGGCACCGATGCACCTCCTTGCCGCAAAGACCTATGTGATGGAGAACAATCTGCCGGCGGCGAGCGATGCTTTGAAAGCGTTCATACGCGAGTTCCCAAATGACAAAGGAGTTGCCGAGGCGAATCAAATCCTGGAGAACATCGCCAAGGCCGGTTCAACGAACACGCCCGCGGCAAATGTTGTAGCGTCCACGATTGAGATGGCGGCTGCACAACCCCCAGCTTCGCTGACAATCAAGCAACCCTGGGCGCCTGCAGACATTGATGAGAGGTTGCCGGCCGTTGCGCCAGATGTAGTCTGCTCGACGGAAGATGTTGTGAAACGCGTGAGAAACCGTTCGGAACTTGCGTTAGGTGACCTTGAGCGGTTCGGCGCCACGGAGAAAATCGAGCACCAAGAAATAGACGCGCTCGGCAATCCCGGACAGGTTAAATCCCGGGACTTCTCGTACATGATTCTTATTCACCACTCGAATCCGGATTATCACTTTGTAGAAGAACGCCGCGACGGCGAGGACTCGCTCACCTCTTTCCCCAGTAGCTTAGCAACAAGGGGGTTGGTTTCTATCGGCCCAAACGTTTTTCATCCTTTGTTTGCGAATGATATGAATTTTTCTTGCGAAGGATTGGGAAGATGGTCCGGTCACCCCGCTTGGCAAATCCATTTTTCGCAAAAGCAGGAAGTTCCATCGAAGATTCGAAGCTGGCTGTATCACGGAAAGATTTACCCCGTGCCGATGAAGGGCAGAGCGTGGATATCGCCAAATACCTACGACATCATCCACTTGGAGACAGATTTGCGCGAACCATTAAAGGACCTGCAGCTGACTCGAGAACATCTCTCGATAGACTACGGACCTACAAAATTCAGACAAGTCAAAGAACAGGTGTGGCTGCCGCAGAGCGCTGAGATGTATTTCAGTTTTCTAGGGAAGAGATATCATCACAAACACACATTGTCGGACTATGTTTTGTTCAGCGTGGACGAAAAATCCAAAATCAGCGCGCCGGCGCAGGCTCCCGCCGGCTCGGAAACAACGCAGCCCTGAAAAAGAAGAGTCCGATTGCGCCGAATATTTTCGCCCCGGCGTCTCGACAGACTGCAAACACATTAGCCAGCCAAATGGAAACAACTTCTGCCTGGATTCTTTACACTGCAGAAATCCCCACGTATATTCGAAGCAATCGGGCTAAACTTTGATTGCGTGAGGACGCTATGATCGGTTGGGTCATTCTTGGGTTGATCGTCCTGGTCTTGATCTTCGTGATCGGGATGTATAACGGGCTGGTTCGTTTGAAGGTGCAGGCTGACAACGCCTGGGCGGACATTGATGTGCAGTTGAAGCGGCGTTATGACCTGATTCCGAACCTTGTGGAGACAGTGAGGGGCTACGCGGGACACGAAAAAGGAACACTGGAAGCGGTCATTAATGCGCGGAATCGCGCGATGACGGCGACATCGCCGGCAGACAAGGCCGCGGCGGAAAACATGCTGTCTGGCACCTTGAAGACACTGTTTGCGCTTTCAGAAGCTTATCCGCAGTTGCGCGCGATTGAGAGTTTCACCTCCCTGCAGAATTCGTTGAGCCAGATTGAAGACACGGTGCAAAACGCACGGCGGTATTACAACGCGGTAGTGCGCGACCTGAATACGAAGATTCAGCAGTTTCCGACAAACATTTTTTCCGGAATGCTGGGATTCAAGACACGGGAATTCTTTGAAGTGACTGCGTCGGCGGAACGGGAAGCTCCGAAAGTCAGCTTCAACACGCCGGCCGCTCCGACGGCCTAAGGCCGCGCACCAGGATGTCATCCTTGCGCGCAAGAGACCCGAAACTCAGCTTCCGTGCATTTGGCATTTTGCGATTGTCCATTTTTGCCTTTGCCTTCCTCCTATTTGCTCCACACGTTTTCGCGCGCGAGCTTCGCATTGAGAAATTCGATGAGCAAGTGACGGTTTTGCCGAACGGAACCGTGGACGTGACGGAAAGCATCACATTTCATTTCATCGGCCATTGGAATGGCGTTTACCGGGAAATTCCCGTCGAATACAACACGCCGCAAGGGATGAATTATTCGCTCTTTTTGAATGTGAAGAGCATCGCCGATGGCTCAGGAGCAAAGCTGAAGTTTGAATCGAGCCGGGACCGGCACTATCGCAAACTAAAGATTTATGTGCCGGGCGCAGAGGACACGACGAAAACAATCGTGATCGAGTACACCGTTTCAGATGCGCTGCGGTTCTTCGAGGATCACGACGAATTCTATTGGAACGTGACGGGGGATGAATCGGATGTGCCGATTGCCAGCGCGAGCGCGAATATCACGCTGCCCGAGGGCGCGACGGGGATTCGAACGAATGTGTTTACAGGAGCCTACCGCTCAAGGGAAAAACAGGCGGAAGCACAAGTGGTCGGCAATGGAGTTGAAGTTCACACCACGGCGCCGCTGGCTTATCACGAAGGAATGACGATCGCAGTTGCCTTCGACAAGGGGATCGTCCACGAGCCAACATCAGCCGAACGTACGATTCTGATGTTGCGCAGCAATTGGCCGCTGGTGATTCCGGCCTTTGCGTTTGCCGGAATGTTTTGGCTGTGGTGGACGCGAGGACGCGATCCGCGTTTGCGGCCGATTGCGGCGCAGTATCAGCCTCCAGATCAATTGACACCGAGCGAAGTGGGCACGTTAATCGACAATTCGGTGGACATGCGGGACATCACGGCAGCGATTGTGGATTTGGCGGTGCGCGGATACATTTCCATTGAAGAAAAAGATCAGAGCAGCATGTTGGGGCTGATTCATAACAAAGAATATGTGTTTCACCTGAAAAAATCATCTCCTGATTGGGCGTCGTTGAAGCTACACGAACAGGAATTATTGAACGGATTATTCAGCAATGGACCAGCCGCCGGGGCGACCGTTACCCTCTCGGATTTGCACAATCAGTTCTACCGGTACATTCCGTCCATCAAAAACTCCGTGTTCCAATCGCTTGTGGGCAGCGGATATTACAAGCGCAGACCGGACAGCGTGAGGACGGGCTACCTCGCTGGCGGGATCGTTGTAGGTTTTCTGAGCATCTGGGGGGCAATGCCGGTCGCGACTTTTCTAGGAATGGCGCCTCTCCCATTTATTATTGCAGGGATTCTGACGGCGGCGATCATCTGCATTTTTGGCTGGTTTATGCCTGCACGGACGAATGCGGGCGCGCGAGCCCTCGAAGGCGTTCTCGGATTTGAAGATTTTCTGGCGCACGTGGAGTCGGATCGCTTCAACCGGATGGTGAAGACACCGGAAATGTTCGAAAAGTTCTTGCCGTTCGCGATGGCGCTGGGAGTAGAAAGGAACTGGAGCAAGGCGTTTCAGAACATCTATACGCAGCCGCCTTCGTGGTATCAGGGCGGCGGATTTGGCTCGAATTTCTATCCGTACATGTTCGTGAATAATCTGAACACGATGTCTTCCGCCGCGAGCAGCATCATGACGTCGGCACCGCGCAGCTCAAGCGGGTCCGGCTTCGGAGATAGCGGAGGCAGCGGGGACGGCGGGTCTTCCGGAGGCGGATTTGGCGGAGGAAGCGTCGGCGGATTCTAGCACGCCTATTCCTTGTTGTTGAGCCCGTAGCGATTCAGAACGTCGCGCAAGGTTATGACCCCGAGCAATTCGCGCACGTTAGCGCGACTGACCACCGGTAGCACTTCCACCCGAGCCGCAGACATCCGATCCAGCGCTTGCGAGAGCTTGTGGTCGCGATGAACATGCGGAAAATCCCCTTCCGGCAAGACTTCCAGCAAAGAGCAAGAGGGTGCGGATGCGGCAAAGCTTCGCAGAGTTTCGATCGCCAAAATTCCTTCCAATCCGCGATCGCTTTTAACAAGCAAGAATTGAAGTTTTGCAAGCTGCACTTGTTCCAGAGCTTGGGCGACGGAGAGAGCGGCGTCGAGTGCTTCGGGGGACTTGAGCAAGATTACTTCCACAGGCATTTGGCCTGGGGTTTCACGAAGTTCTTCACCGGGAAGATGAATTCCGTCCTGGGAGGCGAGTTCTTCGTAAATTGGTTTTTTCTGGAGGCGCGAGGAAATAAAAAAACTCAAGAGATTGGAAATCATCAGAGGGACAATGACGGCGTAGTCGCGGGTGATTTCGAAAATCATCACGACGCTTGTCATGGGAGCGCGGACAATACCGGCGAAGGTCGCGCCCATTCCCACAAGCGCGTAAGGTCCTGATTTTGCGACGTATGCAGGCAAAATCGAATGAGCGACGTTTCCTACAACTCCGCCCAGCATTGCCCCAAGAAACAGGCTGGGGCCAAAAACCCCTCCTGCGTTTCCGGATGAATAACTAATGACGACGGCGAAGAACTTCAGAACCAGCAGCAGAATCATGAACCGCAACGCGAGATCGCCATTCAGCGCATCGCCGACATGCATGTAACCGACGCCGAGAAGCTGTGGAACGAACCAGCCCATCAAGCCGACTACGAGACCGCCCGCGACAGGCTGAAACCAGCGGGTCTTGAGGGGAAGCTGCAGGAATTTCTTTCGCAGCCACAGCAGCAGGCGGCTAAAAGCGGCGGAAACAAGTCCTCCAAAGATGCCAAGAACGGCATACGCAAGCAATTCGGCCGGATGAGAGAGCTGATAGTCCGGAACTTTGAAGAGAGGGTCGTTGCCAAGCAGGAGGCGCAAGACGGCCCAGGAGGTTGCGGAAGCGAGGACGACGCAACCGAGTACGGGAGCGTGCAGATCGCCAACGACTTCCTCCAGCGCGAACAAAACTGCAGCAAGTGGCGTGTTGAACGCAGCGGCTACGGCTGCGGCGGCGCCAACCGGAATCAAGGCTTTTACTTTTTCCGGACGAAGGCCGAGTTTTCTTCCGAGGACGGAGGCGATCCCCGCACCGACTTGCACGGCGGGACCTTCCCGGCCCAAGGGAATGCCGCTGGCCAAAGTGGCAGAAGTACAAAAGAATTTTCCGAGGACAGTTTTTAGAGAGATGTGGCCTTCGCGCGCATAGAGCGCGGCTTTGGTTTGAGGAACACCGCTTCCGCGCGCATCCGGAAAAAACCGGAAGAGTAGATAACCCATGGAGAGAGCGCCGGCGATGGGAATAAGAAGACGAGGCCACGGGGACCCCAGGTGTCCCGCATAAATCCGAGCGCCGAAATGTTGCGTCAGCAGGATGAAGGCAACGACGACAGCCCCGACAAGTGCGCCGATAATGAGTGTGAGAACGAGAAAGAGCTGCTCCTCTCGCTGCTTCGAAAAGGAGGACCAATTCCAGAGGGCTTTTCGCGAACGAGAGTCGGTTTCGGTTTGCGGTTGAGGTTCCATGAAAGCGCGGTTGAGCTAGTGAAGTAAGGGCGCCTCAGCCGGTTCACTTGTACCCCTACCGGGCAAAAGGAACTTCAGTTTTAGAGGACGATCGCGACGCTGCTCTTCTTCCTGGTGACGCGAGCGGGCTTTAAGCAAATCGTCAAGCGCAACAAGACCGACGAGTTTACCAGATTCCGGTTCCACGACGGGCATCCGGGTGAATCCGGTTTCCGCCATGCGGTGAACAACGGTGCGAAGAGTCTCGTTCGGGCTCGCGATTGCAGAAGCCCTTTGAACGACTTCGTTGAGCGGGCGGTGAAGAATGGCCTGCTGATCTTTTTCGAGTTTCTCGAAAAGCTCTCCGCGAGTGGTGACGCCGGCCAGTCTTCCATCTTTTTCCACGACAACGAGCAGACGTTGTTTGTGGCGCTGGTCGCTGCGCAAGGAATGGAGGACATCCTTCACTCTGAGTACCGGAGAAAACACGGCGATGTTCGTTCGCATGACTTCGCGGACATAAATCAACTCGAGAGGATCGACGGCATATTCGCGGCTGAGGTGAAAGCCTCGGCGTGCAACTTTTTCGGTGAGGATGGAACGCTTCAAGGTCAGAACTGTGAATGCATGGGCCATAATTCCCGCAACGAGGAGTGGCAGGAAAACATTTGCGTCGTGAGTGAGTTCGAAGGCAAAAACAATGCCGGTGAGGGGTGAACGCATGGTTCCAGCAAGAATTGCTCCCATGCTGATGAGAGGCCAGAAGCCAGCGCCTTCGTTGGGCAGCATCAAAGCTTCAATGCCGCCAAGTGCGCCACCCATCATCAAAAGCGGGGCAAGCACACCGCCGGATGTGCCTGAGCCGAGCGAGACGGCCCAAATGAACCACTTCACAAGAAGGACGCCGAGAATAATCTTTGTGGTTACGCTGCCCTGGAGCAGGCCGCCAATGGTTTCGTAGCCAACGCCGAGCGCTTGGGGAAAGATCAGACCGCCCAGACCGATCGCGAGACCACCTATTGCGG
>Ga0126384_10000999_pt1 | contig 16432 bp, 16 predicted proteins | sample PanSoiMetPlot_36_FD_92543 | JGI IMG/M metagenome (GOLD analysis project Ga0126384, IMG submission 92543) | Tropical forest soil microbial communities from Panama - MetaG Plot_36 | ecosystem: Environmental > Terrestrial > Soil > Tropical forest > Bulk soil | place: Panama | collected 2016-02-17 | reverse complement strand
GAGCTTCGCGTTTCCGTCGTACAGCTACGACGTGCAGGCGCCGTTCGGCGATACGTTCGCGATCTACGACTTCAGCTCGGGCGTGTACAACATCTCGGGGCTGTTCGGCCCGCGCAACGGACTCAAGTACATGAGCGAGCTGCCGCGCCAGACGTCCTGGTCCCCCGAGGCGCTCGCCGGCGCCGGGTTGCGCTAGCGCAATCTCCCCGGGCATTGCAGAACCTCTCCTTGCGGCGCGAGCCTCGCGTCGCAGGGGCGAGGTCTGCCATCGGACTCACAACATGACCTCGCTCCGCATGTACGCATCTGCGCTTATTGCTGCCCTCGCGGCGGCTTGCAGCGCGTCCGTCGCAGGCGCTGACTTCGCCGATGTGCTGGATTCTCCGGCGCAGATCTCGCCGCTCGCAAGCAAAGGCTTGCTGCAAGCGTTGGTGAAGGCGGGGAGCAGATTGGTTGCCGTCGGTCAGCGCGGACACATCGTCATCTCGACCGACGGCGGTGCGAGCTGGAGGCAGTCTCCGGTTCCCGTCAGCTCCGACCTGACGTCGGTGTACTTCGTCGACGATCGGGAAGGATGGGTTGTCGGTCACGACGGCGTGATCCTCCACACCCGAGACGGCGGGGACAGCTGGGAGCTGCAGCTCACCGGCCGCAGTGCCAACGAGCTCCTGGTCTGGGCAATGAAACGCAAGGTCGTTGCCGAACCGAACTCCGACGACGCGAAGAAACTGCTGGCGGAGGCGATGCGCTATCAGGAGCAGGGCGCGGACAAGCCGTTCCTCGACGTGTGGTTCGCGGATTCCAAGATGGGCTACGCTGTGGGTGCGTACAACCTGATCTTCCGCACGAGCGATGGCGGCAAGCACTGGGAGCCCTGGTTCGACCGCACCGAGAATCCCAAATTCTTCAACCTTTACGCGATCCGTGCAGCGGGCAACAGTCTTTACATCGCAGGCGAAGGCGGGCTCGTTCTCAAGCTCGACGCTGCGGGACAGCGATTCCGGGCGGTCGCGACGCCGTATGAGGGGAGTTTCTTCGGCGTTGTCGATGCCGGGACAAGTGCGCTCCTGTTCGGCTTGCGCGGCAACGTCTACGGCAGCAACGACGGCGGAGCATCGTGGAGCAAGGTTGACGCGGGGCTGGCGGCTTCGGTTGTCGCTGCGACACGCTCAGCTGACGGCGCAGTGTTGCTCGCCGACGCAGGTGGCCGCGTATCGGCAAGCACGGACGGCGGTCGAACGTTCACGAAGCTAACGCTCAAACAGTCGGTTCCGGTGACGGGTCTAGTCGACATCGGTGAAGCACGCCTCGTGCTCGTCGGTCCTCGCGGAGCGACCGTTGCCGAAATCGCTTCGCGCTGAAACTAAATCGAGCCGGCAAAGCGAACCATGATGGCTGCTTCCCCCAATCTCGACCAGATGCCGATCATCCGGCAGATGGCGGAGTTCGACCGTCGCTCGGGAAACCTGCTCGAACGGCTGGTATTCAACAATCGCCTGCTCGTGATGGTCACCTGCGCCATCATCACGGTCGTGCTCGGGTACGCCGCGGCGACGAGGCTCGTACTCAACGCGAGCTTCGAGAGGATGATTCCGCAGAGCCAGCCCTACATCAAGAACTATCTGACCCATCAGAAGGACCTGCGCGGGCTCGGTAACGCGGTCCGTGTCGTGGTCGAGAGCACCAGCGGCGACATCTTCGACCCTGAATACCTGGAGACGCTGAAGCAGATCAACGACGAGCTGATACTCACTCCTGGCGTGGATCGCGCCTGGGTGAAATCGCTGTGGATGCCGGGCGTGCGCTGGACCGAAATCACCGAAGAGGGATTCCGCGGCGGTCCCGTGATGCCGGACTCCTACAACGGATCTACACAATCGGTCGAGCAACTGAAGCAGAACATCGCGCGCTCCGGGATCGTAGGCAGCCTCGTGGCCAACAACTTCAAGTCGAGCATGATCTTCGTGCCGCTGCTCAACAAGGAGACGGCGACCGGCAATCCCATCGACTATCGCGCGCTATCGAAGGTTTTCGACGAGAAGATCCGCGGGAAGTACGAGCTCGCCAAAAACAACGAAGGGAGCGGCAAGCAAACATCGAAGGTCAAGATTCACGTCATCGGCTTCGCCGAGCTCGTCGGCGAGCTTATCGCCGGGTTGGTCAGGGTCGCGATGTTCTTCGGCTTCGCGGCGCTGATCGCCACTGCCGTGCTGTTTGCCTACACCCGGTGTGTGCGCAGCACGGCGCTGGTCGTCGCCTGCTCGATGGTGGCAGTCGCGTGGCAGCTCGGAATCGTTGCGCTGCTCGGGTTCCAGCTCGATCCGTTCTCCATCCTCGTGCCGTTCCTGGTGTTCGCGATCGGCGTGTCGCATGGCGCGCAGAAGATGAACGGGATCATGCAGGACATCGGTCGCGGCACCCAGAAGCTCGTTGCCGCTCGCTACACCTTCCGCCGGCTTTTCCTAGCCGGCCTGACTGCGCTGCTTGCCGACGCCGTCGGCTTCGCCGTGCTGATGATGATCGACATTCCGGTCATCAAGGACCTGGCGCTGACGGCCAGCATCGGCGTGGCGGTGCTGATCTTCACCAATCTGCTGCTGCTGCCTGTCCTGTTGTCCTATACCGGGGTTAGCGAGAGCGCCGCCAAGCGGAGCCTGCGCGAGGAAAAGGACGAGATCCGCGGCAAGGGGCTCGGCCAGGTCTGGCAGCTGCTCGACCGCTTCACCGAGCGGCGATGGGCGCTCGGCGCGATCGCCGCTTCGGTGATGCTGGCGGCAGTTGGGGTCGTCGTCAGCCAGCACCTGAAGATCGGCGATCTCGATCCTGGAGCGCCCGAGCTGCGTCGCGACTCGCGCTACAACCAGGACAACGCCTACATCACCGCCAACTACGCGCTTTCGAGCGATCAGTTTGCCGTGATCGTCAAGACCGACAAAGAAGGCTGTCTCAAGTACCCGACGCTGGTCGAGGCGGACCGGCTGGCGTGGGCGCTTAAGCAAGTGCCCGGCGTGCAAACGACGGTGTCGCTCGCCGATGCGGCGCGCCAGATCACCGCCGGCTCCTTCGAAGGCAATCCCAAGTGGCTCACGATCAATCGCAATCAGGACGTGCTCAACTACGCGGCACAGCAGGCTTCGGTCAACAATCCGGACCTGTTCAACACCAGCTGCTCGGTGATGCCGGTGATCGCGTACCTGGCCGATCACAAAGCTGAGACGCTCTCGCGCGTCGTGGCCGCGGCGGACGAGTTCTCAACCGAGCACAGCGGCAAGGATCGGGCATTCCTGCTCGCCGCGGGAAGCGCCGGCATCGAAGCGGCGACCAACATCGTCGTCGAGCAGGCCAACCGCACCATGCTCGTCTACGTCTATGCAGCGGTGATCCTGCTCTGCTTCATCACCTTCCGCAGCTGGCGCGCCGTCGTCGTGGCGGTCATCCCCTTGATGCTCACCTCTATCCTGTGCGAAGCGCTGATGGTGGGCCTCGGCATCGGGGTGAAGGTCGCCACGCTGCCGGTCATCGCGCTCGGCGTAGGCATCGGGATCGACTACGCACTTTACTTGCTTTCGGTTCAGCTCGCGCAGCAACGCCAGGGCGTGCCGCTCACCGAGGCCTACAAGAAGGCGGTGCAATTCACGGGCAAGGTCGTGGCGCTGGTGGGGGTCACGCTGGCCGCGGGCGTGATCACCTGGGCCTTCTCGCCGATCAAATTCCAGGCCGACATGGGGATCCTGCTTACGTTCATGTTCTTGTGGAACATGCTAGGCGCGCTGATTCTGATTCCCGCGCTGTCGCACTTCCTGTTGCCGACGTCGGTTGTCCGCAAGCGACGCGGCTGAACCCATTTCGTCGAGGAACCATCCATGAAAGAGCTTGCCATCGTACAGACACCTCTGGCATACGACCCACCGCTCCTGATTCGCAGCATTCTCGATCAGGGTGTGGCCAACGCGCCCGCGCAGGAGGTCGTCTACGGCGATCGAGTGCGCTACGCCTACGCGACCCTTGCCGAGCGCGTGGCCCGCCTCGCGTCTGCGCTCGCCGCGCTGGGAGTGAGACCGGGATCGACCGTCGCAATGATGGACTGGGACAGCCACCGGTACCTCGAGTGCTTCTTCGCCGTGCCGATGATGGGCGCCGTCCTGCACACAGTGAATGTACGGATTTCTCCCGAGCAGATTCTCTACACGATCAATCACGCGCAGGATGATGTGATCCTGGTCAATGCCGATTTCCTGCCGGTGCTCGAAGGAATTCGCGACAAGATCAGACCGGGCGTTCGATTTGTGCTCATCACGGACGGCGACGCCGCGCAGACGACGAGCGGGGTAAAGTTCGCTGCGGAGTACGAATCGATGCTTGCGGCTGCCGCCCCGTCCTACGACTACCCCGCGCTGGACGAGGACACCCGCGCCACGACTTTCTACACGACAGGAACGACCGGTCTGCCCAAGGGCGTCTACTACAGTCACCGGCAGCTGGTTCTTCACACCTTCGCGGTGAGCCACGCGCTCGCTCAGGCTCCGCACGCCACGTTTACTTCCAAAGACGTGTACATGCCGATCACGCCGATGTTTCACGTCCATGCGTGGGGCTTGCCCTACGTGGCGACGATGCTCGGGGTGAAGCAAGTGTATCCGGGCCGCTATGTCCCCGACGTCCTGCTCGGGCTGATCCGTCGCGAAGGCGTGACGTTCTCACACTGCGTGCCGACGATCCTGCAGATGATGCTCGGCAAGCCAGAGTTGCGCGACGTCGACTTGAGCAAGTGGAAAGTAATCATCGGCGGATCGGCGCTGCCCCTGTCTCTAGCTCGCATCGCCGTCGAGCGGGGAATCGACGTCATCGCCGGCTACGGAATGTCGGAGACATGTCCCATTCTCACGCTCGCGCATCTGCGGCCGCGCATGGCCGACTGGAAGCCCGAGCAGCGACTGCCGTATCTGTGCCGGGCAGGACGGCCAATCCCGTCCGTGCAGCTGCGTGTCGTCGACGGCGAGATGAAGGATGTCGCGCACGACGGCGTGAGCCAGGGCGAAGTGGTGGTGCGCGCACCATGGCTGACGCAGGGGTATCTCAATGATCCCGAGCGCTCGGCGGAGCTGTGGCGCGGCGGGTGGCTGCACACCGGAGACGTCGGGGTGATCGATAGCGAGGGCTATCTGAAGATCGTCGATCGCATCAAGGACGTGGTCAAGACGGGAGGCGAGTGGGTATCGTCGCTCGACATCGAAGACATCATCCTCCGCGTCTCGGGCGTGGCCGAGGCCGCCGTCGTGGGCATCCCCGACGACAAATGGGGAGAGCGTCCGGTTGCGCTGGTAGTCGGCAAAGCGGGGCAGGGCGTACTGACGGAAGACGGGATTCGCAAGCAGGTAGCGGAGTTTGTCGAGCGAGGCACGATTTCTCGCTACGCAGTGCCGGATCGCGTGTATTTCGTCGACGCCATTCCCAAGACCAGCGTGGGCAAGCTCGACAAGAAGGTGATTCGCGCGCAGCTGCTCGCGTTGGGGGAGACACCCGTGCAGAGCGCCGCTGCCCCTGCACGATGAACGCCAATCCAACGGAGCATCTTCACTTGAACGAAGCCACTTCGCCGACGGTTCTGATCGTGCCGGGTTTGCGCGACCATATGCCCGATCACTGGCAGACCCTTCTCGAGCAGAACCTGCCGAAGGCGACGACCGTTCCTCGAATGGGGAAAGACAAGTTCTCCTGCGCTGCGTGGGTCTTGAAGCTCGACGAATCCCTGGCGCAGATCGCGGGCCCGGTCGTGCTCGTGGCGCACAGCGCGGGATGCATGATCGTCGCGCACTGGGCGCAACGACTCCGGCGCGCGATCAAGGGGGCACTGCTGGCGACGCCGCCGGACTTCGACTCGCCATTGCCCGAAGGCTATCCCACGAAGGAAGTGTTGAGACAGAACGGCTGGCTCCCGACGCCGCTCACGCGTCTGCCTTTTCCCAGCATCGTCGCGGCGAGCGCCAACGATCCGCTGGCGCGCGTCGGGCGCGTCGCAACGCTAGCTAAGGCATGGGGCAGCCGCTACGTCGATCTCGGTAACGTGGGCCACCTGAATCCGGCCGCAGGTTATGGCGCGTGGGCGCGCGCGGAGGAGTTCGTTCGCGAACTCGCTGCGTGACAGATCAGGGCGCGATCGTCTAGCCGTTACTTGTCGCTCAACGACAGTTCGATATGAACGACGTCGCCTTCACGACGCTGCTTCATCGGTAGGCCGCTGCGAGCGAACACTCGCAGCATAGACGCATTTCCGGACAGTACTTCGGCTTCGAAGCGGGCGACCTGCTGCTGGCGTCCGATCTCGACGAGATGCCGCAGGATGCGGCCTGCGAGGCCGAGACCCTGGTAGTCCTCCTCGACCATGAAGGCGATTTCGGCGGTACGCCTGCCGCCAACGTCCTGCACGATATAGCGCCCCCCGGCGATGATCGCCTCGTCGTCGCCGGCCCCCGTCGTGACTACCAGGGCGACCTCCCGCGCGGGATCCGGCTGGGTGGCCCGTGTCAGTTGTGCTTCGGTCGGTTCCGCGATGTAGCGAAAGAATCGGGTGTAAACCGACTCACGCTCGAGGCTGCGGAAGGCCCGGGCGAAGCGATCACGATCGTCCGGACGGACGTGACGGATCGTTACGGGCTTGCCGTTTCTGAGCGTCGCGGCAACGTGTAAATCGCGCGGATCGGCCACGTCCCCTCCAGACCGACCCGGCTTTCGGCTACTTCGGTGCTGCAGGTGCGACCGATATGGCGACCGCCTCGGTGTAGGTGGCCAGGACCTGATCGCCCTTCGCCACACGCTTGAACTGGTTGGGATCGGCTACGACAACGTCAACGGTGCGCTTTGGTCCGCGCAGCGTCACCGTTTGCGTCGCCGGATTGACGTCGATGACATCCGCGACGACCGTCACCTGGCGGCCGACTGCGCCGGCGGGCAGTGCACCCTTGGGCGCTGCAGTTGCGCCGGCCTGCTCCGTGCGCGTGACCTCGCGACCCCCTCCCTTCGCCAGTTCGAGCGACAGAGCACTAAGGTACTGGACCGTAACCGCGTCGCCGACCTTCATCTTGTCGAAGTTCTTCACCTCGGGACCGGCGGTGACCACGACTTCGTTCCCCTGCGGCCCCTTGAGCGTCACTTCACGCGTCGACGCATCGATGGCGGTGATGGTGGCTGTCACCTCCGTAAGCTGAGCCACACCTCCCTGTCCTGGTGCCGTTCCGGCGACGGCGGTTGTCTGCTGCGCGACGGCACCGCCCGCGAAGGAGACGGCCAGCGCAAGGATCCACAAAAGCCTGTTCATGGTGCAATTCCTCCTCTAATGGAGAGCCAACTCGCCCTACTGCTGGCTGCCCTTCATATGGCCCACGACGCCGCCGGCCACCGCGCCGATCGCGGCGCCCGTCCAACCGCTGCCGCCGGCTATCGCCGCGATCCCCGCGCCGCCTGCCGCGCCGATCGCAGCACCGGACATTGTTCCCTGCTGCTGTGGTGTCATGTTCGTGCAACCAATCACGACCGCCACTGCGGCAATGGCCGCAATCCATCCAATTCGGTTCATGTTCGTCTCCGTTAACTCGTTTTCTTAAGGCCGGGCACGACCAATTCGAACCAGATCGTCTCGACGACCGGTCGCCGCAACTGATCGGGATGGCTGGCATACCACTTGTCGAGCGCTTCCCGAACGCTGTCGAGCGTCTGGCCTCTCAAACCCTTTACCATGCGCGGAACGATGCTCTGAGCGTCGGATGGCGGGTTTGTTCCCTCATACGCAGTCTCGATCAGCGCCATGTTGGCCATACCGATGAGGTAGGCCTTCTTCATCTGATCCGTCGACTGGACCCAGTGCTCGCCGGTGATCAACGGCACCTCCTGCGCAAGGGCGCTGCCCCACGCCACTACCGCGAGGCACGCCACGATCATTGCCGTATGCAATCGCATTTTCGTCGTCATTTATTTCTCCTCGATTCAATTTCCTACTGCTTACTTCCGACCTGAAGGCCCGCTCGCGAGAGTGGCGCTGTCGAGGTCCGCATCGAGTTGCCCGTCGATGGCAAGGCCGAGAACGGCGCCGGTCATTGTCATAGGGATGTGTAGGGTGGACGCAACCTGTGTCGGTACCGCAGTCAGTGCGGTCCCGAGGCCGCCAAGCACCAGCAAGGAAGGCGCTACTGAGAACAGCGACATTTCAATCCTCTTGCACCCGTTATGATAACGCACCGTGGTCGTGGCCAGGCAACGGAATCCGTCACGGCGGCACCGATCATACTGACAGGCTTTGGTCAGAACCGTTCCGGAACGAATTTGTAAGGATAGTCAGGTTCGCGGTATTTGCCGGCTTTGTCCCGCTTGGGCAGCTTCACCTTGTCGCGTGGCGCGTGCTTGTAGGGAACGTGCTCGAGCAAGTGGTTGATGATGTTCAGCCGTCCGCGGCGCTTGTCGTCGGTCTTGGCGACGAACCACGGCGCGAATCCCGTGTCGCTCGCCTCGAACATGTCGTCGCGCGCTCGCGAATAGTCGAACCAGCGGCTATACGATTTGAGGTCCATGGGCGAGAGCTTCCAGAGCTTGCGGCCGTCCTCGATCCGGTCCTCGAGGCGCCGCGTCTGTTCTTCCGGACTTACCTCGAGCCAGTATTTCAGCAGGATGACACCCGAGTTGACGATCGCCTTCTCCACCAGCGGGACGGCTTTCAGGAACTCTTGCGCCTGCTCTTCCGTGCAAAAACCCATCACCCGCTCGACGCCGGCGCGGTTGTACCAGCTGCGATCGAAGATCACGACCTCGCCGGCCGCCGGGAGATGCGGCAGGTAGCGCTGGATGTACATCTGGGACTTCTCGCGCTCGGTAGGAGCCGGGAGCGCTATGACGCGAAACACGCGCGGGCTCACTCTTTCGGTGATCGCCTTGATCGTGCCGCCCTTGCCCGCTCCGTCGCGCCCCTCAAAGAGGATACATACCTTGAGCCCCTTGAACTTGACCCACTCCTGCAGCTTGACCAGCTCGATGTGGAGCTTCTTGAGTGCGCGCGCGTATTCCTTGCCGGAGAGCTCCTCGGGAGGCCCTGACGTCGCTTTGCCGGCACGCTGCCTCTTCGCCTTGTCCTTTGCGACGTCGCTGTCGTGGCCCTTTCCTTTCTTCTTACCCTTCGCCATGATCCACTCCTTCCAAGGTTTTGGCCTCACGGCCGCAAAGTGGGGATGGGCTCGCAAACGAGCGATCTCTCCTTCCAGTACATGCCGTTCAACCGCTGGCTGACTTTTTCCAGAGCGCCCGTCTGCTCGCCACTGAACTCGAGCATAGCGCCCGGGCGCGATCCGCTTTCGACGCGCTGGATGCCGGCCCAGGTAAGCCCGGGGGCGTACTTGTTCACGAGCTCCTTGATTTCTTCGTCTGTCGTGTCGGGGGCGATATTTCCGAGCCACAGCTTCATCGGCGACCTCCTGACTCAAGCCATGATGTTAACGCCGCCGTCGACATACAGCGTCTCACCGGACAGCCGACGCGCGTATGGCGTTGCAAGATACGCGCAGGTGAAGCCGACGTCCATGATGTCGACGAGCTCGCCGATCGGTGCGCGCTGCGCGGCCTCGGTCAAGAGCAGGTCGAAGTCCTTGAGGCCAGAAGCCGCTCTTGTCTTGAGCGGACCCGGCGAAATCGCGTGCACGCGTATGCGTTTGCCGCCAAGCTCGTAAGCGAGATATCGGCAGCAGGCTTCCAGCGCGGCTTTCACCGGCCCCATCATGTTGTAGTTCGGCACGACTTTGTTGGCCCCGTAGTAACTCATGGCGAACATCGTCCCACCATTCTTCATCAATGGGGCAGCCAGCCGCGCCATCCGTACGAAGGAGTGACACGAGATATCCATCGCCTGCTTGAAGCCTTCCGCGGAGCAATTCAACACCGGACCTTGCAGATCCTCTTTGGGTGCATAAGCAATCGAGTGGACGAGGATGTCGAGCTGGCCCCAGTTCTTCGCGATGCTTTCGAACACTGCCTCAAGCATGCCGGGAGTGCCCACGTCCAGGGGCATGAAGATGGGTGCCTCAAGCTCCTTGGCGAGCGGTTCGACGTAGGTCTTGGTCTTCTCGTTGACGTACGTGATCGCAAGCTCGGCACCGAGCTCCCGAAACGCCTTTGCACAGCCATACGCGATCGAATATTGGTTCGCGACCCCAACGACGAGTGCCTTGGCGTCCTTGAGAACTGGACGCGGGATATTCAACGCCATGATTCGATCTCCTAGATTTGCATCTGCGGGACTTGTTCCGGCACCATGAGCTGGACTTCGGTAGCCGCAAGAACCTGCTCGACCGAGACGTGCGGCGCGGTCTCGAGCAGGAATTCTCGGCCTTCCACTTCGATCTTGCGCTTGCCTTCCTCGACAGCAGTGCCGACGCCGGTTGGCGTAAGGATCGCTCCCAGGCCATAGCCGCCCGCGCGGATGCGCTCGATGAGCGTGCCTTGCGGAATGAGTTCGACTTCCATCTCGCCGGAGAGCATCTTCTGCTGCGCTTCGGGATTGAGCCCGATGTGACTCGCTATCACCTTGCGGACGAGCTTCGCGGTGATGAGTTTGGCGATTCCACGACCGGGCATCGCCGTGTCGTTACCGATGACGGTGAGTTCACGCTTGCCTTGACGCACCAACTCGTCGACGAGGGCTTCCGGCGTACCGACTGCCATGAAACCGCCGATCATCAGACTCGCGCCGTCGGGAATCCTGGCCACGGCCTGTTCGATGGACAGGGTCTGCATTCCAGCCTCTCTCCGAAGTCCTGGGCGTCGCTAATTTGCGATTCGAGCAGGCGACTTGGCGAGCAGCGCCTGCGTATGGCGCGCGATCATGAGTTCTTCGTTCGTCGGAATCGCCCAGACGGAGACTCGACTCGATTCGGTGCTGATGCGCGGACCTCCGGCGTCGTTCGCTACCGAATCGAGCTTCACACCCAGCCAACGCGCATCGTTGCACACCCGCTCGCGCAACACTGCACTGTTCTCGCCGATCCCGGCGGTGAAGACGATCGCGTCGAGCCCGCCCAAGGCGGCTGCGAGCGACCCCAGCTCGCGGCCGATCCGGTAGACATAAAGATCGATCGCAGATTTCGCGGCTGGCTCGCCGCTGTCGAGCAGCGCGCGCATGTCGCTCGAGATTCCCGACACGCCGAGCAGCCCCGACTGCTGGTAGATGAGCTTCTCGATGGCCCGCGCGTCCATCTTCAGCTCGTCGAGGAGGTAAAGGATGACGCCCGGATCTAGGCTGCCGCAGCGTGTACCCATGGGCAGACCGTCGACAGCCGTAAACCCCATGGTGCTTGCGACGCTCAGGCCGTTCGCCATGGCGCACATGCTGGAGCCGTTGCCCAGGTGCAGCACGACGACCTTGCCCGCAGCAGCCTTCGCGTCGTGCCCCGGCAGCGCCTGCGCGACGTATTCATAGGAAAGTCCGTGGAATCCGTAGCGTCGCACGCCGCGCTCGGTGATCGAAGCCGGAAGAGCAAAGGCTTGCGCCACCTCCGGTTGAGCGCGATGAAACGCGGTATCGAAACAGCCGACTTGCGGGAGCTGCGGTGCGCGTTCCAGCAGGGCCCTGATCGGGGCGAGGTTGTGAGGCTGGTGTAACGGTGCGAGTGGCACGTATTTCTCGAGCGCGGCCAGAACGCTCGCGTTCAGCAGAACCGGCTGGCTGTATTCGAGCCCGCCGTGGACGACGCGATGTCCGACGCCGACGAGCTGATGCTCACTCGGCTCCGCACGCAGGAACGCCACGAGATGCTCGAGCGCGCCGTCGTGCCCAAGCTTGACGCCCTCGCCCCAGGACTTTTCGCCGATGGGTTTCCCGTTGCGATCCTTGGCGATGAAGCGCGGCGCGGTGTACAAGCCTTCGGTTTGGCCGCGGGCGTCCAGCTCGAGCGTGCTGCCATGTTGGGCGAACAGCGAGAACTTCAGGCTCGACGAACCTGCGTTGATGACGGCGATGGCATCGGACACGTCACGCCACCGCTTTGGTGCTCGCTTCGCGGCGCGCCTTCGCTACGAGCCCAGCAACGGCACAGGAAGCCAGACGCGTCAGCACCGAGTCCGCTCGACTGGTAAGGATGATGGGTACGCGCGCGCCAAGCACGATCCCGGCCGCATCGGCGCCGGCGAGAAACGACAGGCTCTTGGCGAGCATGTTGCCGGCTTCGAGATCGGGCACGACCAGCACGTTGGCGCGGCCTGCCACGGGTGACTCGATCTTCTTGATCTTGACGGACTCCAGGCTGATCGCGTTATCGAGCGCGAGCGGGCCGTCGAGAACCGCACCGGTGATCTGGCCGCGATCGGCCATCTTGCAAAGGGCGGCCGCCTCGATCGTCGACGGCACCTTGGGATTCACCGTCTCCATCGCCGAAAGGATCGCCACGCGCACCTCTTTGAACTGGAGCGCGTGCGCGAGATCGATTGCGTTCTGAATGATGTCGACCTTTTCTTCCAAAGTCGGCGCGATGTTGACAGCGGCATCGGTGACGATGAGCGTTTCGGGATGGCCAGGCACGTCCATGACAAAGCAGTGGCTGACGCGCCGCGCGGTGCGGAGCCCCGAGTCGCGTCTGACGACGGCCCCCATCAGCTCGTCGGTGTGCAAGCTTCCTTTCATCAGTGCCTCGGCTTTGCCCTCGCGGACAAGCTCGACTGCTGCTTCTGCCGAGGCGTGGCTGTACGGCGCATCGACGATCGGAAGGTCGAAGATATCGATGCCGTGCTTCCTGGCGATCGCTTCGATCCGCTTCTTTGGACCCACCAGAATGGGTGCTATGAGCCCCATTCGAGCCGCGTCTGCAACACCCTCAAGCGATGTCTGATCGCACGGGTGTGCGACAGCCGTCGGCGTTGGCGGAAGCGCCTTGCTGAAGGCGACGAGACGCTCGTACTTTTCGTGTGCTCCCGGCTTTCCCGGTCCCTGCTTGGCTGCTGGACGCATGTTATCGTTTGCCGCCGAGCTTCTTGACCAGCGCGATGCGCGGCCGACGCGTTTCTGCTAGCCCCAAGGTGTCAACGATCGTCTTTAGCATCGCAATCTGATCGGGCGACGCGCCCTGGCTCTGCACGCGTTCATCCGCGAGCATGCGCCTGGCAAGAGTGACTAGCCGCTCTCGGTCTGCGGGATCGGCAAGCAAATGCGGAAGCGTTGCGAGCGCGCGCTCGGGTTCGTAGCGGACGATGATGTCCTGTTCACCACGAAGTCGACGCCATTCGTCTGGTGCGAGTTTCGGCAGCAGATCCTTGTACTCTTCGCGCAACTCTTGTTTCAGCGCGATTCGCGCGAGCGGCAGCGGTTCGCCATGCCGCGCGAGGAGGGCACCCGCGCGGGTAATCGCTTCTGCATAGCCGCCCCGGTCGATCGATGCGAGGGCTTCCTTCACGACCGGCAGCTCGCGCGGATCAGCAATGGCTTCGATCTCGCGCTCCTCGATCGCACTCTTGTCGGCAAGGTAGAGCGAGAAGATGTTGCCGTAGGTCTGGAAGAAAGCCGCCTCGCTCGTTGCGTCTCGAAGCTCGCGGTAATAGTCCAGCGACGCGCTGACGATTTCGGAGCCCATCGTCTCCCATTTGCGGAGCGGCGTCGATGCGGGAAGCGCTCGTCGCTGCGCCTTGACCGCCTGCGCCGCGGGGCCGAGCCATGCGAGCCAGGGGTTGAGGTCCGAAACCATCCATCGCTGTGCGCGCAGCGGGTGAAACTGGCGCGCGAGCTTTGCGGTGAACTCGTTGGACATCGACTGAACCAGCGGTTGTGCGAACAATTCGTAGGCGCGCTGATTGAATTCCGAAACCTCCGCCACGGCCTCGAAGGGCTTTTCGTCCGCGCGCTTGAACCGGTTCAGGCGAGCTACGATTTCCTCGAGTTGATGCTCGCGGAATTCGACCTGATATTCGACCTTGCCGTCGCGGTTCTTGCTTTCGCGAATCTCCATGCCGTACAGGCCGGGCGGCAGCGCCTCGATAGACTTCAGCACGGAAACGATCTGAGCGTGTTCCTTTTTCGCCACCTTGCCTGACACGAAGATGCCGAGGTGACCGACGCTCTGGTGCAGCAACCCAACGATGGCCTGGCCGCGAGCCTTGATTTCGTCCGTCGACCCGTAGACGTCGGCCACCCAGTTGAACGCTTGTTGCGGCGGCGTAATGTTGTCACCCATCGAAGCGAAAAGAATAATCGGCGCCTTGATCTGCCTCAGATCAAAGGCCTTACCGCCTTGCCCGTTGGTGGTACCGGACCAGAGCTTGTTGCCGACGAAGAGATTGCGCGTGATCCACTCGATCTCCTCGCGATTCATGAGATAGAAGCCGCCCCACCAGCGTTCGAATTCGAGGAAGCGCGGTGGCTCGGTATCGACGTTCGCGAAGACGTGGTAGTACTTGTCCCAGAACGTGTTGGCCGGGTTGAGGTTCTCGAAATTCTCGACCAGATACGCTCCGTCGAAGACTCCGTTGCCGAGGTCGGCGGTAAGGGAAGAAAGCCAGGTCCCGCCGAGCAGGCCGCCGGAGTAGCGCATCGGGTTGTCGCCGGCGCCCTCGTGCCACGCGCCACCCCAATAGGACATCGGCGCTCCGTTGATCACGATCGGGCCGGTTTCGTCGGGATCGGCAGCGGCGAGCATCATCGCCGCCCAGCCGCCTTGGCAGTTGCCGATGATGGCCGGCTTGGCGCTGTCCGGATGCAACTCGCGGACCTTGTGCACGAACTGTCGCTCCGCGTCGCAAACATCGAGCAGCGTTTGGCCCGGTTCGGGTTGCGGGAAGAAGATCACGAAGTAGACGGGGTGCCCCTCGCGCAAGGCGACGCCGACCTGGGAATCGTCCTTGAAGCCGCCGATGCCGGGGCCATGACCGGCGCGCGGATCGATGATCACGTAAGGACGGCGCTTCGGATCGACCGTCACCCCTTCCGGCGGCACGATGCGCACCAGCGCGTAGTTCACGGCGCGAGCGAACTTCCGACCGTCGAGCACCATTTCGCAATCGAAGTGGAGCACGGGCGGCATGCCCTCCGCCGTGTGCTCGACATAGTTGTTGCCGCGCTGGCGCATCGTGTCCCAGAAAAGGATCGAGCGCTGAGCGAAGTCGACTGAATAGTCGTACCACCCTGCCAGACCAGACCACGGCGTGGGCGGCTGCTCCGCTTCCAGAACGTTCTCGCTGAATGCTTGCTTCAAGCGCTCGGTGAATCGCTCACCGGCGAGCTTGGCTCGCTTCTGGAAAACGAGGGATACCTTGGTAGAGATGTCCTGGCTGTGCGCCAGTTGCGTGCCTGGATGCATGATTGTTCCTCGAGGAAACCTTGCCTGCCGCGCGTGCCGGGTCCTGACAGTACCGTCGGAGCGAGCCTACGGTCGATGCTATCCCTTGCGAGGCGTGCGTACTTTGATGGGGATCAACGCTATGGTGCGCTGCAACAAGCCTTCTGGCAAGGGGTGGGCGCCCGATTGAGGTTAAGCGGGCCATGCTGCATGAGTATTACTTTTTCACAGCTGCGCGCGCTTTCTCCTGCGCCTCCTGGACGGCGAGCATGAGCTTGTATGCGACGTAATACTTATAGATGTTACGGACGTAGGTTGTGGTCTCGATGCCGATCTTCTCCGCGGTCATGAGCTCCACGTTGTTGAACCATTGATTCGGATCGAGAGCGCGCTTTTCGGCCTCCTTGCGCATGCGCGCGATGTTGCCCGGTCCGGCGTTGTAGCAGGCGAACGCGAAGAGCGTCCGGTTGGTTTCGTCAAGCCTCGCGCTGGACAGGTACTTTGACATCAGCTCGTCCATATACTTCGCGCCCGCGTGGATGTTCGCCTCGGCGATGCGGATGTCGCCGACGTTCAGCGCCGCACCCGTCGCCGGCATCAGCTGCATGATGCCGATCGCGCCGACATGGCTCTTCGCGTCCTGGTTGAGCTGCGACTCCTGGTAGCCCTGCGCTGCGAGCATCACCGGATCGAATCCGTATTGGCTGCCATATTTCCTGAACAGAGCCAGCATCGTCTCGAACCGCTTGTACTCTTGGCTGGCGGTCGAATCCTTGATCTGCTTCACCCTGCCCTGGTACTGCTTCAGCCGCACCGCCCACAGGTTCTGTTTCTTGAGGTAATTCGCGTAATAGTCGTTCAGGAGTTGGCTGAGCTTCGGGCTGTCTTTGCGGATTGCCCAGCCGATCAAGCCGCCCGTGCGTACCTCCGCGCCTTCGTTCACCTTGATCTTGGGCAGGACCTGCACCCAGATACGCGCTTTCCAGTCGTCGACGACGATCGCTTCGAGGAGCCCGGCATTGAGCATCTCCATCATATCTTCGTCTTCGAGCGCATCGGGAACGAGCGTCAGCTTCGCCGGCGGCTTGCCGTCCTTCTTGAGTCGCTCGTTGAGCGCAACGAGACTCTCGTAGTAGCTC
>Ga0126384_10000998_pt1 | contig 16442 bp, 13 predicted proteins | sample PanSoiMetPlot_36_FD_92543 | JGI IMG/M metagenome (GOLD analysis project Ga0126384, IMG submission 92543) | Tropical forest soil microbial communities from Panama - MetaG Plot_36 | ecosystem: Environmental > Terrestrial > Soil > Tropical forest > Bulk soil | place: Panama | collected 2016-02-17 | reverse complement strand
GGCCCGGGTTGTCAAAAATGATGCGCAGCTTTCGCTCGTCCTCGCGCGTGAACTCCCGCACTTTGGCCGAGCCAGACTTCGCGGTCGCCTTCCAATCGATGTGCCGAGCAGAATCTTCCGGCATATACTCGCGAATACCATAGAGATTGTATCCCCGCCCGCGTAGAAACGTTTCAAACTCCCCGACGATCAGCGGCAATACCTCGAAAAATTCGTCGGTTGCTTCCACAGATGGATAAACTACGATTTCGCGGGCTAGGGGCACACTGCGCGTTTTCCTGAACAGGGCGAAAGGGAAGCGGGTCGCGATGCCTAAAGCCTCCTGCGCGTAGCGTCCGCGGCGCTGGAAGCACAATGCAAGTTCGGCGCTCACTTCCGAGGCGGCAGGAATGTATGGGAAGTATGCCGCTCCGGTCAAAATAGCCGGAGGGGGAACCTGAGCGGGGAGGCGACGCAGGGCTCGATCCGGCAGGCGAAACCACTGGCGCTCTGCCGAGCGGCCTGGAGGAAACGCAAACTCATCTTCCTGCCAGCGCCAGACGTACCGCGGCTTGCGCTTCTTGGGAGGCACAACGCTGACCGAGAATGATGGTATCCACTTGCGTTGATTTCGAAGAAGAATCCGGCCGGAAACCTCACGCCCGGCAAAGACGTGCTCAGGTAGACGCAGTTCCAAATCGAGATCCCGCAAGACAACAGCCGACGCGAGTCCCGAAACAACGATCGCTGCCAGCATAGCGGAGAGTACGATATAGAGGAGGTTATTGCCGGTATTCAGCGCACCAACACCGATCAGAACAGCCAGAATAACGTAAGCAATTCCTGCGCGGGTCACGTCGTAATCGAGGACTTCCCGTACTCGGCTGATCGCTACACGTCGGGCGAGATAAGGAACCGTGGTCAGTCCAACGATCGTGGCCAACAACAATGCCGCTGACGCCAGGATGAACGTTGTCCACATGTCGCCGGACTCTCGCGAGACGGTCGAAAACAATGCGGCGGCAAAGGCAAGCACGAGTCCGGCAATCGCCAGCAGGAAACGAATCCAGACTTCCGAAACATGGGCATGAAGCAGGCGTGTGACGGACCAGCGAGAAACGCCAGGCAGGGCGGACTGGGGAACTTCGGACATCCGATTAAGAGCGCACTCGCATCGAGCTTAACACTGCGCGCTTTCGTCACCAAGTGTGAACAGGCTCAATCATTTGCCTTTGTCTCTGCTCGATATCGTCGCCAGATGTACAGAATCAGTAAGACGGCCAAGACAGCAATCAACATATCTATACGCCGAAAGAGGGTGATGAGCCTTTGCCAGTGTTGTCCGAAAAAGTACCCGATCCCACACATCACGGAAACCCACAAGCTCGCGCCCAGAAAATTGTAGACAGCAAATTTGTTCCAAGGCATGCGCAGCACTCCCGCCAACGGGCCAGCGATCATGCGCAGTCCAAACACGAAGCGGGCAAAGAAGATGGTGATTGCGCCATAGCGCTGGAATACAGCTTCCGCATGACGCAGTGTGCTCTGCTTGATTCGAAAGATGTGTTGATACTTTTCAAGAAATCGTCGACCACCGCGGTGGCCAATCAGAAAACCGATATTGTCACCCAGAGTTGCGGCGATCACCCCGACCAGGATAAGACCCGGCAAGCGCAACACGCGTTCTGAATACGCGAGAAAACTAGCGAGCAATAACATCGTCTCGCCAGGAAGTGGCAGACCAGCGTTTTCAAGGAGTAATGTGACCGCGACTCCCCAGTAGCCATAGTGAACCAGGAGAGCCCTTAGTACATCGACAATGTGTTGTGCCATCAGGGTTGTGAAGTTGACGGGATTTGCTGAAACCTGCGCTGCAGCTTTCTGATACCGATCTTACTAACGTTTTCCAACGATCTTGCTGGGAAAGTGAACATCAATTTTCCTCACGCAGGTATGCAACGATAGCTTGATTGAAGCGTTCGGGTGTTTCCTCGTAAGGAAGATGCCCGACACCGTCGAAAGTGACTAACCGAGCGTTTTGAAAATAGTCCTGCAGCGACCGCGCCGATGCAGGATCCACGGCACGGTCACGTTCTCCCCAGATGATCAACGTGGGGAGATTCCGGATTTTGGGTAGGCATGATTCCAAATCCTCCAGATCCTTGTTCCAAGTCGAGAGGATGCGCAATCCGTATTCGAGACCGCCCGGCTTCTCAAAGGGTCGAGAATAGCCTTCCAGTGTGCCTGGTGCGATCCGACCGGGATCGCCATAGAGCCGCCGCAAAACACAACTGTGAGCAAATTTGGCGTGGGGAGCGAGTCCCAGAAAAACTGTTGATACTAACTCGCTGCTCAGAAAACGCGTGACACGCTTACCGTGCGCGGACCAGGGATTTACCGGGGCAACCAGTATCAACTTGCTGACCCGGTTTTGCTCGGCGCTAATGGCCGCCGTCATCGCAACAGCACCTCCGTGCGAAGTGCCGAGCAAATTGAACGAAGATAATCCGACTTGGTCGGCGAAAGCGAGCACGCGGCGGGCGCAACCCCGGAATGTGCAATCTAATTCACTTGGTCGATCGGAAAAGCCAGCGCCCAACATGTCGGGCGCGTAGATGGTCGCTTCTCTGGCGAGTGCCGGAATCGTGAAACGCCAAGAAAAAGAATACCCAAGAAGGCCGTGCAAAAGGATGAGAGCAGGTCCAGAACCAGCGCACAGGTAGCGCATGCGCGCTCCATCGATTGTCGCCCATCGTTCTTGCATGGAAACGCTGGACGGTAGCAGCGCGACATCCGATTCCGTAACTTGACCCGACAATTTTTCACCCCTGGACAACTAATCTTTATCACCAGGCAATCTTACTAGTTGATATCGGCTCTGTCGCTGTGCAGGGGAGCTTCGGCTCCCCTATTTTTATCGGCTGGCGCTCGCCGTTTGTGAGCGCCCGCGCCGTCTTCTCAGCAATCTTTTCAGTATCCGGATTCCTTTATCGACGTGCGCTTCCTGCAACAGGAACGGAGGCAAAAAACGAACCACCGTGTCCTGCGTACTGTTGAACAGCACCCCATAACTCAAGGCTCCTTCGACAATTTGCCGAGCTGGCTTTTCGAGTTGCAACCCGTGAATGAAACCCCGACCTCGAACCTCGACCGTTCCGGCACAGGAATGAACCAATTCTTCCAACTGCTCGTGCAGGTAGGAGCCAACGCGATTGACGTTCTCCAGCAGGCGTTCTTCTTGCAATACAGCCAGATACTCGACGGCAACGCGGCAAGCTAAGGGGCCTCCACCGAAGGTGGTTCCGTGCTGACCAGGGGAAATAGCGGAGGCGAATTCCTCCCGGGCGAGAAACGCGCCGAGTGGCAGGCCCGCAGCGATGGGTTTTGCAACCGCTACAATGTCGGGCTTAACGCCAAAAGATTGAAAAGCGAAGAGGGTTCCCGTTCGACCCAGTCCGCACTGAATTTCATCAAATATCAGAGCGCAACGATAACGGTTGGCAACTGCGCGGCACTCCCGCAAAAACTCGGGCGAACACTCGTGAATGCCGCCCTCGCCGAAAATTGGCTCTAAGACAATCGCAGCCGTGTTGTCGTCGACTGCGTTTTGCAAGGCAGTAGCATCATTTCGTGGAACAAACTTCACGTCCTCAAGGAGTGGTTCGAACCCTTTGCGGTACTTATCCTGACCTGTCAAGGACATGGCTCCGAAGGTTCTGCCGTGGTACGAACCTTCCAAGGCGACCAATCGACACTTGGCTTCTCCACCGGCACGATGGCCGGCGAGTCTGGCAAGTTTGATCGCTCCCTCAATCGCCTCCGTACCACTGTTCGAAAAAAATGCTCGGTCCAGCCCCGAGAGCGAACACAACTTCTCTGCCAAAAGCCCCTGGTACTCGTTGTAGTAAAGGTTGGAAATATGGATCAGCCTTGCCGCCTGTTCGCGAATGACTTTCACGATCCGTGGGTGTGCGTGTCCCAAAGCGTTCACCCCAAGCCCGGCGACAAAGTCGAGATAGCGACGTCCCTCCGAATCGTAGAGGAAAACGCCTTTCCCTTTACTTAACACCACCGGATAGCGATTGTAGGTTTGCAGCAGGAAACGACGCTCGCGCTCAGCAATCTGGTCGAAGGCACTCATAACTGGATTTTAAACTCATTCGCGCCTAAGAGGCTCTCCATCAAAGTGTTAGCTGGCTCACGAGTTCTGGTTCAGAGGTGCGTCTACGGAAAACCAGATCGCAATTCCAAAAAACATACTGCCGATACGTCCGCTCATCTATAATCTCCGAAGTGTAGGCAAGACAGCAATTTAGCTGACCCGCCTTGGGGCGAAACGTGGCACCAGAGTTGCTTGACACGAGTCAGGGGGTTGGAAGTCGACCACTCACCCGGACCGTACTGCCACCGTACCGGCCCATGAACAAAGAATTCCAAATCACGTTTACCGCTGTCGTCCTCGTCATTTTGACGGCGGCTGCTGCGACATTCGCATGGATTAATTTCCAAAAGGAGAGGGAATTCCAGGTCCCCGCCGATGGGATCTGGTGGGTCGAAAAGGGCAGCAAGCTAGTCGCAGATCATGTGCAGGACGACGGCCCCGGGGCCAAGGCAGGGATCAAAAGCGGCGACGAACTCTCGGCTGTGAATAAGATGGTCGTTACCCGAATCCCCGAATTGGTTCGGCAGCAGTACCGGGCGGGAGTTTATTCCAAGGCGACTTATTCGCTCGTTCGGAATGCAATTCCAGTCGACACGCAGGTGGTGCTGGTTCCTGCTGAGCGTTCTTTGAATCCTGGTCTGCGCTTCATCGCGCTGATCTATCTCGGCATTGGACTCTATGTACTGCTGAGGCGCTGGACTGCTCCCAAATCCACGCACTTTTACCTTTTCTGCCTCGTCTCATTCGTTTTTTACTCCTTCAAGTATACCGGTAAGCTGAACGAGTTCGATTGGATCATCTATTGGGGCAACGTGGTGGCGTGGCTCCTGCAGCCTGCCCTGTTTTTCCATTTTGTTCTGACCTTCCCGGAGAAGAATGAGTTTGTACGCAAGCATAGCTGGATCGTGCCACTCGTCTATCTGCCGGGCGCGCTGTTGCTCGCGCTGCACGTGGTCAGTTTGAGATTCATGGTGGCTACCGAGCGCCTGCGTTGGAATCTCGATCGGCTCCAGATGCTCTATCTGGCGGCTTACTTCGTAGCTGCTACTTGGATCTTGTGGCGAAGTTATCGACGCACCACCAAACCTGTGTTGCGCCAGCAGTTGAAGTGGGTTACGCGCGGTGCCTTGCTGGCGGTTGCACCCTTCACCCTGTTCTACGTGGTGCCCTTCCTGGCTGGAGTGGTGCCGAACACGTTGATGCGTGTGTCAGTGCTGTCGCTGGTATTTCTACCGCTCACGTTCGGTTATGCCATCTTCCGTTACCGCCTGATGGACGTGGACCTGATTTTCAAGCGGGGCGTGGTTTACACGTTGGCCGCGGCATCCATTGCCGGCGTTTATTTCGCCGTAGTGGCTGGAGTGGCGGAACTCGTTCACCTGCGCGTGCCGAGCAGCGGACCGATCGGTCTGGTTTTGGCGGTTGTGGTAACAGCCATTCTTTTCGATCCGGTTCGCAAGTGGATTCAAGACCGAATTGATCGTTTCTTCTACCGTACGCGCTACGATTTTCGCCGTACGTTGATCGAATTCGGACGCGATCTCAACGCGGAGACGGACCTGGACAAGATGTTGTCGTCTGTCGTGGATCGGCTTTCGCGAACGCTTCTTGTCGATCGTATGGCGATCTTTCTCGCCGGCGACGAGAACTCTCCTTCGCAATTCGTACTCGCCAAGTCTTTCGGAATTACTCAGACAACTGGGCTTGATTTCAACTTCCTGGCGACACATCGACCTGAGATGGAGGCAGCAGGGCACTTGTTCTTCGACAACACTCACCAGGTGCCGCGTGAGAGCGCCACTGCTCAGGAAACGATCGCCCGCCTGGATTTGAATTACTACATTCCGTGTCGTGACCAGCGGAGAGTAATAGCGTTCCTCGGCTTTGGTAAGACCGTCGACGGTGACTTCCTTTCCAGCGAGGACGTCGAACTACTCGAGACACTTGCCGGCTATATCGGAATTGCGATCCAAAACGCGCGTCTTTACGCGTCACTCGAGCAAAAAGTAGCTGAATATGAGCGTCTCAAGGATTTCAACGAAAACATCGTCGAATCGATTAGTGTAGGCGTGTTGGCGGTCGACCTCGCCGACCGGATTGAGTCCTGGAACTCGCAGATGGAAGTCATGTACGCTCTGCCGCGCTGGCAGGCTCTGACGCGTCCAATAAGCGAAATCTTTCCTCCCTCTTTCGTCGAGGAGTTCTACCGTGTCCGCCAGACACCCGGAATTCACAACCTCTACAAGTTCCGCCTTGGCACACCCACGGGCGAGACACGCGTGGTCAATGTTGCGATTGCGCCGCTCGTAACTCGCAAGTTCAATGTAATAGGCCGACTCATCATCGTCGATGACATCACCGAGCGTATTGAGCTCGAGTCGCAACTTTCACAGGCCGACAAGCTCTCATCCATCGGACTGCTGGCAGCAGGCGTTGCGCATGAAGTGAATACTCCGCTAGCGGTGATTTCCTCGTACGCGCAAATGCTAGGCAAACAACTGCAGAATGACTCGACTAAGGCATCTTTACTGGAGAAAATAACCCGGTCCACGTTCCGCGCTTCAGAGATCGTTAACAACCTGCTGAACTTCTCGCGTACGAGCGGCACGGAATTTACCGAGGTCGACGTTAACAAGATCATTTCCGACACCCTGGCCTTATTGGAGCACCAGTTCAAGACGTCGAAGATCAAGGTTCAAGACGAGCTGGCCGATCACCTTCCACGCATTCAGGGCAACGCCGGGAAACTGCAGCAGGTTTTTTTGAATCTCTTTTTGAACGCGAAAGATGCCATGCCAGGCGGAGGAACGCTCAAAGTTACGACTTCGAATGGTTCGGGCGTCAGCATCGTGATTGCCGACACAGGAAGTGGCATCGCACAGGAGCATATTGCTCGCATCTACGATCCATTTTTCACCACCAAGACAACGCCGCGTGACGGCCAGAATCGGGGCACCGGCCTCGGTCTGAGCGTCACTTACGGCATCATTCAGGAGCACGCGGGAAAGATCCGGGTGGAAAGCCGGCCCGGAGAAGGCACCACATTCTACTTGGATTTCCCGCTTACGAGGGCAGCCGTCAATGTCTGAACTTGCCGTAGTTCCGCACCGCAGTTTCGGAGAGACGTCTTCCGCTCTGGTCGGATCGATCCTGATCGTCGACGACGAAGCGGAAATTCGCGAATCCCTACGCACACTGCTTGACCTGGAAGGTTACGAAGTGGAGGTTTCCGGCTCTGCCGATGAAGGCGCAGACCGCATGGGCGAACGTGCATTTGATTTAGTCCTGCTGGACTTGGCATTGCCCGATCGCAACGGCCTGGACTTCCTGGCCGACCTGCGTGCGCAGGATCCTCAACAGGCTGTCATCATGATCACGGCCTACGGCACGGTCGAGAACGCAGTCCGAGCTATGCAGACCGGCGCTGTCAACTTCATCCAAAAACCCTGGGACAACGAAAAATTACTGGCCGACGTTCGAGCTGCCGTTGCGCGCCACCGTGCGGAAGAAGAGAACGTCCAACTGAAACGCGCCCTCAAACAACGCTACAACTTCGAAAACATCGTGGGCAAGAGCGAGCCCATGCTGAAGATCTTCGATTTGGTCGCTCAGGTTGCCAACAGCCGATCCACGGTGCTGTTGCAGGGCGAGAGTGGCACCGGAAAGGAGCTGATTGCTAAGGCGATTCATCTCAATTCCAGCCGGCGTGATCGTTCCTTCGTTCCCGTGAACACCGGTTCTATGCCGCCGGATCTACTCGAATCCACGCTGTTTGGACATGTAAAGGGTGCCTTCACCAGCGCTATCGCTTCCAAGAAGGGCCTGTTCGAGATCGCCGACCACGGCACGCTATTCCTCGATGAGATCGGGAATATGGGAATGGACACGCAGAGCAAGATTCTGCGCGTTCTTCAGGACCGCAAGTTTATGCACTTGGGCGGCGTGCAGGAAATTCAGGTTGACGTTCGCATCATTGCTGCTACCAACGTCGATCTCAAACAACTGGTGCGACAGGGAAAATTTCGCGAAGACCTGTTCTACCGATTGAACGTCATCTCGATCGACCTGCCGGCACTCCGCCAGCGCAAGGAAGACATTCCCATCCTGGTGGATCATTTCTTGCGGAAATACTCCGAGGAGAACGAACGTCAACTGCAACGAATCAGCGCGGAAGCGCTACGCGCGCTTGTGGGCTACTCGTGGCCAGGCAATGTGCGGGAGCTCGAAAACGTGATTGAGCGCGCCGTAGTGCTCTCCTCCGGAGCCGAGATTGGTCCCGACCTGCTTCCCGACCAGATCGTGGAACGTAACCCAATATTTCCGGTCTTGGAACAGCGTGCCGACGCGTCCTTGTTTGACATCGTCGAGGAGTGCGAGCGTCGGATCATCACAGACATGCTGGAGAAGTGCAACTGGAACCAGACCGAAACCGCTGAGCGCTTCAAGGTTCCTCTATCGACTCTGAATCAGAAGATAAAGCGCCTCAACATCGAGATTCGGAGACGGGGAAGAGAATAGTCTTCAATTTGAGATCGATAGTCTCTCCTTGTCTAGAGAACTGTGTACAAACCCTGACAGCTGAAACACTTCTTCGGCTCTGCTATATTTCCGAGTGACCCGCCTGAACACGTAGCCCCGTCAGCCGGGCGTGGAGCGCATGGAATTAATCTCTCCTGCAGACTTTGCCAAGGAAAAAGTCCTGACTGTTCAGGAATATGCGCTCCTGGCAGCCCGCTCCATTTCAAATCTGTTTTATAAACCCAGGTATTTAGCCGATACCATACAGCAGGCTGATCTGATCGGCGTGGGTTCACTTCCCGTCGTGGTGCTAACCGGATTCTTCACTGGTCTCGTTCTCGCCCTGCAATCGTCGAACACCCTGCAAAGGTTTGGCTCTCTCTCGCTGATCGGGCAGCTTGTCTCTACCTCCATGGTTCGCGAGCTGGGTCCTGTGCTCACCAGCCTCATGGTTGCGGGACGCAACTCGTCGGGAATGGCAAGCGAACTGGGATCTATGGTGGTGACCGAGCAGATCGATGCCATGCGCGCTTTGGGCACCGACCCCACCAAGAAGTTGGTCACTCCTCGCGTGGTTGCCACGGTTTTCATGCTGTTTTTCCTCACCATTATTTCCGACCTGGTTGGACTTGCCGGCGGTGCTTTTATCGCTCAATTTTTGCTCGGACTCGATGCCCACCAGTATTGGAGCAACGCCTACCAGACGCTGGTTTTCGAAGATGTGTTCATGGGCCTGCTGAAGCCGGTCATCTTCGGTTTCATCATCGCCACCGTGGGCTGTTATTATGGCTTGTCGGCAAAAGGAGGCACTCAAGGCGTGGGCCGCGCTACTACGCAAGCCGTTGTCGCCGCCTCTGTTCTGATTCTTGTGCTCGATGCTTTAGTGACGCGACTGCTCATGGTCTTAGTGGCGTACCGCTAGCTCATGTCATTCCCACCCTCAATTGCCGCATCTTCTGCGGCTGCGACGACTCCTCCGATCGCTGATCCAGTGGCATTCGACGACGTCGCGATCGGGTTTGATGATAAGCAAGTGTTGGACGGCATCTCGTTCCGCCTGCCTAAAGGCGAAACCAAAGCAATTTTTGGAACCGCTGGATCGGGGAAAAGCACCATTCTCAAACTTGCTCTCGGACTTCTCAAACCGGATCGGGGAGACATCTACACCCTCGGCCAGGATGTGACCGAGATGAAAGAAGAGGACCTGTTCGAACTAAGGCGCAGGGTGGGCATCGTTTTCCAGGAGAGCGCGTTATTTGATTCTTTGACCGTGCGAGAAAACGTTGCCTTCCGTTTGTACGAAGAGGGAGACGTTCCCGAAGCTGAAATCGAGAAGCGGGTGCGAGAGGTCCTGCGCTTCGTAGAGCTGGAACACACGCTCGATCTGTTCCCGGCTGAGCTTTCGGGTGGTATGCGAAGAAGGGTAGCTATCGCCCGAGCCATCATCACGCAACCGGAGGTGCTGCTCTACGACTCTCCGACGGGAGGACTCGACCCAGTAACCTCAAACACAATCATCGAACTCATCGTGAAGCAGCGCGATGTGTACAAAACCAGCGCGTTGCTCGTGACCCATCGATTGCAGGATGCGTTCACCATGGCTACGCATTTTTTCGACCGCGCGAGCAACCAGATGAAACCGTTACCTCCCGGGCAGCGCGGCGATGTACCGATGAGCTTTCTTATTCTGCGTGATGGCAAAGTGATTTTCGACGGAGACGCCCGCGAACTAAAAGAAACACGGGACGAGTACATCCGGGAATACATCTCGTAAGACGAGCTTGCCTCAGCTCGCTTTGGCAGCCTGCTCCTTCATCGCCTGGCGTCGGGCTGCCACCCGATTTTCAAAGTACTGCAGGCGATCCCGCCCTAGCTTGCTTCTGGTAATAACTTTTTCCAAGTTGGCGAGGAAGTCGGGGTTCTGCATCTTCTCGCGCATGTCTTTCAAGAAGGGGCGAATTTTGCCGTACGCGGCAAACATCTCGCCGCTGAAGCTCATTTCCAGGAACATGGCTTCATTGAGCGTGCCGTGAACAACGAGCATCGCGGCCATGTCCCAGTAGCCGAGAACCTGGCGTAGCCAGTGGTTCTCCTGCGCCTTGACGTTTGCAGCCAAATTCATGATGTCGTCGGCGCTCTCCGGCCAGAAGTCGGCGAACCACCAGCTGCGCGCCTTGCGCATCTCGGACTCGCGTCGCAGGTCATAGAGCTTCAGGATGAGTTCGGCATCAGCAGCTGTGGGCTTATTTGGCATGGGGCTGCTCCTCGGGAGTGGTGTTAGCCGGAACAGTTTCCGCGGCGCGCTCGTAGTCGCATTCCTTATTCGGACACGCGATTACGGGTCCGGCCTTCGACGTCTTTTCCACCAGATACGGGCTTCCACACGACGGACATTTCTCTGCGACCGGCTTGTTCGCCGAAGTGAACTTGCACTTTGGATAATTTGAACATCCGTAGAACGTGTTGCCCTTGCGGCGCGCCTTCTTTTCGACGACTTCGCCGTCCTCGCAAAGCGGACACTTAACCCCGATGAAATTCTGCTTAACGAATTTGCAATCCGGATAGCCACTGCACGAGGTGAACTCGCCGTAGCGGCCATGACGAATTACGAGATTGCGTCCGCACCTGGGGCAAACTTCTTCGAGAGGAATGTCGGGAACCTTGCGACCTTGGTCCAATCGACGTGTGGTCTTGCAGTCGGGGTAACCCGTGCAAGCCATGAACTGGCCGAAGCGCCCCCGCTTCAGAACCATCACTCGGCCGCAGTTCTCGCAATATTCTTCCTGAGAAGTCTCCTGAATGTCAGCCGAATCGAGATCGGGAAGGTTGATTGGATTTTCCTTGGTGAACGTACAGCTATTCGGGTCGTCTTTATCGTAGGAACTGCAAGCGTAGAAAGAACCGTGCTTGCCCCACTTAATGATCAGCGGTGAGCCACAGCGTTCGCATTTCTCGTCCGTGGGTTTCTCCATACGCTTGATGTTTTCCATGTGCTTTTCAGCGTATTTGAGATCCTTGGCGAAACGCTTGTAGAACTCCGCCATGGCATCAGTCCACTTCTCTTTGCCTTCTTCGATTTCGTCGAGCTCTTCTTCGAGACGAGCGGTGTATTCGACGTCAAAGATGTCGCGAAAATTCTCGATGAGCAGGTCGGTTACAACCAATCCGATTTCGGTCGGCGCGAACTTGCCACCCAGTTTTTGCACGTATTGCCGCTCTTGGATGGTGCTCAAGATTGCGGAATACGTTGATGGACGCCCAATGCCGCGCTCTTCCAATTCCTTGACCAGTGAGGCTTCGTTGTACCGGGGTGGCGGTTCCGTAAAGTGCTGCTCCGGCTTCAACTGCCGCAGTGTGAGTTTCTGACCGGCTTGCAGCGGCGGCAGCTTGTGTTTTAGCTCTTCCTCTTCTTCGTCTTTACCTTCATGCGATTCCACATAAACTTTCAAAAAGCCGTCGAACTTGGGTACCGAACCAGTCACGCGGAACCAGAAGATGTCGTTTCCGGACTGGGCGTCGATATCGACCATGGTTTGGTCGAAAACTGCTGCGCTCATCTGCGACGCCACAAAACGCTGCCAGATCAGCTTGTAAACTTTGTATTCATCCTCTTTCAGATATTGCTTAATCTGCTCGGGGTGACGCATCGCCGACGTCGGCCGGATGGCCTCGTGCGCCTCTTGCGCACCCTTCTTTGATTTAAATGTATTCGGACTCTCGGGCAGATAGCTTGACCCGTATTCTTTCCCAACAAACTCACGCACCTCCGCAAGCGCATCATTCGAGACGCGCGTGGAGTCAGTGCGCATGTACGTGATTAGGCCGACTAGGCCTTCCTCGCCAAGCTCCACGCCTTCATAGAGGCGCTGTGCGATCATCATCGTGCGTTTAACGCTGAAGCGAAGCTTGCGCGACGAGTCCTGTTGCAGCTTACTGGTCGTAAACGGTGGAGCAGCGTTGCGTCGGCGCTCTTTCTTATCGACAGACCGAACAACCCAATCAGCCTTCTCCAGCGCCGCTCGAAGCTTCTCTGCCTCCTCGCCGTTGGGAACTTCGATCTTCTCCTCGCCCTTGCCCAGAAAGCGCGCGTCGAATGCCGGCGGCTTTGCGGCGGCCAGATGGGCATCGATCGTCCAATATTCCTTCTTCTCGAAGGCCTTGATCTCGCGTTCGCGCTCGACGATGAGCCGAAGAGCAACCGTTTGCACCCGGCCGGCTGAAAGACCACGCCGAACTTTATCCCAGAGAAGGGGAGAAACCTGGTAACCGACTAACCGGTCCAGCACGCGTCGCGCTTGTTGCGCATCCACCAGGTTCCGGTCAATCTGCCGGGGATGTTCAAAGGCTTCGCGAACCGCGCGCTGCGTGATCTCGTTGAATGTCACGCGCTGAATGCGCAGGCCATTCTCACTGCCCTTCTTCTTTTTGGCCTTCTTTTTCTTGCCGGCGCCGTCTCCCGACAATTCTTCTTGCAGGTGAGCAGCGATCGCCTCGCCCTCGCGATCCGGGTCAGGCGCGAGATAGATAGAGTCCGCCGTGTCGGCCAGCTTTTTCAGCTTGACCAAAACTTTCTCTTTTCCCGGAATAACAATGTACTCAGCATCGAAGTCGTTTTCGATGTCGACGCCCAGCGTGCTCTTGGGCAGATCTTTCACGTGTCCGAGCGAAGCCTCGACCGTGTAACCCTTACCCAGATACTTTTGGATAGTTTTCGCCTTGGCGGGCGATTCGACAATAACTAGACCTTTAGGCAAAATTTCCTCTAACTTTGTGACAGTCGTTTTTTGAAGCTAGCACGAATAGGAGGATGGCAACAAGCGGACGGCTAAAAGGACTTCACGAAGTTCTTACCTGGTAACTGTTTCACTTTCCCTGAAAGCTCCAGTTCAAAAAGGGCGCCAAATATCTCAGACGACGAGACTTCCGGCTCCAACCTTTTGACAATTTCATCGATGTGAGTGGCCTCATCGGCTTTCAGAACGGCTAAGATCTTTTTCTCGTGCGGTCCGAACTCGCTGTTCTTCCCCAAGTAGTGATGCAGTTTCCCCGCCGGGCGATTCATCGCCAACTGGCACCAGGGCAAGATGCACGTCGGCAGCAATTCCTCCCAAACATCCTCCCAGGTGGCGACCAGCTTTGCTCCTTGCTTGATCAATGTGTTTGGCCCCCACGGTTCTTGCTGGTCACGTGGCCGGGCACTCCCATTGACAAGCCGCTGATGATGCGGTTGCGAATAGGGAAATTTTGCGGAGCAGCGAAGGTGCTCATCGGGAACTCTGAAATGATGGCCCCGCCACAAGCAAGTATCTGGTCGGCAAGACGACTGTTCTCACGGGGGGGTAGATAACATCAACTCCTGGGCCAAGGACCGCGACTGTTTTACCTTTGCCGGCCAGCGCACAGCGATGTCCATCCGTCTCTACACCGCGCGCCATGCGGCTGAAGATTACCAAGCCATGATGAGCCAAATCGCAGGCCAACCGTTCTGCCATGCCTGTACCGCAGGGAGTCGGATGCCGGGTTCCGATAATGGCAATTCCTGGTTGAGCGGGCACATCGACCGCCCCCCGACGTACGACAGAAGAGGCGGGTCGTAAATTTCGCTTAGACAAGCAGGGTAGCTGGCGTCATCTATTGTGACTATCTCGACTCCCGCTGTTCTGGCTTTCGCCACTTCTTCCTGGGCGAGTGATCTTCCTGTGCCCAACGACTGTGCTGAAACCGCTTGGATTCCGGCAGCTTCGAGTTCCGTAAGGGAAGCTCGGAAGACGCCTTCAATCGTCCCAAAGCGCTCCACCAACCTGCATGCGCGAGTGGGTCCCAAGCCTTCTGTCAATGCCAGTGCAACCCACAACGACTGACGTTCATTCGTGATTCGCACCGCTGCCTGGGACATTGCAGGCTCCTGCTATTCGGGACTGTGACAGCGGTGTATGGCACTGCCAAGGTCGCTGCGCATAGCGCTTTGTTAGAATAACCGGTTCTCCATGCCCCGATTGCGCATATCGGCTATCTCCTATCTCAACACAGCCCCATTGATGTGGGATTTCGAAAAGACCCAGGTCGGCTCTCAATTCGAGATCTCCTACACTATCCCCTCGGATTGTGCACGCGCCCTGGCAGAAGGGTCGGCAGACATCGGCATCATTCCTGCCGCCGCATATACCAGTATTCCTGATCTCCTGATGGTGCCCGATGTGGCAATCGCCTCGAAGAGAGCGGTGCGTTCCATATTGCTGATCAGCAAAATTCCAATCGACGAAATCTGCTCTGTCGCACTTGATACATCGTCGATGACTTCGGTCGCGCTCACCAAAGTCATTTTCCACCGCTGGTTTGGAGGTAAACAGCACTTTACGTCCATGGCGCCAGATTTGGAGCGCATGCTTCAGCGTAACGATGCCGCCCTGCTGATCGGTGACCCAGCCCTCCAGGTGGATCGGGGCAAGTATCACACTTATGACTTGGCGGAAGAGTGGATCGTGCGCACAGGAAAGCCGTTTGTATTTGCGTTTTGGGCGGTGCGCCGGGCGGCGTTGGAGAACATGGACCCGAGCCTTGATTTAACCACCATATTTCAGCAATCCCGGACACACGGTCTGGAACCAGGAAATATCCATCAGATCGCAAACACGTGGGCAGTGCGGTTGAGTCTTCCCGAAGAGGACGTGAAATCCTATCTTTTGGAAAACATCTACTACTACTTCGACTCTCCATGTTTGGAAGGGCTTAACCTGTTTTACCGGTATTCGCAAATGTGTGGTGCCCTGCCTGCGGCTCCCGAAATTCGCTTTCTGGAAGTCTCCAAACCGGTTGGACCGTAACTAATCCTGTCAGTGACCATCCTCTTGACCCCAGAGAGCCTCTAAGGGATGCTATGCTGCCGGGCCTGCGCACAATTGTCGCATTCAGCGCGCTCAAGTGGTTTCAGCGATTGGGCGGGCCAGGACTCATTCTGGTGGGCTTGGCTGACAACTCCGTCATTCCCCTGCCAGGCAGCATGGACGTGCTGACAATCCTGCTGGCGGCGAGCCATAGGGAATGGTGGTTCTACTATTCGTTCATGGCAACGGTGGGTGCCGTAATTGGCGGCTACCTTACATACCGTCTTGGCAGCAAGGGTGGAAAGGAGATGTTGGAGCAGAGATTTCCCAAAGAGCGGGTTGAAAAACTGTACAAAAAATTTGAGGAAAGGGACTTTTGGACAGTCACCGTCCCTGCCATGCTTCCCCCGCCCGTGCCAATCGTGCCGTTCCTGCTGGCAGCAGGTGCCTTGCAGTATTCACGTAGAAGATTTATCGCGTCTTTGGCCCTGGGCCGAGCCATTCGATTCGCGGTTATCGGTTTCGTTTCTGCCCACTATGGACCGGCAATTTTCCGCTTCTTTTCGAAGTACTACAAACCGGCCCTGTACACACTGATCGCTCTGGCCATCGCTGGCGGCATCGCAGGCGTGATTGTCTATGTCCGGCATAACAGAAAAACCGACCAGTGGCGCAATCCAAACGTAGGACCGCCAAGCGGAAGGTCGCCTAATAGCAGTTTGGAGCAACGGCGGAATCTCCGCTAAAATCCTTATAGCAGTCTTGATGTCCCTATGTCTCTGAGCAAACAGCAGGCCCTCGAGCTCTATCAATCTGACGACCTGATTGGCATCGGTATGGAAGCCGACGCGCTGCGTCGCAAGCTGCATCCCGAGGGCGTGGTCACCTACATCATCGACCGCAATATCAACTACACGAATTTCTGCACTGAGTACTGCACGTTTTGCGCCTTCTATCGG
>Ga0126384_10000997_pt1 | contig 16454 bp, 11 predicted proteins | sample PanSoiMetPlot_36_FD_92543 | JGI IMG/M metagenome (GOLD analysis project Ga0126384, IMG submission 92543) | Tropical forest soil microbial communities from Panama - MetaG Plot_36 | ecosystem: Environmental > Terrestrial > Soil > Tropical forest > Bulk soil | place: Panama | collected 2016-02-17 | reverse complement strand
CCGCCGAGGCTGATGTCTCGCGTGTGGCTGTGCCAGGATTGAAAACGGTCTCCGTAAACCACGTCGCAACTCACGCGGGCTCGAGGGAAACGTCGCCAATTGGTGAGGATGACGCGGTCGATCATGAACAAGCTCCCCTGTGAATTGTTTGATCTCGGTCAATAGTAGAGAGCGAATTCTCGCTTGGCTAGGGTGGTGAGAGCACCCAAGGTGGTCGTAAATCCGCCGGCCGCTCTTGGGCCGACGCGTGCGCAAACAGACATTCAGCGCATTCAAGTTTCTTTGCGTGTTTTAGGTATTCCGGGATTTAACCGAATATTCCGCCAAGTCCGATCACGCAGCTTAAATAGTTCAACGCGATGGGCGCCCTTGAACCCTCGACTTTACCTTGCAACTGCGCTCGGCAACTTCCCCCATCGTACGGCGCCTGAGCAGGCGAGCCCGAAAAAAGGCAGGACTGCGTCAGGTCGTTGCCGACGATGGCCAGCGCAAGCGTGCGGCACTGCTCGACAGCGCGTAGGCATGGGGAATGCACCGCGCACCGTCGGCGGCGTGGCGCGACATGGGCGGGTTGGACGGGTGATTTCGGTCGCGGTGAGAAGGGGTCGGGGCAGGCCCGGGGGTACATCGTCTTGTGTTGTGCGGGGCAGCCCTCGGGCCTTTTACTTGGCTCACGGGATTCCTGATGACTGGCTTGCTCGGCATCGCCGGTTCGTCCCCCGCTCGCGAATCGCCTCCGCCCGCTCGAGCGGTATACTTGCGCGCGTGCAAGCCGGCGCGCCCGCCTCGTCGCCGCAAGCGACAGGTCGCATCAAGGCATTCGATTGGCTCCGGGGCGCTGCCGTCCTGGTGATGATTCAGTGCCACGCTCTGACGCTGCTTCGCCCGGAGCTGCGCGCAGGCACGCTCTACCGCCGAATCGATTTCGTCGATGGCCTGGTTGCACCGGCGTTTATTTTCGCCGCCGGCTTTTCGCTCGCGCTCGTCCAGATTCGCGGCGCCGCGGGCGGTGCTCAAACGGCGCGCATGCTCAAGACGATGCGGCGCCTGGCCGAAGTTTTGGTGGTCGCAACGTTGGTGAACTGGATGTGGTTTCCCATTCTTCGCGAGCCGAGGTGGATCGCTCGCATCGACATCCTGCATTGCATTGGTCTTTCGCTGCTGGTTGCTCTGCCCATTCTCGCCGGCCTCGCCAAACACCCTCGGGCACTCCAGTGGGTCTCGTTGGCGCTCGCCGCTCTCGCGTTCGGCGCCGCGCCATTCGTGGAGACCGTCAGAGGTCCATTGGCAGCGCTGCTCAACACGTCCACCGAATCGATCTTCCCGCTCGTGCCGTGGGCAGGCTACGTGTACCTAGGAGCGTCGGCGGGCGCGGCCGCTTCCGCCGGTGGAAAAAGATTGCAGCACTGGTTGCTCGGCCTTGCCGCGCTCGGCGCGCTGATCTCGCTGGTGCACCCATTGCTGGTCGGCCTTTACCCACCGAAACATCTCGCGATCAACGAGCCCACCACCCATGGTGAGCGGCTGGCGATCGTCTGCCTCCTCACGGTTGGGTTGGTGCTCTTGGAGCAGCGCTCCAGCAAAGCGCGTCGGGCCAGTCGAATCGCGTGGTTCGTCGAGGTCTTCGGCACATCGTCGCTCGCCGCCTATTTCTTTCATCAAGCGCTGCTCTACTACGGAGATTGGGGGTTCTCGTTCTACGGCCGCTGGGGCAACCGGAGCGGCTGGGCGAAGTACTGCGCGCTGACCGCGGCGTTGATCGGCGCCACGTTCGTGTTGGCGCGGATCGTCGATTGGCTCTACCGCCGCGCCGCCTCCTTGCGCTTGGGCCCAACCGATTCGGGAAGGAAAGCTGCTCTAAGTCAGCCGCGCTGATCAGCCGAGCTCCTCGGACTTCACGGCAACGGCGCCAGCGGCGATTAAGCGCCGCACCTCTCGCGAGCCGAGACCGAGCACCGATGTGAGTATCTGCTCCGTGTGCTCGCCCAGCGCCGGCGGCGGAAGGAAGCCGGCCGCTTCGTCCGGCGGCGGCGCGTTGATCGGAGATCCGACCATCCGAATTTTCCCCAGCATTGGGTGATCGACGCTGACGAGCATCCCGCGCGCGGCGAGCTGCGGATGCGCTAGCAGCTGCGCCAAATCGAGGATCGCGCCCGCGGGGATCCCCGCCGCCTGAAGGGTTTGAACCCACTCCTCGACGGGCCGCGTCCGAAATACGGCGCCCAGCTTTTCCACCAGCTCTTCTCGGTTCTCGACGCGGCTGCGATTTTGCGCGAAGCGCGGATCCTCTGCGAGCGCCGGCGCGCCGAGCAGTTGGCAGAGCTTTTTGAACTGACCGTCGTTGGCGACGGCCAAATTGAGGTATCCATCCTTCGCCTGGAACGTCTCGTAAGGCACGATCGAGGCGTGTCGATTTCCCAGCCTACCCGGATTGCGGTTGGCAATCAGGTGCGCGGCCGCCTGAAACGTGAGCGACTGCACCGTCGAGTCGAACATGGAAATGTCCAGGCGAGAACCAATGCCGCTGCGCTCGCGTGAATAGAGCGCGAGCAGGATCGCCTGCATCGCGGTCATCCCGGTCAAAATGTCCGCGATCGAAATGCCGACCTTCGTCGGCGGCCCGCCCGGCTGGCCTGTCAAATGCTGAAGGCCTGCCAAGCCCTGCATCACCGCGTCGTAGCCCGGAAGCCTGCAGTATTCGGCAAGTCCCTGGTGGCCGAAGCCGCTGATCGAGCAGTAGATGAGCCGCAGGTTCTCGCTGCGCAGGCGGTCGGGCCCCAAGCCGAGGCGCTCGGCAACCCCGGGTCGAAAGTTCTCGACCACCACGTCGCTGCGAGCCGCCAGCGCCTGAACGAGCCCCAGGCCGTCGGGGTGTTTCAGGTTCACCGCCAACGACTTTTTGTTTCGGTTGATCGACAGAAAGTAGGTGGACACGCCGTTGACGAACGGCGGACCAAAGCCGCGCGTCTCGTCGCCCGATCCTGGCTCTTCCACTTTGATGATCTCCGCCCCGAGGTCTCCGAGGCTCATCGTGCAGAACGGGCCCGCCAGAACTCTGGAGAGATCCAATACCCGAATGCCGCGCAGGGGGGCCATAGCCAGCGGTCGAAAGGCAGAACGGCGGTCGAAAGTTGAAAGTCGAAAGCTTAAAAGGGCAACTTACGCGCTGACTTAGGGAAAGGCGAGACGAACCGGACGCTATCGCTCCAGCCTTTCCACTATGAACTTTCAACTTTCAACTTCGAACAGCGAGGCGAACCGAACGTCGATCGTTCCTACCCTCTCGACTCTCAACTTTCGACTTTCAACCGCTGTTTCTCTTTCAACTATCCGCTCGCGACTCCGTCTCAGCCCTCGCGCCGCGCGGCAACCCAGCCGTCCCTCGGCATTGGCGGCACCAGGGCTGATTGCGAACGGCGCCGTCCGCCATCTTGCGCAACCCGAATTGAACCAGCGGTTTTACTCGATGGCACTTGAGGCACATCAGTGTGATCAACACTTCATTGCCTTCGGAGTCGTACACGGCTGATTTGCGGCGCCGGGAAGCGTGGCGCGACTCGCTTGCCGCCTTCGGCTTCTCTGAACTCGGCGGAACCAGCGGAGTAACCTTGTAGAGCATCAATCTCCTCCCGAAGAAGCAACGTTACCGGCGCGGTCTGACAGTCGTCGGCGCCGGAGACAAGGTGCTCGGTCAAGAGCCCGATGAGGTGCACTGCGCCGCGTCTTCGAGGATCTTCACTCTTCCTACCTTCGGCGGCAGAATCTCTCGCCTCTGCTTCTGCAGGAACAGCGCTACGGAATCTCGCAATCCCAGCTCTCGGCTGGTCCCCAAGTCGATGCGGCCGGGGGGAAGCGACGACAGAACCGGCGCTAATCCGTCGCCTCCGCTTGCGAGGAAGTCGGGCATCGTCACCTTGTATCGACGTTCAAGCTGAAGGGATTTGCCGTCGGCGAGCTTCAGCGTCTTTACTTGCCCCGACTCGCCGCAGCGGCTCACCGTGAGTTGCAGGCCCGACTGCTGATAGACGCCTCTTCGCCCGCCGTAAGCCGCTTGAAGCAACCGCGTCAGCTCCTCGCCGGTGAGCGTCACCGTGGCAACCGTGTTCTCGAAGGGAAGGACGGCGTACAAATCGCCGTAGGTTAGATCTCCCGGAAGCAGGTCCGCTCGAAGTCCGCCTGGATTGAGCAGCGCGACGTCGGCGTGCTCCATCTCGCGCATCAAGTCCGTCAAAACATCCCCGAGCGCGCTCTCGCCGTTGCGGTTGCGGCCCAGCTCCTGCACAACCTTGACTCCGAGCTTTCGCTTTTCTTCGGCCAGCACGCGCTCGCGAGCGGGTTCGAGCAGTTGGGCCAGCTTCTGATCCGGCACCACCGGCCGCCCGAGAAACGTCGCCTCTGTCATGTGGGGGTCTGGAGCTTCGCGCAGTTTTCGGAGGTCGCAGCTGCCGGTCTCATCGACGCGCGAGCAGATCGGAATCACGGTATGGATCTCGGTCTTCTGTGAGATCACCGTCCTCTGCTTCGGATCGAGCCACAGATCGATGGTGCCAAACGTCTCTCCCCCGCCCCAGGTCTCGATGATCGGCGTTCCCTTGATGAAATGCCCGATCATCTGATGAGTGTGGCCGGCGACGATCGCATCCAGAGCACCCGGGGGAATCTCCTCGAGCATCTCGAAGAGCTCCCCGTCCTTCAGACTGCAGCTGCTCAAGTCGCGAGGGTTCTCGCGCGATGTGCATTTTCCGCCGGCGTGCATCACGGCGATGACAATGTCCGCTCCGCGGCGCCGCAGCATCTTCGCGGCGGAAAGCGCCTCTGGCGCCAAGCTGCCGAACCGAAGCGACGCAATATTTATCGGATTCGTCGTGCGCGGCGTATCGAGCGTGATCAATCCGACGATGCCGACCTTGACACCTTTAAGCTCCAGCATCGTCGTGCCGTCGTTGCCGAGCCAGGCGGGGCGTTCTCCGCCCGCCGCGTCGTAGATGTTGACGGCGAGCAGAGGAAACTTGGCTTGGGAGATCCTCGCCTTGAGCGCGCCGAAGGGATCCATCCCCGGTTGGGCGACGGACACGGGTCCAACAGGCCCATAATCGAACTCATGATTGCCGATGGCCGCGGCGTTGTACTGGAGATAGTTGTACGCATCCACCACCACTGAGCCCTCGGTAAGATTGGAGGCCAACGTGCCCTGGAAAAGATCGCCTCCATCGACGAGCACGACGCCGCCCGGATTATTGGCGCGAATGTTGGCGAGGTAGCCAGCGAAGATCGCCGATCCACCCAGCTCGACGGACGTGCCGTCCCGAAGCGTAATGCGCTGCGGAAAGACGTGACCGTGAAGGTCGTTCGTCCCGACAACCGTCAAATGAATCGGGCCCGAAGCGGAGTCGGAGGGTGGAACGGACGGGAGTGCGGATCCGCTGCCGGTCTGGGCCGTCCGGCAGGCGAGGCCAAAGGCGAGAGCAAAGACGATTCCCTGAAGAGGCGTGAGACGAAGCTTCATATGCGGAAAGCCCTAAGCGCTTAACCCAAACGAGCACCCCCGCGCAACGCACTCAATGCGCGCGTTCCCAAACGTCGATCCCCTCGACGCCGGCGGGCGGAAAGCGCTGAACGAAGCGGGTGCGGAACCACTGCTGGGTCTGCGGCGACATCTCCCAGTACCCTCGATCTCCGACGATCGCGAAGCGACTTGCGTCGAGCGCCTCGCGCATACGCCGCTGCGAAGCTTCGTCGCGAAACGCTTCGGTGGCGCTGGAAAAGCGCCGGCCGGTGCTCGCCGCATCGATCAGCATGGTCCCATAGGAGTCGACAACGGTCTTCCCCTCGGCGGTGTCAGGAAGCCGCCCTCCGGCGACAACCCAAGCGGGCTCGAATGAGACGATGCGAGCGCTGGCTGGAACGCTGGCTCGGATGAACTGCCCGACGGCCACCAGATCCGGCGAACGCCTAACACCGGTCAAGATCGCCCGGCGAGCACCCAGGCAAGGGATGGCTGCCAGCACCGCCGCCACTGCGGTTGAACGCGCTCGCGTCACTCCGCGCATTGCCCACGCCCACAGCGCCGCGCCCGCATATCCAGCGAGCGCAGATTCAGGGACGGCCAGATGAGCGTTGTACTGACCCCAATACGTGGATGAGAAAAGAAACGCAGAGAGGATCGCAATGAAAGCGAAGGCGAAGAATCGCTCGCCGGCTCGGCTCGGATCGCGGCCGCGAAGATGCGCCAGCGACAGCCCACCCACGACCAACAGAGACTTCGGAAGCTGACCGTGCACCCAGAACACGGCCCCGAGCCTATCCAACCAGGACACCGGTCCATCAGCAGGCCGGAGCAGGTGAAACAGAATGTCTTGGCTGAGGAAGCTCTTCGGCGCAGCAACGGCGAGGGGGAAAGCCAAGAGGACAAAAGTCATCGCTGCCGCAACCACGAAGGCAACCCGATCGACCCGCGACCAGTAGCGCGGTCGGGAAAACAGGCAGGCGAGAAGCCAGAGCGCGCCCCACATTTTTACGGTCGTGGCGACGCCGCATAAAACGCCGGAAGCGATTGCACGCGACCTCTTTTGGGCAGATTCGCCATCGCTGAGCCACGCCCACGCCAACATCAAGCACGCGAGGTTCAGCACCGGTTCGATAAACGGCCCCCGCTCGGCAGGGACCGCGGCCGGGTGCGTCGCGTAGACGCCAGCGGCGACGATGGCCGCGACAGGACCCGCCCATCGCATCGTCAGTCGGCCAAGGACAAGGATGTTTGCGCAGCCGACCAGCGTCGCCAGCCATCGCGCCGCGGCGAAGCCGAACGACGGGTCCCGTACCACGCCCAGCGACGCCACCGGTGCAAGAAAATACAGCAGCCCCGGCGGGTGGACGAAGACGAAATCGCGGTACGGCAATACGCCTTTGAGCAGCAGAGCGGACGAGGCGAAGTAGACACCCTCGTCGTAATCGACCGGGTATCCGAAAGCTCCTGCCTTGATCAGCGGGATTGCTCGGAGGACCCAACCCACCCCCGCGATCGCCAGCACCGCCCAGGCAGTCCGGGCGCGGGCCGCACTGGTGCTCGCCGGCCACAGAGCTGGAAGTGTCGCGGGCTCGTTCATCGCGCGCTCGGAGGCGACCTCTCCTTCTCGTAGAGCGCCCAGAGTCCTTCGCGGGCAGCGACGTGCCACACTGGCCCGTGAGGTTTTGTCGAAAAGGGATCGACATTGCCGCGAACCAACACATAGTCGAAATACGCTCCGTCGATTTCGTTGCGAAAGCTATTTGGATCCCATTCCCAGCTCGGCAGTCGAGCAGGAGGCGCGACCTCGGGCCGGTAGCGGATGGGCGATTGAGGAAGTTGGGCGAAGGACCATTCAGCAATGCCTCCGGAACGCGCGCGGTAGTAGCTGCCGAAGTGATGGAAGGGAATGAATCGGGCCACGCGCGAGTCTTCTTCGTAGACGATGGTAAACAGCCTCTGGGCGGGCCGCGCCCGCTGCAGCACCTGCTCGAAACCATCCACTTCGCGCTGGAACGCGCGCACGTGCATCGCCGCGCCGCCGGCGACCCAGAGCGCAGCCACAGCCGCCATCGCCAGAGAGAGCGCCCCCCGGATTCCATAGGCAGCGGGCGCGACCGCGGGTAAGAGGAGGGCCGCCAAAAGCGCGTAGCGCGCGTTGAGCCACCACAGCCAACCGATCGCGTAGGGCATGGCAAAGTACAGCGCCAAGGCTAGGCAGGTCAGGGTCGCCAGAGCGCGGCGCCGAAAGCGACTCTTGGAATCCTCGACCGGGCTTCGCCGCGGCCAGACCAAGAGCGACCACGCAAAGAGCCAGAGAAGCAACGGCCACCGGCTTCCATTGCCCCGCCAAATTTGAAGCAACACCTGGGGGAGTTGGTCCAGTGCGACGCGCGGCGATTGAAATTCCACCGCGACCTGCTCGCCCCAGCCTACCGAGCTCGGGCGAACGACCGGGCTTGTGAAAAACCAGCTCGCGCAGAGCGCGCTGGCAGGAATCATCCAAGCCAGCTTCCGCCAAAGCGCCTTCGCCCGCGAAGTCAGGAGCCGAATAAGGCGCTGCCCCGCTTCCGGTGTCGGCCAAAGAAGAAAACAGAGCACCGATGCGGCGAAGAAGAAAAACAGCGCCGACAGGTGCAGGTAAAAAAGCAGAACGCTGACCAGCGCAAGGAGGATCCCGCACCGAAGGGTCGGTTGCTCAGCCTGGCGGATGGCCAGCGCCAATCCCCACAGCACGAACGGGATAGCCGCGACGAAATTGAAGAGGCCGATGAGCAGCGGCATGCTCCAAAACAGCGGGCAGCCGAAGATCGCAAGTCGCTCGTCACGCCTCGCCGCGCGCAGCAGGGAACGCAGCGAATAGGGAAACGCAATCGCAATCCCGGAGAGCAGGATCACGTTTGCGCGCTCGGCAGTCCCGAGAAAAAACGAGAGAGCGGCGCCAGCCAGATAGTAGAGCAAGTACTGCGTATGGCCGAAGTTCAGCGTGAACGTCTGCTGCGCATTCCAAGCCGGATCCCACCAATGCCGCAACGTCGCGATCATCGCCACGTGCTGCGGTAGATCTGCAAAAGGCAGGTAGCGACCCAGCCAGAGCGGGGCTGCGCTGGCCACCGCGCAGACGAGCGTCAGCCACGTCCACAGCGAGAAACGACCGACGAAATAACGCAAGCGACGAGAACTGTATCGCTCAAGCCCAGGCGCTTGCAGCGGAACGCGGCGCTGGGTATCTGGCGCGGACTCAACCATCATCGGGTTCACGGCGCGGCGGAGTCGGCAAGCGCCGATCGATAGACCTGGATCGTCTGTCTCGCCGCCTCCTTCCAGGTAAAACGTCCCGCGCGCTCTTTTCCCGCCGCAGCGCGGGCTCGACATTCCTCGGGAGAATTCAGCAGCGCCTGTATCGCTGCCTCCCAGCCTTCGACGTCGTCCGGCGCAACCTGCACCGCCGCCTCGCCGCAGATTTCCGGGAGAGCTCCCGCCGTTGAGACGACCGTGGGCACGCCCAGGCACATCGCCTCCAGCGGCGGCAAACCGAATCCTTCGTATCGAGACGGAAACGCGAACACCGTTGCTCGGCGCATCACCTCGTAGAAGACGGCCTCGGATTGATATCCAAGCGGACGGATGTCGGCGCCATTCCTGCGCGCGCGAGAGACCAGCGTTGCGAGCGCGTCCGACCCGTACCAATTCTGCCCGGCGAGCACGAGCGTCACCGGCTTTTCGCCGATGCGCCGCCGAGACGTCAATGCGAGCAACGCCTCCACGTTTTTTCGCGCATCGAGAGCGCCTGCGTAGAGCACGTATCGCTCCGGCAGCGCAATCGATTGGAGGAAGGCTGCACCCGTCGCGTCCAGCGCAGGCACCGCGTTCACGTGATCGACGCCGTGATACACGACCGACAACTTTGCCTGGTCCAGCTGGAATCGCTGCAGGAGATCGTCGCGCGTTTTGCGGCTGACGCAGATGATTCGGTCGGCAATCCGCACGCTGCGCGTGAGCCAGAGGCGAAATTGCCATCGGTACGCCAATGAAACCGTCTGCGGCAACAGCTCGGGAATCAAGTCGTGGACGGTGAGCACCATCCGCTTTCCGGGCACGCGCACCGGGGGGAGATTGAAATTGCAAAGGCCGTGGAAGAGAGGCTCTTCGATGCCGGCGAGAATCTCCGACAGCTTTCCCAGAAAGTAGACGGTCCGGCTGCTGTCGCCTCTCGGGTTTTCGCCCGACTGCCGCGCGCCCATTCGCCTGATGCGCACGCCCTGCTTCTCGAGCGCGGCAGCAAGCCTTCGCGTGTACAGGCCAATCCCGGTCGTCGGCTCGTCCCAGAGGGACGCATCGAGCGCGATCGAAAGAGGTGCGGCGTCAGGCCGTCGTCGGGGAGGCGCGGTTCTCATTCAACTCGCCTTGTCCTGTCGCCCTCGCGATGCAGAGCAGATTCTTGCCGATCGGCGGCTTGATGCGCGTCTCAATCGCACGAGCAAACGGCACCACCAAGCGGTCGTAGAGCTTTGCACCTCCTTCGGGGAAGTCTTCCACCCGGCGCACCCGACCGGCAAAGAGCCAGGGAAGAATCCCTGGAAAATCGAAATACCGGATGCTCTCGATCGAAAATCCCGCTTGCTCGATTACCTGAAACAGGCGTCGGCGCGTGTAGCGCCTTTCGTGCCCAACTTTTTTGTCGAGCGTGCCGTACAACCACGGCAGCGCGGGAACGAAAACCAGCAGCATCCCTTGGGGCCGAAGGATGTCGCGGATGCTCTTGAGGATCGACGCCTCATCAAAGACGTGTTCCAGGACGTTCACCATCAACGCCGAATCGAAGGGGGCGCCGTGGGTGCCGGGAGAAATGGTCGCGTCCGCTTGCACGGTCTCCATCAGCGCGCAGATGGTTCGAACGTGCGGCTTGCTCTCGAAGCGTTGTTTCAGTTGAGCATGCAGATTCTCCGCCGGCTCGACGAGCAAAACGTCCTGCGCGAAGTCCACGTAGTGGGAAGAGATGTTGCCGAGCCCCGCGCCGATCTCGATCACCTTGCCGCGGAGGTGCGGGTGAAAGTAGTCAAGGATCCAGGCGTAGTAGCGGGGGATATCGGCAAGGGCGTGGAGATCCTGACCTTCGTAATAGCTGGCATCGCCCGCAATCGGCGAGTCGCTTCGATTGGCCACGGTCGACCTTTGCCCCGGTTGCTCCAACATGCGCGCGTGGGATATCACAAACGGGGTGACCGCAACCCCATCGGTCGTGTGATGGTGGTCCATCAGCTCGTTCCCAGCCTCTTGCCTGGCGATGCCACTGGGCAGGCAGCGATACATTTTCAGCTCTTGCTCCGCCGCCTCGGGCACTTCGGAGAGCTGTACGCGGATGAGTTTGCGCCGGGGTTTTCCTCGCTGGTGAAGCCGGCGCGCCAGCTGCGGCCGAATCCGGCGGACCTGGTGCTTTACCACCACGGCATCGCTTCGCCGCTCAGCGGGCTGCTTCTCCACCTGCCGTGCCGCCGCGGGATCGTCTACCACAACATCACGCCCGCCCGGTTTTACGAGGGCACGCCGCTGTGGGAATCGCTGATGTCCGCGCGGGCGCAGCTTTCGGCGATGGCGCCCTATACCGACCTGGCGATCGGCGTGTCGCAGCTCAATTGCGACGAGCTGCGCGCGGCGGGCCACCGCAACGTGCACCGGGTTCCCCTTTTCGTCGAACCGCGGCGCTTCGGCGCGGACCGCGCAGACCCCGCGCTTCTTGCCAGGCTGAGCGACTCGGCGCCTGCGCTCCTGTGCGTGGGCCGAGTGGTGCCGCACAAGCGCATCGAGGACGTCCTCTCGCTGCACGCTGAGTTGCTTCGGCTGCGGCCTTCGGCGCGGCTGTGGATCGTCGGAAGCTCTGCTGCCGGAAATCAGTACGTCCGCAAAGTCACGCGGTTGGCCAAGCGACTCGCGAACGTCTCGCTCCTCGGCAGCGCGACTCACGCGCAGCTCGTCGCAGCGTATCGAGCTGCGTCCGTCCTGGTCTCGATGAGCGAGCACGAGGGCTTTGGTCTGCCGCTGCTTGAGGCCATGGCCGCGGAGCTGCCGGTGATGGGCTATGCCGCGGCGGCCGTTCCCGAGACTCTCGGAGGAGCGGGCATCGCATTTACCGAAAAGCGCTACGCTTTGCTCGCGGAGCTGATCGACGAGCTTTGCCGCAATCCGAAGTTGCGCGACTCGATAGTTGGCGGACAGAAGCGGCGCCTCCAGCAGCTTTCCGCCGAAGCGTCCTCGCAGCTCTTGGATGCTGCGCTTGCCTCCTGCTCCCTGGGTCCCAAGGTCGCTCGCCGCCGCCGGGCCAAGCCTAAATTGGCGATCGTCGTGCAGCGCTTCGGCGACGTGATCGGCGGCGCCGAAGCACATGCAAAGCTGATCGCGCGCCGCCTCTCGGGCGATTTCAACATCACCGTGCTCACCACCTGCGCCAAGGATCACCTCACCTGGGCGAATGAGCTCCCTCCGGGCGAGACGCGGATGGACGGCATTCCGGTGCTGCGCTTTCCCACCGAGCGCGCGCGGGCAATGCGATCCTTCAATCGCCTCTCGCGCGAAATGTTTCGACGGTCCAACGATCGGATGCGCGAAGAGCACTGGATCGCGGAGCAAGGACCTGCAGCGCCCGCCTTGCTCGAGCACATCTCCAAGCAAGCGAAGGCATACGACGTCTTCATTTTTTTCACCTATCTGTATTCACCCACGGCGTGGGGATTGCCGTTGGCCGCCGGTCGGGCGATCGTCGTACCGACCACTCACGACGAGCCGCCGCTTCGATTCGACCTGTACACAGACGTTTTTGAGCGCGCGAGGGTCTTGTTTTGCAATACGCCCGAGGAGGCCGAGCTGGTTCGAAGACGATTTGCGAAGCACTCGAAGATCCGCGTGGTGGGAGCGGGGATCGATTCGTCGCCCGGAGATCCTTCGGCGTTCAGCCAAAAGTACGGAATTGACCGGCCCTATCTGATGTACGTAGGGCGAATGGAAGCGGGCAAAGGAATCCCCGAGCTGCTGAAGTTTCACCGGCGCCTGTGGCATGGCGATCGGGATGCGCCGCTGTTGGTGCTCGCCGGCTCTGCGGACGCGCAACCCAGCGGCCCCGGCGTGCGGTACCTCGGCGCCATTTCCGACGCCGACAAGGCCGACGGCCTCTCCGGCGCGCTGGCGGCGGTCATCCCCTCGAGGTACGAAAGTCTTTCGCTGCTCGCCCTCGAAGCGTTTGCACAGCGCACGCCGATCCTGGGCAACGCAGATTCGGATGTCTTGCGCGGTCAGGTGCTGCGAAGCGGAGCTGGAGCAACGTTCGAAGATTTTGAATCCTATCGGGCCGGAATTCGAAAAATAGCAGCGGAGCGCGGCTTGATGGCACGCCGGGCGCTGCGCTATGCGCGTCAACACACCTGGTCGCGCGTGCTGTCGGCGTACCGGGAAGAAATTGAGCAGATCATGGAGACACCGCGATGAGGCTTTTGGGAAACGCGTTCAGGGAGAGCGAGCTTTTGCAGCGGCTGGAGGAACGGCTCCGCGCTCGCGGGCTCTGGCATGAGCCCGAGAAGCAGATGTCACCGGTTGCCGTTGAGCCTCGGGTCGACCCACTTTCATTCAATCTGGCGGCCCTCGAGGAACACGCGGACCCTACTCGGCCGCTGCCCTTGCAAACGCATCGCGGCGGGCTGGGGCGCGCCGTGCTGCTCGCCAAATGGGCGTATAGGACCACCTGCCAGGTCTTCATCAACGAAACCCTCTCCCGCCAGCGCCTGTTCAATGGCCATGTGCGCGACTCGTACACGCAACTTTCCGCCGAGGTCTTGCGCCTTCGCTCCCAGCTGGACAAACTGCAGACTGCTTCGCTGAAGAAGCGGGCGGTGCGCCGCCGTCGACCCGCGTAACCGCTATCGATCCGTCCCAGCAACGGCCGAATGCTGGGCATCAGGCATAGTTTGAAATATGAGGATGTGAATGCTTAGAAATCTCCGCGAGCTCTACCAGTACCGAGCGTTGTTGTGGAGCTTGACTCTGCGCGAGCTTCGAGCGCGCTACCGTGCTTCCGTGTTGGGGTTTCTCTGGACGTTTCTCAACCCCACCCTGCTCATGCTTGCCTACACGCTGGTGTTCGGCGTCTTCATGAAGGCGCAAATCAAGCACTTCGTGTACTTCCTCTTTGTCGGTCTGCTGCCTTGGATTTTCTTTTCCACCTCGATTGGAGTAGGCGCGAGCGCGATCAGCGATCGCCGCGATCTGCTCACCAAGGTGCGCTTTCCACCGCAGGTGCTTCCGGCGACGGTGGTGGCGACCAACCTGTGCAATTATCTTCTCTCCATTCCGCTGATGATTGCCTTGGGCGGATACTTCGGAATCTGGCCCAGCTGGCACGTGGTGGCCTATCCGTTGGTGCTCGGCCTGCAGGTTGTTTTCACCTTGGCGCTCTCCTACTTTGTCTCGGCGCTGAATGTTGCCTTCAGGGACTTGCAACACATCATTGCCAATCTGTTGACGCTTTGGTTTTTTGTTACGCCGGTCTTATATTCACAGAAAGACATTCCGGAAAGGTTTCGCAGCGTCGCTATCGCCGGCAACCCGATGGCGGTTCTGGTGACCTCGTATCAAGCGATCTTCTACGAGCACCGCCTTCCGGCAGGTCCGCCGCTCGCCGTGGTAGCGCTGGAATCGCTGATCCTGCTGTGGTTGTCCTCCGCCGTCTTCGAGCACCGAAGAGAGGAGTTTGCGGAGCTTGTCTGAGCGTGCCTTGCCGATGGACGCCATCGTCATCGAAAATGTCACCAAGCACTTTCGCAAGAGCACCGTTCAGCGTCATCACACCACGCTGAAGACGGAAATCGTCCGGTGGTTGCGCCGGGGACGCCGGAAGCTGCCGCAGATGTTCATCCAGTCTTTGAACGGCGTCACCCTGCGCATCCCGCAGGGCAAGACGATGGGAATCATCGGCCGCAACGGGGCCGGCAAGAGCACCCTTCTCAAGATCATCACCGGAATCTACTCGCCTTCATCGGGCACGGTGCAGGTGAACGGGCGAATTTCCGCCTTGCTCGACCTCGGCGCTGGGTTTCATCCGGATTTTTCCGGCAGGGAAAACATCCTCATCAACGGCATCATTCTGGGCATGTCTCGAAGTGAAATCCGGGGTCGGATGCAGACGATTATCGACTTCAGCGAGCTGGGCGACTTCATCGACGAGCCGGTGAGAACCTACTCCAGCGGCATGTACATGCGGCTCGCCTTTTCGGTGGCGACCTTCGTGGATCCCGACATTCTCCTGGTCGACGAGATCCTCGCAGTGGGAGACGAGCATTTTTCGCGCAAGAGCAAGGCGAAGATGGCTGAATTCAAGAAAAGCGGAAAGACGATTGTCCTGGTGACCCACGATCTGGCGACGGTGGAGTCCTGGTGCGATCTGGCCGCCTGGATAGATCAAGGGCGAATCTGTGCAGTGGGTCATCCGCGCGAGGTTGTTTCACAGTACAGACAAGCCGTTGAGTTGGGAGAAGCACAATTGGAACAGCCGGCGCTCACCGCACCGGCAACGCTGGGCCATCCGGAGCTGGACGCTTCCGCAGCGGCGGAATCTCAAGAAGCTAATGGCGTAGCAACGGAGCCACTGGAGCTGAAGGATGTCCAGCTCCGTGACCGAGCCAATCGCCCTGCCTCTACCCTGGGTCCTAGTGACAGCCTTGATGTTTTGATCGATTTCGAGGCCACCGAAGGCTTGAGCGATATCGGCTTTTCGATTCGGATAGCGCGAGCCGACGGCGTCCAAGTCTACGCAACGAGTACTTTCAACGAGTCCATTCAGCTGCCGAATCCGCTTCCTCGCCTCGGTACACTCCGCTTCAGCATCGAACGCCTTGGGCTTGTGGATGACACCTACTCGGTCGAGGTCGTGGCGCACACCGAGTCTGGTCACGAATACGACTCGAGCAAGGGCGTGCTCTCCTTCTCGATAGTTTCGAATACCCAGGAGACGGGGATGGTGCGCCTGCTTCATCGCTGGTCGATCGAAAGCCGCAACGACGCGGCGTCGGATATTCATCCGCTTACTGGCTCCTGATCGCGTATTCCAAAAAACTCGGTGCGGGATCCTCAACGCGATGGGTGAATCGGTCCCATAGTTAGCGACGCCCGCATTGTGCGATTCACTCCTTGTAACAACGGCCTGCTCACTGGCATAGTGGTGCATCCAGAGGGCCGGGGCATAGGCACCATCGAAACGCCAGAGCAAGCAGCAAAAAGACCACGCGCCCGGCTTTCATTCAATGCGTCGACCAACCTGCACAGGGCTCGACGGTCGTTCGGTTACCGCGGACCCGATGCTTACTGCTGCTCGTGGGGCTGGTTAGTGTTCTGGCTTTGCCGACGTGCCGGAAGAGCACGCCAAGCGGCGGAAATCCGGACGGCGGACTACTTGTCGCCTGCCCGAATCAGGATACGCGTGATAGTTGCACCGGCAACTGGGAACAAACAGGACTGCTGGGACCTGGATCGATAGCCTCGGTCTTCCAGAACCCCAGTGACCCCTCGAGGCTGGCGATCAACAGCAGCAACCGCACCGGTGTCGTGCTTTGGAATGCGGATCAGGGAATCATCGAGCGAACTCTTCCTGGAATTGCAGACGCCGCGTGGTCTCGCGATGGATCGCGTCTGGTAACTTCGGGTCCTAATGACACGATCAACATTTGGAATGCAGACACGGGCCAATTGCTATCCACCATTCCTTTCCGTGGCAGGATGGCCTGGTCACCGGACGGAATCCAGCTTGCGATCATCTCGCTCCAAGATGACGCCATCTCCATCTGGCGCACGGATCAGAGCGTACTCGTTCAGACGATTCACACGATGCAGACCGGACCGGTTGCGACTGTCGCTTGGTCCCCTGATGGCTCAAGGCTGCTCTCAACCGGCGCGGGCGCGAGGGAGT
>Ga0126384_10000996_pt1 | contig 16458 bp, 15 predicted proteins | sample PanSoiMetPlot_36_FD_92543 | JGI IMG/M metagenome (GOLD analysis project Ga0126384, IMG submission 92543) | Tropical forest soil microbial communities from Panama - MetaG Plot_36 | ecosystem: Environmental > Terrestrial > Soil > Tropical forest > Bulk soil | place: Panama | collected 2016-02-17 | reverse complement strand
GGCGGAGATCGGCAGATCGGAGAAGCCCATCACGCGCATGAACAACGTCCGGACCGAGCTGCTCGCGGTCAGCGCGAGCTGCGACCCGTGGGTGGTCGAATAGTCCGCCGTCCAGCAAACGCCGGAACAACATGGCCATCTCCACGATTGAAGTTGTTGGCGCATGCACTATTGACCACGGCGATTTGCGGCGAGGTTGAGAAATGCCGAACTTTTGCCCGCTTCGCGCGATGCATTCTTAACTACACTGGCATGGACCATGCTTGCGGTGGGCGGTGCAGGAGGGCTTCTCAAGAAAGTGGACCGACAATCGATTCGGTCTGGTGGCAAAGACGCCCGTTGCCTATTATTTACCCTGTGGGGGCGTGCCGGGAACGGCCTAACCCCTTGCGTCGACGGGAACACCCGCCAACTTACGTCTGCAAGGTTCCAGATCTGCGACCGAAGCCATGACACGATCCGTCCGCCGACTGCTGCCCAGGGCGGCGCGCCCGACCGACGCCGGTCATACCCGGCTGGCCGGAGACGACGGCAAGCGACGGACGGATCAGGGATCGGGCGCGCCGGGCACGGCAGTCATCACCAAGACCAAGACGCAGACCAAGCGGCCCAACCTCTATCGCGTCCTGCTGCTCAACGACGACTACACGCCGATGGAGTTCGTGGTTCACGTGCTCGAACGCTTCTTCAACAAGGACCGCGAGGCCGCAACCCGCATCATGCTTCATGTCCACCATCATGGAATCGGCGAATGCGGCGTGTTCACCTACGAGATCGCCGAGACAAAAGTGACGCAGGTGATGGACTTTGCCCGCAAACACCAGCATCCTCTGCAATGCGTGATGGAAAAGAAATGACGGCCGCGGCGGCGTCGCGGCTGGAGGCCCAGCCCCGTGGGGGCACTCGGAAGACATAGGAATCTAATGCCCACATTCTCGCGCAGCCTCGAACAGTCGCTTCACCGGGCGCTCGCGCTCGCCAATGAGCGGCACCACGAATACGCGACGCTCGAGCACCTGCTGCTCGCGTTGATCGACGACCAGGATGCCGCGGCCGTCATGCGGGCGTGCAATGTTGATCTGGAAAAGCTCAAGCGCGACCTCACGGCCTACATCGAATCGGAACTGGACAATCTGGTCACCGAAGGGGCGGAGGATTCGAAGCCCACCGCCGGGTTCCAGCGCGTCATCCAGCGGGCGGTCATTCACGTGCAGTCGTCCGGCCGCGAGGAGGTGACGGGCGCCAACGTGCTGGTCGCGATCTTCGCCGAGCGCGAGAGCCATGCCGCCTATTTCCTGCAGGAGCAGGAGATGACCCGCTACGACGCGGTCAACTACATCAGCCACGGCATCGCCAAGCGTCCCGGCCTTGCCGAGTCGCGCCCGGCGCGCGGGATCGACGAGGAGTCCGACGGCAAGGGCGGCGAGGAGCCGAAGAAGAAGGGCGACGCGCTCGATGCCTATTGCATCAACCTCAACAAGAAGGCGCGTGAGGGCAAGATCGATCCGCTGATCGGACGCGATACCGAGATCAGCCGCACCATCCAGGTGCTGTGCCGCCGGCAGAAGAACAATCCACTGTTCGTCGGCGATGCCGGCGTCGGCAAGACCGCGATCGCCGAAGGCCTCGCGCGCCGCATCGTCAACGGCGAGGTGCCCGACGTGCTGCGCAACGCGACCGTGTTCGCGCTCGACATGGGAACGCTGCTCGCCGGGACGCGCTACCGCGGCGATTTCGAGGAACGGTTGAAGCAGGTCATCAAGGAACTCGAGGCCTATCCGGGCGCGATCCTGTTCATCGACGAGATCCATACGGTGATCGGCGCCGGGGCGACCTCGGGCGGCGCGATGGACGCTTCCAACCTGCTCAAGCCCGCGCTCGCCTCCGGGACGGTGCGCTGCATCGGCTCGACCACCTACAAGGAGTACCGGCAGTACTTCGAGAAGGACCGCGCGCTGGTGCGCCGGTTCCAGAAGATCGACATCAACGAGCCGACGATTCCCGACGCGATCGACATCCTCAAGGGGCTCAAGCCCTATTTCGAGGACTACCACAAGCTCAAATACACCAACGAGGCCATCAAGGCGGCAGTCGAGCTCTCGGCGCGCTACATCCACGACCGCAAGCTGCCCGACAAGGCGATCGACGTGATCGACGAGTCGGGCGCCGCGCAGATGCTGCTGCCCGAGAGCCGGCGCAAGAAGACCATCGGCCTCAAGGAGGTCGAGGCGACCATCGCCACCATGGCGCGGATCCCGCCGAAGACCGTGTCGAAGAACGATGCCGAGGTGCTGGTACATCTCGAGCAGACCCTCAAGCGCGTGGTCTACGGCCAGGACAAGCCGATCGAGGCGCTGTCGGCCTCGATCAAGCTCGCGCGCGCGGGACTGCGCGAGCCCGAGAAGCCGATCGGCTGCTACCTGTTCTCGGGACCGACCGGCGTCGGCAAGACCGAGGTCGCAAAGCAGCTCGCCGCCTCGCTCGGCGTCGAGCTCCTGCGCTTCGACATGTCGGAATATATGGAGCGTCACACCGTCTCGCGCCTGATCGGCGCGCCGCCCGGCTATGTCGGCTTCGACCAGGGCGGGCTCCTGACCGATGGCGTCGACCAGCATCCGCACTGCGTGCTGCTGCTCGACGAGATCGAGAAGGCGCATCCCGACCTGTTCAATGTGCTCCTGCAGATCATGGATCACGGCAAGCTGACCGACCACAACGGCAAGCAGGTCGATTTCCGCAACGTGATCCTGATCATGACCACCAATGCGGGCGCGGCCGATCTCGCCAAGGCGGCCTACGGCTTCACGCGGCAGAAGCGGGAAGGGGACGACACCGAGGCGATCAACAAGATGTTCGCGCCCGAGTTCCGCAATCGGCTCGACGCCACCATCACGTTCAACCATCTCACGGCCGAGATCATCGCCAAGGTGGTGGAGAAATTCATCCTCCAGCTCGAGGCGCAGCTTGCCGATCGCGACGTCACCATCGAGCTTTCGGACGAAGCCTCCCGGTGGCTCATCGCGCACGGTTACGACGAGCAGATGGGCGCGCGGCCGATGGCGCGCGTGATCCAGGAGCACATCAAGAAGCCGCTCGCCGACGAGGTGCTGTTCGGCAAGCTCAAGTCCGGCGGCCACGTCAAGGTGATCCTCATCAAGGACGAGGCGGGCACCGAGAAGCTCGGCTTCGAGTTCCTCGACGGCCCGATCACGCCCAAGCCGGAGGAGATTCCGGGCGCGCCCAAGCGCAAGCGCGTGCGGCGCAAGTCACACAAGCCCAGGGGCGGCGGCGGCTCGGGCGGGCCGCCCTCCGGCCGCGGCACGCTGCCGAAGGTGCCGCTGGTGCGGGTCTAGCCAGGAGCGTGGACGCACTGGCGCATATTCCGGCGGCGAAAGCCTGCCCCGGACTTTGATCCGGGGTAGGCACGGGCTCGCCGACAAGAAAACGCGCCAAACAACGAATCCAGAGACGATGCGATCCGGTAGGATCGCATCGTTCTCGCATCTCATTTGGTTCTGGAGCCTGATCTTGTCCGAAAAGTCTGCAACCCCGGATCAAGTCCGGGGGGCGGGCATTTTCGGGACATCCACTCAAGCCGGAGAAACGCGTGCCCAATCACAGGTCGTGAGCCGGAATCCGCGGCGCTTTCTCAGCTCAGCAGTGTTCCTTCACGCTTTTCGATCTCTTGGACCACCTCGGTCCACACGCGGTGGCCCTCCACGTCGCCCTTGTCCTTGAGGAATTGCGCCTTCTTGTCGGCGGTTCGCTTGGCAGCCTTTCGGAAATGCGCCAGACAGAACCGAGCGTAAATCCGGACCGCGTCCTGTTCCGTGAGAAACATACCGCTCTCCCTGCTATCCGTCGCAATATGTTAACAATCGAACATAGCGATGGTTCACAGACTGAGTCGCAATTCTCACCTGCGGCGAAAGCCTGCCCCGGACTTGATCCGGGGTGGGCACCGGTTCGCCGATAAGAATACGCGCCAAACAACGAATCTGGAGCGGGTTCCGATTCCGTAGGGACGGAACGTGCTCCAAGCGGACCTCTCGTCACTCGCCTTTCGCCTCCCATGTCAGACCCGCCGCCCCCTGTGGTGCTCCCGCTGCCCTACGGCTCCGGCCTTTTCGGCGGCCTGCGCGCCGGCGCGACCTCGGTGTTCATGGTCGTGATCGTCGGCTCCTATGTCAGCATCGGCGCGCTCGCCCACGATCTCGGCTTTCCGCTGCCGTGGCTGGTGCTGTCGTCGCTGCTGGTGTGGGCCGCGCCGGCACAGGTGATCCTGATCACGGCGCTCGGCGCGGGCGCCGCGCCGTTCGAGGTGGCGCTCGCGGTCAGCCTCAGCAGCATGCGGCTCCTGCCCATGGTGGTGACGCTGCTGCCGATGCTGAAGACGCCGCGGACGCGCACGCGCGACGTGATCGTGCCGGCGCATCTGACGGCGATCAGCGTGTGGATCGAGGCGCTGCGGCTGCTGCCGAAGGTGCCGCGCGACGCGCGCATCGGATTTGCCAATGGGCTCGGCGCCTGCTTCATGGGCGGCGCGGTCGTCGCCTCGATCGTCGGCTTCGGCCTCGCCCACGCCCTGCCGGCCCTGCTGGTCGCGGCGCTGCTCTTCCTCTCGCCCATGTCGTTCCTGATGTCGGCCTTGCGCAATGCCCGCATCACGGCCGACCGCGTGGCGCTTGCGGTCGGACTCGTGCTGGCGCCGGTGCTGGCGTGGCGCGCGGTCGATCTCGACCTGCTGTGGACCGGGCTTGCGGGTGGTGCCGCCGCCTATGCGGCGCAGCGCATCCAGGCGGCGCTGCGATGAGCGCGTCCGGCGATCCCTCGCTGCTCGGCCCCTATGTGCTGCTGATCCTGGTCGGCTTCCTGCCGAACGAGGTCTGGCGCATGCTCGGCGTCGTGCTGGCGCGCGGCCTCAACGAGGAGTCGGAGATCATCGCATTCGCGCGCGCGGTCGCGACCGCGATCGTCACCGGCGTGGTCGGCAAGCTCGTGGTCTTCGCGCCCGGCGCGCTCGCGGGCGTTCCACTCGCGGGGCGGATCGGCGCGGCGGCGCTCGGCGTCGCGGCGTTCCGGCTCGCCGGCCGCTCGGTGCTGGCGGGGGTCACGGCCGCGACGCTGGCGATCGTGGCCGGCATGCTGGTGGTCGGGGGATGAGCGGTCCCCGGATGACGACCATCGCATGACGCACTGACACGGAGCACCGACACGGAGTACTGACATGGACCTCGGCTTGAACGGCCGCCGCGTGCTGGTGACCGGCGGCTCGCAGGGAATCGGCCTTGCGGTCGCGCGCGGCTTTATCGCCGAGGGCGCGGGCGTCACCATCGTGGCGCGCGGCGAGCGGCGGCTGGCGCAGGCGGTGAGCGAGCTGTCCGCCATTGCTGGCGGCGCCGTGCGCGCGCACGCGGCCGACCTGGCGCAGCGCGGCGCGGCGGAAGCGCTCGCCGATGCGTTTTCCGACACCGACATCCTTGTCAACAATGCGGGCGCCGTCCCGGCCGGCGACATCTTCGACGTCGACGAGGCGCGCTGGCGCGCCGCCTGGGACCTCAAGGTGTTCGGCTATGTGAATCTCATGCGCGCCATGTACGCCCATATGCGCGGCAGGGACGCGAGCAAGCCGCCGAAGGTGATCGTCAACGTGCTCGGCCTCGGCGGCGAGCGGCCGCAGTGGCGCTATGTGTGCGGCAACGCCGCCAATGTGGCGCTTGCCGGCGTCACCAAGTCGCTCGGTGGCCGCAGCATCGACGACGGAATCCGGGTGGTCGCGGTCAATCCGGGCGGGGTCGAGACCGAGCGCATGGTCGCGCTGCAGCGGGGGCGCGCCGCACGCGAGCTCGGCGATGCCGAGCGCTGGCGCGAGTTGTTCGCCGACAAGCCGCTGCAGCGCGCCGCAACCCCCGCCGAGGTCGCCAACGTGATCCTGTTTCTCGCTTCTGATCGGGCGAGCTGGGTGTCGGGTGCGGTGGTGCCGGTCGACGGCGGCTTCCTGCACCGGCACGACTGGTTCTGAGCGGCGCGCGTCTCTTCGAATTCAATCCTTGAACGGATCGAACACATCGGCGCCCGCCATCACGACCGCGAACGGCTTGAGGCGATGCTCGACCTCGACCGTGCCGGCATGGTGGGCGAGCACGTCGGGCAGCCGCCGATAGGCCTGCGGCGCCTCGTCGAGATCGCCGCCGACGAGGTGGACGCCCTTCTGGCGCAGCCACGCCTGCATCTCGTCATGCCGGACGCGGCCCGGCTGGCGGATCTTCTTGCCGGTCTCCGGATCCTTGACGAAGCGGCCGCGCGCCTCGGTGCGCGACATCACGCGGCCGGCGCCGTGCACGGTCGAGTAGAGACTTGCGGCCGAGGCCTCGCTCTCGACGCCGGCGAGGATCACCGCATTGTCGCCCATCGAGCCGCCGACGAAGCCGCGCTGGCCCGGAAAGGCGGGCGTCGCGCCCTTGCGCACGACCCACAGGTCGCGCTCGCCGTGACGCTCGCGCCAGGCGTAGTTGTGATGATTGTGGACCGTGTCCAGCACCTCGCCGCCGACGATCGCGCGCACGCGCTCGACCACCCATTCGCGTCCCGCATAGGCGTACTGCCCGGCGAGCGTCATGGCGGCGATGTACTGCCGGCCGAGATCGCTGTCCTGCTCCAGGATAGTGGGCGCGACGTCGACGCCGTCGGCGCCGCCGGCGGCCTTGATGAAGGCGGTCGCGGTCTTGTGCCCGAGCCCGCGCGAGCCGAAATGGACGCCGATCCACACGAAGCCGTCCTCGTCCTCGAACAGGTCGACATAGTGGTTGCCCGATCCAACGGTGCCGAGCTGATCGCGCGCCATCTGCTTGAGCCGGCCGCTGACCTCGCTCTCCTGCCACAGCGGACTGTCGAAGATCTCGTGCTCGACCTTGGCGGCGTTGGTGCGGCCGAGGCCGAAGCTGACATTGGCGGCGACTTCGGAAACGAGCTCGCCGATGCGGTCGTCGATCGCCTTCTTCCTGAGGTCGAGCTTGACCGCCATGTTGCCGCAGCCGATGTCGAAGCCGACGCCGCTGACCGAGACGTGCTCCTCGTAGGCGATGACGCCGCCGACCGGCTGGGCGTAGCCGAGATGGCCGTCCGCGCACAGCACGCCGCCGGCGACGCTGCCATACTGCATGCAGCGCGCGAGCTGCGCCTTGGTGCGCTCGTCGTGCTCGCCGAAAATCCTGATCTCAGTCATGGCCTTCTCCTCATCATAGCCGAATGCCGGCTCGCTTGCCGGTCCGCCCGACCGGCAAGTCGGGTTGCGGATCGGTCGCCGTTTGACACGTGAACGTCCAGAGATCGGCGAGCGGCGGCAGTGAGGCGATCAACCTGAACGCCTCGGCCGCCGCAGCGTCTCTGCCGCAACGGGGGAGAAGCGAACTGCGCGACCCGATTTAGCGCTGGCAGCGCGTCACGGCCGCATTCGCATCAGGTCGCCGCTTGGCCTGGCCTCGAGGGTGGGCATCTTGATGGTTGCGATGACGCTCGGGCCCGCCTTGCGCTCGAACTTCGCCTGCGGCCAATCGACCGTCACGGCGACCGGGGCGGCCGTCCACTTTTGCGTCCTGGCGTTGATCTGCGCCTGGATCCAGCGCTGCAGCTCGGGCCCCCATTCGACCCGGTACTGCCCGTAGGTGTCCTTCTCCAGCGCCTTGGCGTCGTTCGCGGGCGACGGGATGGCCGCGATGTTCTCGATGACGCCCTTGAGCGGCGCAATGTCGGCCTCGAGGTCGGCGACCGTCTGCTTCAGACCGGGCAGAGCGTCCTCGACCTTCTTCTTGAACTCGTCGACCTTCTTGATCTCGGCCGTCTTGCCGTTGATCTCGTCGGTCTTCCTCTTGATCTCTTCCTTGATCTTGTTGATGTCGACCGCCTTGCCGCTCTGCTTGGGCAGATCCTTCTGCAGCTCCTCGAGCTTCTTCTCAAGCGCCTTCCTGTCGCTTTCGAGCTTTTGCCGGTCTCGCTCGAGATCCTCGCGCGTCCGGTTTGCCCTGGCGAGCGCGCCGCGCGCCTGGTGCCAATCCTCGGCCGCCGAGTGCAGCGTGAATTGATGCCGGTCCATGTTGGCGTCCCAGGCGATGATCGCGTCGGAGACCGCCTTCTTGTAGTTGGTGATGGCGCCGGGTTCCTCATCCGCCGCCGCTCCGGTGAGCGCGAGCAGCGTCATGGCGACGGCCCAGGCGAGTGACTTCAATGTGAGCGATTTCGATGTGAGCGACTTCGACGTCACGGCGAACCTCCATATGCGAAATGATTTTCACGGGCGCAAGGCGGCAGGGGCCGCGCGCGCGTCCAGTGTCAATCTCGAAAGGCTGTGCAAGCGGATCACGCAATCCCAACGGCATCAAAATCCGAAAATCGCAACCGGAACCGCTCTTGAGATGCGGCACTCTTCCATGTTGTTCGTGCGAATGACAGGGAGCGCGACATCACGAATCCGCGACCTGCGCGTGCGACAGTGGCGCGCGCAGGGCGGGGCGCCCTGGCCAAAATCTGGACGTTCACGATGTCAAACAGCAAAGGCTTCGGTCGTCGTTCACGCGCCGGCTCACGCCGCACGCCCGCACGAAGGTGCTCGCCCGACGCATCGAAGTCCTCGTTGCCGGCTCGAACCCTTCGACCACGCTGGCCGTGCCTATGTCAGAGGCAACAAGAGAAATCAAGCCGCAGCGCGCCATGCGCGCGCGACAGAATCCGATCGCGCCGCAATCGATCTCGATTGCCAAAACTGCAGGAAAAACGAGTAAGCTTTGCGTCGACGCGCCGGCCGCTTTGGCGCGATGCCGATCGGCAACACCCGGGAGAATCGTGATGCGGCGCTGGGGCGCGATCCTTCTGATCGTTGTGCTGTCGAGCGTCGCCAGCGACGCCGCCGAGCTCAAGGTGCTCGCCGCGCTCGTCCTGCAGGACGCACTCGGCCGGCTCGGCCCGGACTTTGCGCGAGAGCGCGGAGACACGGTGGAGATTGCCTGCAGCACGGTCGGCGCGATCCGGCAACGGCTCGCAGCGGGCGAGCGCGCCGACGTGGTGGTCCTGACCTCCGACGCCGTCGAGGCGCTCGACCGATCGGGCGCGCTCGCCGCGAGCGCGCCGGTCGCCGCCACGCGCACCGGCGTTGCGATCCGCGCCGGGGCGGCGGCGCCGGCGATCGCGACGATCGAGCAGTTCCGCGCCGCGCTGCTCGCGGCGCGCTCGATCGCCTATACGGATCCCAGGACCGGCGGGGCGTTCGGCACCTATTTCGCGGGCGAGCTCGCCCGCATGGGAATCGCGGAGGCGGTCAACGCCAAGGCGGTGCTGCGGCGCGGCAGCCACGAGATCGTCAAGAGCGTTGCGAGCGGGGAGGCCGAGCTCGGCGTGACCTTCATCAGCACCATCGTGTCGACGCCGGGCGTGGAGGTCGCTGGGCCGCTGCCGCCGCCGCTCACCGGCACCGAGCCGTTCTCGGTCGGCGTTCTCGCCGACAGCCCGGCGCGCGATGCGGCGCTCGCTTTCATGCGGGCGCTGCGCAGCGGCGAGGCGCGCGCCGTGTGGACGGCGCTCGGATTCGAGGCCGCCAGTCCCTGACCGGCGCGCTCACGTTCCGATCAGCGCCGCCGCGAGCTGGCGCGCGTGATCGGACAGCACGGCGGGCTCCTCCTTGTAGGTCGCGGGCGGCTTGAGCTGGACGCCGGCCTTGCGCGGGATCACGTGCACGTGCAGATGGAAGACCACCTGCCCGCCGGCCGGCTCGTTGAACTGCTGCACCGTGACGCCGTCGGCGGCGAAGACCTTCATGCCGGCCCGGGCGATCTTCTGCGCCGCCGTCATCACGTGGGCGAGATCGTCGGGAGCCACGTCGAGAATGTTGCGCACCGGCGCCTTCGGGATCACCAGCGTATGGCCGGGCGCGCGCGGCATGATGTCGAGAAACGCAAGGGCGCGATCGTCCTCGTAGACCTTGTGGCAGGGCAGCTCGCCGCGCAGGATTTTTGCGAAGATGTTGTTCGGGTCGTAGCTCGCCATCATACCCTCCCGGAAAAAGCGATCGGCTTAGAGCACGTTCCGTTCCTACGGAATCCGAACGTGCTCTGGATTCGTTCGTTTGGCGCATGTTCTCATCAGCGAACCGGTTCCCACCCCGGATCAAGTCCGGGGCAGGCTTTCGCCCGAACATGCGCTAAACGGAAATCAGTCGACCTCGTCCTCTACTGATACCCGATTTCCGATGTCGGGGTCCTGATCCTTGCGGAACGGCGCCAGCTCGCCGAGCTCGCGTCCGGCCGCCTCGACATAGGCGCGCTCGCGCACGAGGTAATCATCGATGGCGCGGCGCAGCGCCGGGTCGGCGATATAATGGGCCGAAAACGTGGTGGTCGGGAGGTAGCCGCGCGCGAGCTTGTGCTCGCCCTGGGCGCCCGCCTCGACGCGAGGAATCTTCCTGGCGATCGCGAACTCGATCGCCTGGTAGTAGCACAGCTCGAAGTGCAGGAACGGGTGGTGCTCGATCGCGCCCCAGTGGCGGCCGAACAGGGTCTCGTCGCCGATGAAGTTGATCGCGCCCGCGACGTAGCGGCCGGCGCGCCTCGCCATCACGAGCAGGATGCGGTCGGCCATCTTCTCCCCGACCAGCGAGAAGAAGTCGCGCGTGAGATAGGGGCGCGCCCATTTGCGCGAGCCGGTGTCCGTGTAGAAGGCGAAGAAATCGTCCCACACGGCCTCGGTCAGATCCGTGCCGGTAAGCCACTCGACCGTGACCCCGTTCTGCAGGGCCTCGCGCCGCTCGCGCCTGAGCACCTTGCGCTTGCGCGCCGCGAGTGCGCCGAGGAAATCCTCGAAGGTGGTGTAGCCGCCGTTCTCCCAGTGGAACTGTTGGTCGGTGCGCTTGAGGAAGCCACGCCCGGCAAGGAAGCTCCATTCGCGCTCCGGCATGAAGGTCACGTGCACCGAGGAAGCTTCGCGCAGCCGGCAGAGCTCGACCAGGCCCTGCGCCAGCGCGGCCTCGCTCTCGTGACTGCGCGGACCGGGCGCCGTCAGAAGTCGTCGCCCGGTCGCCGGCGTGAACGGCACCGAGACCTGCAGCTTGGGATAGTAGTCGCCGCCCGCGCGCTCATAGGCCTCGGCCCAACCGCGATCGAACACGTATTCGCCGCGCGAATGAGACTTGAGATAACAGGGCGTGACGCCGAGCACGCGGCCGTCCTTGTCCTCGGCGGCGAGATGCTGCGGCTGCCAGCCGGTGCGCGCGACCGCCGAGCCGGAGACCTCGAGCGCGGTGAGGAAATCGTGCGAGACGAAGGGGTTGTACGGCGCGATTGACGCGCGGTCGTGGGCGCGCGGATTGGCGCACGCATCCCAGAGGTCGGCCGCGATGTCGGTGATGGCCGGGACGACCCGTATGCGCAGGCTCGCGCTCATCGAGGGCCGACCTCCATCGGCGCCGGCGTGGCTCGGCCTGTCTCTGCGCACCCGCTCATTCGGTTTGTCATGTTACGCCTGCAAACCCTCGAAAATCATCTGGTCGGCGTAGGTGTCGGCCAGCCGCCGCTGTGTCTGTGTTCGCACCGTCCAGGCCAGTACCGGCAGGCCGAGGAGCCGGGCGAGGCGGGTCGCCGGCGCCGGCAGATCGTCCACCCGGTAGGCGACGAAATCCGGGCGCGTCACCGGGGCATGCAGGAGATGGGCCAAGCCGCGACGCTGCCACTCGGTGAGCGTCTGCCACTCCCTGTGGTCGAACCTGCGCTCGGCGACGATGCCGCGCAGCAGGTGGGGCGCGGCCCGCCGCAGCCCGGTGACGATGCCGGGATCGAACGACATCGCGACGGTCGGCCCCGCATAGAAGGCGAGCACTTCCGCGACGCGTGCGACCAGGCGCCAGTCCCGGTCGAAGCGGCTCTTGAGCTCGAGCACCAGCGTGGCGCGCCCGGCCACTTGCTCGCACAATTCGCCAAGCGTCATCATGCGGTCCTTGGTCGCGCGGAACCGCACCCGGGCGAGCTGCGCGGCGGTCATGCCGGCGAGCGGTCCGCTTCCTTCGGTGAGCCGGTCGAGCGTGTCGTCGTGATGCACCATGGCCTCGCCGTCGGCGCTCACCTGCAGATCGACCTCGATGCCGTAGCCGCCCGCGATCGCCGCCTCGACGGCGCTTGCGGTGTTCTCGATGATGCCGCGCGTTGCGTCGTGCAGCCCGCGATGCGCGATCGGCCGCGTGGTCAGCCATTCGGGGGCGGGCATGGCCCCGTCGGCTCCGCCGGCCTCGCGCCTACTTCACCTCGAACAGGCCTTCGACCTCGACCGCGGCGTCGAGCGGCAGCACCGCCACCCCGACGGTCGTGCGCGCATGGCGGCCCCGGTCGCCGAACAACGAGACCATCAGGTCGGACGCGCCGTTCATCACCTTCGGTCCGTCGAGGAAATTGGGATCGGAATTGATGAAGCCGCCGAGACGGACGACGCGCGTGACCTTCTCGAGGTCGCCGAGCGCCGCCTTGACCTGGGCGAGGAGGTTGATGGCGCAGGCCTGGGCGGCCTTCTGCCCGTCCTCGACCGTCACGCCGGCGCCGAGCTTGCCCTTGGCGACGAGCTTTCCGTCGGAGTCGAGACAGAGTTGTCCGGATACCACGAGCAGCCGGCCGGTGCGCACAAATCCGACATAATTGGCGACGGGTGCCGACGGCGTCGGCAGCGTGATTCCAAGCTCCGTGAGCTTGCTCTCGATCGTTCCCGCCATGGTCTTCTCCCACAAGTCTCCGGTCGATTTGCGCGCCATCCCGCCCGTTGTGGCCGCATCCTGACAAAATTTTCACCAATCGCGCGGTCCGGCGCAAGCCGGGATCAAGCCAGGATCAGGCCGAAGTGTTTCGCGGTTGCGACAGGCGGATTCGGTCCCTATGTTGCCCGCACGGGCGAGACCACGAGGCGAATCACCATGCCGACATCCACGCGTCTCACGGCCGCGTACGTCGCCGCTGCGGCGGCCCTGATGTGCGTCGCGGCGACGCCATCCGTCAAGGCCGCGGGCGTGGTGCTCACCCCCCACCGCGCGGTCTACGAGCTCAAGCTGTTGCGCTCGCGCGGCAAGCGCGAGGTCGAGTCGGTGCGCGGCCGCATCCTCTACGACTTCTCGGGCAGCTCGTGCGCCGGCTACGCGCTCAACTTCCGCCAAGTGTCGGAGCTCGACAGCGGCGAGGGCAAGACTGCCCTGAGCGATCTGCGCGCCACCACCTGGGAGGAGGGCTCGGCCAACCGCTTCCGCTTCAGCTCGGAGAATTACATCAACGAGCGCCCGGTCGACACCGTCGACGGCGAGGCGCAGCGCGACTCGAGCCACGTCGCGGTCAAGCTCGCCAAGCCGACCGACAAGGCCTTCGATCTGGAGTCCGGCATGGTGTTTCCGACCGAGCACATGCGGCGGATCATCGAAGCGGCGCGCGAGGGCAAGACCATGCTCGAGCTGCCGGTCTATGACGGCTCGGACAATGGCGAGAAGGTCTACTACACGATGACGCTGATCGGTAAGGAGATCGCGCCCGACGCGAAGGTGCCGACCGACGCCACCGGCGGCCAGGCCGCGCTCGCAGGACTCAAGCGCTGGCCGGTCACGATCAGCTATTTCGATCGCACCGACACCAAGCGCGGCGAGCAGACGCCGGTCTATTCGATCAGCTTCGAGCTGTTCGAGAACGGCATCTCGCGCGCGCTCGCACTCGACTACGACGACTTCGTGGTGTCGGGCGAGATGACCCAGCTCGAGATCAAGGACGCGCCAGCCTGCAAGTAAGCCTGCAAGTAGGCCTGAAGTAAGCCTGCGCGTAGGCCGGCTGCGCGGGCCATGACGGGCCCGTGCCGCGCGTGCCCTACCTTCCGGCTTTCGCCGGCGTCCCCGCGAGCTGCCGCTCCGCCTTGCTGAGGATGCCGGGAACGAGCGCTTCCGAGAAGCCGGCGATGAAGCACCAGATCGTCAGCAATGCGAGATCGTTCGACGGCACGACGAAGAACATCTTGAGCGCCGGGTCATCGGCGGCGGCCGCGATCGTCACCATCGCGATCTTCTCGAAGTCGGGAAAGAGCTCGCCGGTTAGCAGACCCGATCTCATGAAGAAGAAGACGATGAGCGCCCCGCACACGCCGACGCCGGCGCGCAGCACCGTGTAGGAGACCTCGCGGTGGAGAAAGACCTCGTCGAGCGGCATCTGCGCCCAGTGTCGCTGCAGCGTCATCAGGCGGGTGAACAGCGCGCCCACGAGGCCCGCCATCAGCGCGGTCCATAGCGCGAACAGCGACCAGAGCGGGTTGAGCTCGCCCTTCGTCCAGGGGTCGAAATTGACCGCCACATAGGGAAGGATCATCAGCAGCAGTCCGGCCGCGACGCCGCCGAGCAGGATCTTGGTCGCTTCCTTGCGGATCGGCCGCGCCAGATATTTCTTCTTTTCGGCCCAGTGCAGCGCTTCCAGGAGGCGCAGGAGGAATGCGTGCAGCGTGGCGTCCTCGACCTGCGCCTGCCCGCCGGCCGGTCCCCGGGTCAGCGATTGATACTCGGACTGCAGGCGCGCCGCGTCGCTCGCGCTGTCCGCCGCGAGATCCTGCAGCCGCGCCGCGATCTCCTGGCGCAGTCGCGCCCCGTCGAGCAGGTTCGCCATCAGCCGCTCGACCTTGTAGACCTCGTCCCAGTCGACATCGCGGTCGTCCTGCGCGGGCGCCCGCCAGGCCTTCATGGTTTCCGCGACCTCGTCGTAGATGCGCCGCTGCATCTCGGATTTCAGCGCCTGTTCGTCGACGCAGCGCAGGCGTACCTCGAGATTGGTGCGATAGAGCTGCAGCATCTGCAGCGAAGCGCGGTCGACCGAGCCTTTTCGGGCGGCTTTCGGCAGCGCGGCGGGCTGAATGGCATTCGGCGTTGTGTCGTTCATGAACGTCCCCCTCGGCAATTGAGCTACCAATATGGCGCCATCGTATCAGCTTTCCGGGCGCTCGAAACTGCGCCTGGTTATCGCGGCGATGATGATCGGTCGGCGCATATTCTTATCGGCGAACCGGCGTCCACCCCGGATCAAGTGCAGGCTTCGCCGGAATATGCGCTAGGCGACCGCGCCGTCGCGGCCGCGCCGCAGCACCCTGCCGGGCAATGCGCCCGTATGGATCGCGTGGTCGACCACCACGGCGCCGTTGACGATGACCGTGGTGCGTTCCCCGCTCGGATAGCGGTGCGGGTCCCCATAGGTCGCCCGGTCGTTGAAGTCGGCGGGGTCGAAGATGGTGACGTCGGCCCGCCAGCCCGGCCTGAGCAGGCCGCGGTCGGCGAGCCGCAGGGCGCGCGCCGTGGCGCCGGTCATCTTGTGGACGGCGGCCTCGAGCGTCAGCAATCCGATCTGGCCGACATAGTGACCGATGACGCGCGGAAACGTCCCGTAGAAGCGCGGATGCGGCATGCCCTGGCTGACGACGCCATAGGTCGCGACGCAATTGCCGTCGGAGCCGACCAGCGCCGCGGGCGAGCGCACGATCTCGCGCACGTCCTCCTCCGCGATGGAGGTGACCAGCACGCGGGTCGCGCCGTGATCCTCGATCAGGTAGTCGGCGAGCGTGTCGATCGGATCCTGCCCGCGCTCGGCCGCAAGCTCGGCGATGGTGCGGCCGGCGAATTGCGGCAGGTGCGGCGACACCGAGATCCGCACGCCATCCCACGACGGCAGGCGGCCCCAATTGTTGAGGCCGTCGCGTGCGATGTCGTCGCGGATGCGGACGCGCGTCTCGGCAAGGGCCAGGCGATCGAGCATCGCGGCGACGCCGTCGGCCTGCACCCACTGGGGCAGCAGATTCTTGAGCGGATTGCTCCCGGCCGTATACGGATAGGCGTCGCAGTCGACGTCGAGACCTTGCGCGCGGGCATCGGCGATCATCCCGAGCACGCGCGCCGCCTTGCCCCAGTTGTCCATGCCGGAGCACTTCAAGTGCACGATCTCGACATGGATGCCGCAGTCGCGTGCGACCGCAATCGCTTCCTCGACCGCCTCGACCACCTTGTCGGATTCGTCGCGCAGATGCGTGAAATATCCGGCGTTATGGCGTTTGAGGACAGCGCCCAGGGCTGTCATCTCCGACGGCTCCGCATAGGAGCCGGGCGCCGTGAACAGCCCGGACGAGAGGCCGAGCGCGCCGGCATCGAGCGCCTGTTCGGTGAGCGCGATCATCGCGGCAAGCTCGTCGGCGCCCGGCGGTCGCGCATCCATGCCCATGACCATGAGCCGCAGCGTGTTGTGGCCGACCAGCATGCCGGCATTGACGGCGGTCGACGGGAAGCTTGCGAGGTAGTCCGCGAACGTGGTCTCGCGGAACGGCAGCCAAGGGGCGCTCGGACTCAGGTAGTCGCGCAGCAGCTCGACCTTGCCGGGCAGCACCGGCGCAACCGAGAAGCCGCAATGGCCGATGATCTCGGTGGTGACGCCCTGG
>Ga0126384_10000995_pt1 | contig 16459 bp, 13 predicted proteins | sample PanSoiMetPlot_36_FD_92543 | JGI IMG/M metagenome (GOLD analysis project Ga0126384, IMG submission 92543) | Tropical forest soil microbial communities from Panama - MetaG Plot_36 | ecosystem: Environmental > Terrestrial > Soil > Tropical forest > Bulk soil | place: Panama | collected 2016-02-17 | reverse complement strand
CCACTGTAAAATGGCGGATTCATCGCGGCAAGCAATTGCTACGCGAACAGGTTGAAATTTTAAGACTACGAGGTGAGAAATGGAAAGAGATAGAGAAATAGCAAAACTTATCAACGTCTTGCGCCGCATCGCTAGAGCGGCCAGACACGCAGCCTGGACGCGTGACCCAGAAGCGGCACGATTCTGCGTGATCCAGTACAACAAGGTGCTCGCTCGACTGAGCGAACTCGAACCGGCCGTTGTACCCTTGTTTACTCCTCTGCCGGAAGGTGCTTCAGCAGAAGTCATCAGAATTGCGGCTACTGAGCTGGCAGCTTATTTCGAGGATGAGACGGTATCAGATTTTCCGCTGGGAATCGGAATCGGATTTCGCGCACGCGGCTGCGGCGGGCGACGCGCCTGGGCGGGTCGAGTGAGACTCGGTTCGTGCTGGTGAGAGGTGAATTATGGAACGAGAAAAAGAAATCGCGAAGCTTGTGAATGTGTTGCGCCGAACATCGCGAATGGCTTTGCAGTCTGAATGGACTGGAGGCGCCGAGGACGTCGCTGCGTTTTGCATCGATCAATACAACCGGGTGTTAGCCCGGCTGAAAGAAATCGACGAAGGAGTGGGCGCGGTGTTCGATCCACTTCCGGCTGGCAGTTCGCTGACGGTTGCCGCGATGGCCTGCCGGCAATTGGCGGCGTATTACGAAGATGAAGTGGGAAGGCAAGGATTCGAGGATTGGAAAAGTTTCTGGGGCGATCCGCGCTACGGGCCCTGGGTCGATAAGCGGGCATTCAAAGAGTTCTGGAAGAAGTCTGCTAGAGAGGTTGAGGACGTAGGTGAATTCATTCGTGAGAATATCGATGAATGGGTAAACCAATGGAAGAAGTCTCGCGAAAAAAGCGGCGAGCGGAACACTACTCGGCTTGATCCTGAGGATACGAAGCCACAGTAAGGAGTTCAGGACTTCGCTTTATTCAAGGAGTATTCATGCAGCTAAGCCCACGCAGTGGCCAAAAGCGTGTAGCCCAGGGCGAGTCCGCGAGCCCTGGTAAGACGCGCTGGTGAAGCAAGCCCGCGCAGCAGGCGACACCGAGCAGCGTGTAAAGAAGTTCGCAGCGTGTAAAGAAGTTCGCAGCGTGCTCTCACTCCTCGAAGGCAGGTTGGCCAAAATAAGGATTATCATGGTGTCGCTGTCGCCCGCACGCGGGCTCGAACAACTAGCCTGACGATACCTAGGGCTCGCGGACTCGCCCTGGGCTACACGCTTTTGCGCACTGCGTGGGCTTAATCGCCGACATTTCCTTAATCGCCGAGTTTTTCTTAATCACCAACATCTCCGTAATCGCCGACACTTCTCCCCTTTCACCGACCTTTGCTCGAAAATTTCTGCAACTCTTCCTTTCCGACTTGACGCACTCTAATCCCTAGATGATAATAATTCTCAAGTGAGAATCACACGCAACAAAAGAAAAACACGTCAGATCACAGAGGTGGATGACTGGTGTGCGGAGTTCGAACGGCTCTGCCGATCGCGCGGCATTCGAGTCACCGCCCAACGGCTGGCAGTCTACAAAGCGCTCGCTGAGGACCTCGCTCATCCAACAGCAGAATCCGTTTACGCTAGACTGAGGAAACAGCTGCCCGGTTTGTCTCAGGCGACAATCTACCGCACGTTGCAGTTCTTCGAAAACGAAAACCTGATTCGGAAAGTAAGCTCACCGGGAGCGATTGGTCGTTTCGACGCAAACGTGGATCCTCATCAGCACCTCGTTTGCCGCGTGTGCGGGAGCCTTGAAGATATCTCGGTTCCAGAGCTCCACTCGGCGGCGATTCCGAATGTTTCCGGTTTCACCATCGAAGAGCTTGATATTCGGCTGGTTGGACGCTGTGAGCCGTGCTCAAGCTCACAATCTAAACCGCAAATGCGCCGAGCAGCGCGATTGCGTAGAAACAACACCGTGAACTAATTCAAAGAGAGGAAAACGAATCGATGGCAAATCGCCGTTATTTTTACTTTGCAAATGTGGCCGACGTGGAGGGTTATCCTGAGATCGCCGGCAATTTCCGTGACACAGCTGAAGGCCATTAGTTGGCAGCCAGAAAGGAGAAAAAGAATGTCTAGTCGTGGCAGCGAAAGCGAGAATCCAGTTATCCCCTCTCCGACTCCCAAGCGGATTCGGCCTCGGACGAACAAGGACTGGTGGCCGGATCAACTCGACCTCTCGATTCTCTACGCGCACTCTCATCGGTCAGATCCGATGGGCAGGGACTTCAATTACGCGGAGGAGTTCAAGAAACTTGACGTGAATGCCCTGGAGAAGGATGTCTTCGAAGTGATGACGAAGTCACAGGACTGGTGGCCGGCCGACTACGGCCACTACGGGCCGTTCTTCATCCGGATGGCATGGCACGCGGCAGGCACGTACCGCATCGCCGACGGCCGGGGCGGTGCCGGCAGCGGCATGCAGCGATTTGCTCCCCTCAACAGTTGGCCCGATAACGCGAGCCTCGACAAGGCGCGGCGGTTGCTCTGGCCGGTGAAGCAAAAGTACGGCAACAAGATCTCCTGGGCCGACCTGATCGTTTTCGCCGGCAACTGCGCATATGAGTCCATGGGCTTCAAGACCTTCGGGTTCGCCTTTGGGCGGGAAGACCGCTGGGAGCCCGACGAGATCTTCTGGGGGCCCGAGGATACTTGGCTCGGAGACGAGCGCCACGCCAGTGGCGGGGAGATGCGGGGGCCTTTCGGCGCTGATCATATGGGCCTGATCTACGTGAATCCGGAGGGGCCGGGCGGCAACCCGGACCCGGCGCGTGCTGCTGAGTACATTCGACAAACGTTCGCCCGCATGGCGATGAATGACGAGGAGACCGTTGCGCTCATCGTCGGCGGTCACACGGTTGGCAAGGCGCACGGCGCTGCCCCTGGCCCGCAGTACGTTGGTCCCGAGCCGGAAGGCGCAAGCCTGGAGGAGCAAGGTCTCGGGTGGAAGAACAGGTTTAACAGCGGCAAGGGCGACAACACGATCACCAGCGGGCTCGAGGGCCCCTGGACCACTAACCCGACGAAGTGGGACAACGGATTCCTCGACAACCTCTACAACTACGACTATGAGCTGGGAACGAGCCCGGCTGGCGCAAAGCAGTATGCTCCCAAGGCGAATGCCGCTGGCGTATTGCCCAGCGCGCCCGATGCTCATAATCCGTCGAAGCGGCAGACCACAATGATGCTCACGACGGACCTTTCGTTAAAGACGGATCCCATTTATGCGTCGATCACGAAGCGCTTCCACGAGCATCCGGACCAGCTCGCCGATGCGTTCGGCAAGGCGTGGTACAAGCTGTTGCACCGCGACATGGGACCTGTCTCTCGCTATCTCGGTCCGTGGGTTCCGCCCCCGCAGATTTGGCAGGACCCCATCCCCGCAGCCGATCACGAATTGATCGGCGAGAAGGACATCTCCGACCTCAAGGGCAAGCTCCTTGCATCGGGGCTGTCTATCTCCCAATTGGTCTCCACCGCCTGGGCGGCGGCGGCGAGCTTCCGAGGGACCGACAAACGCGGCGGGGCCAACGGGGCCCGGATCCGCCTCGCGCCACAAAAGGATTGGGAAGTAAACAGCCCGCCTGAACTGTCAAAGGTGCTGCAGACGCTCGAGAAGGTCCAGCAGGACTTCAACCGGTCACAGTCCGCCGGGAAGAAGGTCTCGCTCGCTGACCTGATCGTCCTTGGCGGGTGCGCGGCCGTCGAGCAAGCGGCCAAGAGCGCCGGGTACAACATTACAGTCCCTTTCGCGCCGGGGCGCACGGACGCTTCGCAGGAGGAAACCGACGTGGAGTCGTTCGCCGTGCTCGAACCGACTTTCGACGGGTTCCGCAACTACGTCCAAGCCGGAGAGGAGCTGTCGCCGGAGACGCTGCTGGTGGAGCGGGCGTTCATGCTGAATTTGACCGCTCCAGAGATGACTGTTCTCGTCGGCGGCATGCGCACCCTGAACGCTAACTCCGGGAAGTCTGGACACGGTGTCTTCACCAAGCGTCCTGGGACGTTGACTAATGACTTCTTCGTGAATCTGCTGGACATGAGCACGGAGTGGAAGCGATCCGACTCAGGTGAGAACGTGTACGAGGGGCGCGATCGCGCCAGCGGCTCGCCGAAGTGGACCGGCACCGCCGTCGACCTGGTCTTCGGCTCGAACTCCCAACTCCGAGCCCTCGCCGAGGTTTACGCACAAGAGGACTCGAAGGAGAAGTTCGTGCGTGACTTCGTAGCTGCGTGGACGAAGGTGATGAACCTCGACCGCTTTGATCTCGTGCGAGTTTAGCGACAAGGTTATCGAGAGGTTTCTAACGTATTCTGAATGGCAGAATCGGATGATCAGGGATGCGATTAGAATCTCACAAATTAATTTAACGGAACAACAAATGAGGGCGATGTTTCCAAAAAAATTGAAGCATCGCCCTTTTTCCCTCCGTTCAGCCGGCATTCAAAAATCGTCTTGACGAATTCCGAAAGGCTTCGGATCCCGGCGATCTCCTTTATAACAGCGCCGCATCAGACAATCGAACTGATCCACTGAGCCACCGCCGCACTGAAATGGCGCAACTACGGCTACGGAATAGTAAAAGTCCCTTAATGCACCGGGAGGTGACAGTCCTTCGCGCCATAACTGAGGAATTGATGCACCCCCCCAATTTAAGTCGCTTTAATGCAGACACGGCCAAAGCGGACGCCCTTCCTCATTGTTGCTGAGTTTAGAGGTCAGACAAAATGAGCAACTCGAAGCACTAAAAGACGACCTGGCGCACTGAACTTCTCGTATTTGCTGTTTCCCCGGTATTTCTCGCGCAAATCTAGAATCTCTCGGTCTCTCGCCGGGCCGCGCTTGAGGACCGAGACTGCAGGCCCTATATTTCTGGTCCGACCGACGAAATAAATCCTTGTCTGCCCTGTTAATAAAGGTATTTGGGGGTCGTTATATGGCTGGAGACGATGTGAAGGAGGAAAGAGTGCAAGCCGTCAAACACCTCAGAGCCGTGCCCAGTCCTCCCGATGAGGTCGAAGCTCTATTTCGAGAGCATTACGACCATGTTTACCGTGCCGCTTACCGCGTCACTGGTAACGCCGTGGATGCTGAGGACGTTCTTCAAACCGTTTTTCTCCGACTCGTGCGACGCAAAGAGAAAGTTGATCTGTCGCCCAGCCCGGGCAGCTATCTCCACCGCGCCGCTGTTAACGCTTCGCTTGATTTGTTGCGCAGCCGTACCCGCTCGCGCTCGGTGTCGATAGAGGAAGTCACTTATGACGCGCCTCATAGCTCCGAGCCAAGTCCGGAAGCACAACATGTTGATCGCGAGCTTCAAAACCAAATCAGGCGGTCAATTGCTACGCTTGGCCCGAAAGCCGCTGAGATTGTCGTCCTCAAATATTTTGAAGGTTACTCCAATCTCGAAATCGCCGAGATGCTCGGTACCTCACAAATGGTAATCGGAGTATTACTGCATCGAGCGCGTACCAGGCTTCGCAAGGAAATCGCCAAGTTCATGGAGGGACATGATGAAGCGGAGTAAGAAAGAGCTTAATGACATTCTTGACCGGGCCACGGCCGAGATCCGCAGCGAGCGGGTGGATCAGTCCGTGGTCGAGAGCGCGGCGGAGCGCGTGAGGGCGAAGCTGTCTAATGAACAGACGACGGCCAGCGCGCCCGCTGCGCGCGTCGACCACATCCGTAGCTGCGATGACTTCCAGAAGCTCATCCCGGAGTACTTAAACCGAAGCCTCTCCCCAGCGCGCTCGCTGCTTCTGGAAGATCACACCCACGAATGCATCCCGTGCCGCAAGGCGCTCAAGGAAGCCCGGTATGGCGTTGCAGCGGTTCCAGCAGCGCCGGCGTCCAAATTGTCGGCTTCCCAACGCAAAATAGTCAGATGGGCGATCGCCGCTACACTGATTATTGGGATCGGTATCCTCTCATACGACCGGCTCTACAGGGCGGCGGATGCGTTTCACATGGTTGTTCACGCGATGGACGGCCAGGCCTATGTTGTATCCGATGCCACCACCGAAGGACTCAAAACCGGGCAGGAGATAAAGGCTGGCGATAAAGTCCGCACGGCGAAAGATGCCGGGGCAGTCGTTAGTCTGCCGGATGGCTCGCTAATCGAAATGCGGGAGCGTTCGGAGTTTTGGGTGACCGACGGGGCAGCAGGAACGACCATCCACCTCGATCGCGGAAACATCATCGTACAAGCTGCCAAGCAGGCTCGATCGCGGCACTTGTTTGTTCAAACTGATGACTGCACGGTCTCGGTCGTTGGAACCATCTTCTCGGTGAACAACGGAACGAAGGGTTCACGTGTTTCAGTAGTCGAAGGCGAAGTTCATGTTGATCACGGTAACAAGCAGGATGTGCTGCATGCCGGCGATCAGGTTGCGACAACTTCGAGTATAGAAAACGTTCCAGTAAAGGATGAAATCTCGTGGAGCCGGAACGCAGCGCGCTACAAACAGATGCTTGCCGAAGTGGCAGCGATACGCAAAGAAATCGATCAGCGCGTCGCGAGCCCTGGCGTGCGCTACTCTACTCGATTGCTCGATATGACGTCGGATGACACGGTCTTCTACGTCGCGATTCCGAATCTTTCTGAGACCATCGCAGAATCTAATAAGATCATTCAGGAGCGATTGTCACAGAACCCTGAACTCAGCCAGTGGTGGGAAAAAGAGCAGGCGTCATCCCGAGGTAAAGAGGAATGGGACAAGGTAATCGGCAAGATCGCTGAATTTGGTTCGCAGATCGGCGATGAAATAGTCGTAACCGCGCAGCTGTCCACATCCGGAAAGGGCGAACCAGATGGCCCGCTTGTACTGACAACGCTGAAGGATCCTGCGTCGTTCCGCTCATATGTCGAAGGTCAGCTCGCGACGCTCAGCGTCAATTCAAAGAAGATGCCCGGAGTTAGATTCGTGGACAATCCGTCGGGCGAGCTGAAAACTGGGGCGGCGAGCGGCGCTGCAGACCTGTACGTCTGGATAAATGAGGACGTGCTCGCGGCGTCCCCGAAGATCGAGTTCTTACAACACGCGCAGGCAAACGCGAAGGCCTCAGGAGCGGGACAGTATCCTGAAGACTCATTCCGCGCGCGAATTGCCGACATCTATCACGACGGTGCTGGCTTTATTATTGCGGCCGACCTTCAAAGCTTCATAGCGCAGACGAAAGGAAACGACGCAAAAACTAACTCCGCGTTGGAGCGTCTGGGCGTTACCAATCTCAAGTATTTCATCGCCGAGATCAAGGAAGATCAAGGTCAGTCGTTCAACCGCGCGACTCTGAGTTTTAGCGACACCAGCCACGGAATGGCTTCCTGGCTTGCCGCGCCTGGTCCGATGGGTGCCTTGGAATTTATTTCACCGGATGCAAATGTTGTCGCCGCGTTCGTTGTGAAAGAACCGGTTCGGCTGGTCGATGATCTGATGAGCGCATTGAATGCGGTTGATCCCAAGTTCAGCGAGCATCTCGGCGAGTTCCAAAACGAGACCGGCCTTAACATACGCGATGACTTTGCAAAGCCGCTTGGCGGCGAGTTTGCGTTTGCGGTGGACGGACCGCTGCTTCCGACGCCTTCGTGGAAAATGGTGTTCGAAGTTTATGACCCGGCTCACCTGCAGCAAACCTTTGAACGGGTGGTCGAGAAGATGAACGAGCTTGCGGCTCGAGAAGGCAAGAGAGGTTTTCAGTGGGACCGTTCGGAGTCCGGGGGTCGAACGTTCTACACCTTGAAGTCGCTCGACTTCGGACTCGAGCTGAGTTACGCCTACTCAAACGGATATCTGATTGCCGGTCCCAGCCGCGCGTTAATCGATCGAGCAATTCGATACCACGATCAAGGTGTTACGCTGCTTCACGCGCCGCGATTTGTCGCCTCGTTGCCGGGGGACAAGCAGGCAAACTTCTCCGCGCTTATCTATCAGAACCTGGCTCCAGTGCTGGGAGGGATTGCGAAGCGCGTAGGTGGTGTTGCTAAGGGTTTGCCGGAGGCACAGCAAAAGGGTATCGGCTCGCTGATTAACGGGCCTGTTCTTGCCTACGCATATGCGCAAGGTGATCACATATCGTTTGCTTTGAACGGCGAAGAGGGACCGATCGGGTTGAAGCCTTCGAACTTGATCGGCATGCCGGGTTCGTTTGGGTTGAGCAGTATCATCCAACACTCGGTTCATTGAAACTTTGTATTTTTGTTTGCTTAACTCGCCAGCCGTCGGGAACTCAGGTCCAGCGGCTGGCGTAATGTTTTTAGATTTGGAATTAAATTCACCAAGCAACAAAACGCAGTAAAAAGATCGGGGTCGGGTTGATTCGAATAGAACTCGAGGTCAGAATGTCAACGACTTCAGAAGGACAAGTTCAATCAACACCCTGAACGAGTGACACAATGGACAATGCTTTAAAGAAAGCTTCAGAAGCAGAGACCGATGTCGCAGTACTGCCAAAGACACCTGAGCTTGTGCCGGCGGCGCCGGTGATTGAGTTGGACGGTCTAAGCGTTACCTTTGGCGGCCGACCGATACTGAGAGAGCTTCGTGGAGAGTTGCGTGGCAGAGCGATTGGATTGTTGGGTCCGAATGGCGCAGGGAAGACAACGCTGATTCACACGCTATTAGGCTTCCACTCTCCCTCAGCTGGAACAGCTCATATTTTTGGCCGCGACATTCGTCACGAGGCTAAACAGATCCGTACTCAGATTGGATACATGCCTGAGCGAGATTCGTTCATAGCGAATATGACGTGCGTGCATTTCGTTCGTTTGATGGCGGAGCTTTCAGGATTGCCCTCCGAAGCTGCTCTGGAGCGGGCACACGAAGCCTTGTTTTACGTTGGTCTTGGTGAAGCGCGTTATCGAAAAGTTGGAACGTATTCGTTGGGAATGAAGCAGCTGGCAAAGCTGGCCCAGGCTATTGTGCACGGTCCTCGCCTGATCTTTCTGGACGAGCCCACAAACGGTCTTGATCCTCCGGCGAGACAGAGGATGATCGAGTTGATCCGACAGATTCGCGATAGCGGTAAGGCTCACATAGTTCTTTCATCTCACTTGCTTCGAGACGTCGAAGAGTGTTGCGAAGAAATTCTTATCGTCAAACAAGGCCGGATTGCGGTCTACTGCAATCTTGAGGAGGAGCGGAAGGCCAACCTTAAGTTCCTGGAGATCGAAACACGAGGTAACCGTGAACCTTTCGTTGAGGCGGTAGCCGCGCTTGAGTGCGAATACGCGCTTACCAGCGAACATCGTCTTAAGCTTGTGCTGCAGGATGGAGTCGAGATTCGTGATCTTTATCGCATAGCCGGCGAGCAGAACGTCCAGATACGCAGGCTGAACTTTAAACGTGATTCGCTGGAAGACATTTTCCTCAAAGCCATGGAGGGCGGCAATGGCGGTCTATGAGCACACCTACAAACCATACGCCGGTCCGCTGACCACCGAGTGGTCGCGCTTTCTGGTGATTCCTCGGCACGCGTATCGAGACGTCTATCGCTCGAAATTCTTTGTTGCGTTCTTTGCCCTGTGTTTCGTCTGCCCTCTGGTGATGGCGATTCTCATCTATCTTCACCACAACCTGACGGCGATGGCGATTTTTCAAATTAATCTTCGCGACCTTGCACCGATTAATGCGCTGTTCTTCCGAATCTTCATGGGAGTTCAAACGTCACTGGCTTTTATCTTGACAGTCCTGATCGGGCCGCCGCTGATCTCTCGCGATCTGGCAAACAACGCACTACCGCTCTATTTGTGCCGGCCGTTTTCGAGAGCGGAATATGTTTTCGGAAAAATGAGTGTTCTGGTGATCCTCATATCGGCAATAACATGGGTCCCAGGCGAGCTGCTTTTCTTCTTTCAGGTCTACCTTGAGGGAGCGGGTTGGGCTGCAAGCAATCTTTATATAGCGGGTGCGATTTTTGTTTCGAGTTGGGTGTGGATAATTTTGCTTGCGCTGCTTTCGGTTACGATTTCGGCGTGGGTTAAATGGAGGATTGCTGCGAGCGCCGCATTGTTTGGCTTGTTCATTATCTCGAACGCGATTGGGTTCATGGTTAACGGAGTGCTTCAGACTCGGTGGGGCAGCCTGTTCAACATCTTCTTTATATTGAGAACCATCGAGGACGGCTTATTTCGTGAGCCGAACTCGGCAGTTCTCCCAAACTGGATGGTCCTGCCAACTCCCGCAGCATGGTTGTCGTTTGGATTGTTTTGCGCCGGATGTCTGTTTTTGTTGACTCGCAAGGTCAGGGCTTATGAGGTGGTACGGTGAAGGAAAAATCAGTCGACCACACGATAGTCTTCGAGGACGTCTCTAAGTTCTACGGCGAGATACTCGGTGTGAATCGCGTTACACTCACGATCGAGCCCGGGATCACCAGTCTTGTCGGGCCGAACGGATCGGGCAAGACGACACTGATGAATTTGATGACCGGTCTTATCAGGCCAACTCGAGGTCGGGTCAGCGTACTTGGGCTTAAGCCGGAAGCTCCCGAGGTCTTCTTTCGCAAGATAGGTTATTGCTCACAGTTTGATTCCTTTCCCAGAGCGCTGACCGGGTTTCAATTTATCCAGTCCTTTCTTCGTGTTCACGGTTATTCAAAGAAAGACTCTCAGGATCTTGCGTGGAAGGCCCTCCATCGCGTCGATTTGCTCGAAGCCGCGCATCTGAAAATAGGCGCGTACAGCAAAGGTATGCGCCAGCGTGTGCGATTCGCGCAGTCTATCGCCCATGAGCCGGTGGTGATGATTCTGGATGAGCCTCTGAACGGGCTCGATCCGATGGCCAGAGCCGAGACCATTCGTCTTTTCCGGCAACTCGCAGCCGAAGGACTTCACTTGATTATCTCGAGCCACATCCTTCACGAAGTCGATATGATGAGCGATAGGGTGATCCTCCTCAATAACGGCTATGTCGTTGCCGAAGGAGAGATTCAAGGTGTGCGGAACGAGATGGAAGAACATCCGATGCAAATTCTGATTCGCTGCGATCGCCCAGGTCTTCTTGCGGCGCGGGTATTCGAACAGGACTCGGTTGTAGAAGCAAAGATTCATAAGGATCGACACGGCCTGTTCATAAAAACGAGGGACGCGGACGCCTTCTATCTTTTGTTGAATAACATCGTCGTTCGAGATGGCTTGACTGTCGAGTCAGTTGCACCGGTGGACGATGATATCAACGCTGTCTATCAGTACTTGATCGGAGGAGGAGCAGCATGAGCGCATCAGCCGAGATAGTGAGTGGGTTGAGACCATCAAGCGGTAAATGGGCGCTATGGTCTGGTCAGATTGCCGCTATCCTGCGCCTTGAAGTACGAAAGAACTTCATGGGCAAGCGTGCAATCCTGATTTATTTGTTGGCGGCGTTTCCGATCCTCCTCATGGCGGCTTTGTCGGCCGAACTCAGTTGGCAACAGTCCCGAAACAACAACATCGGTGAGATCAACATCATCTTCGCAAATCTATATGAAGGACTGATATTGCGTACGATTGTGTTTTTCGGTTGCGCCTGGATCTTCATGAATCTCTTTCGCGGCGAGGTAGTGGATCGAAGTCTGCACTATTATTTTCTTTCGCCACTGCGTCGAGAAGTTCTCGTTTGTGGCAAGTATCTATCAGGGCTCGTAGCTTCGGTGGTGTTGTTTGGGATCTGCACGGGCGGTTCGTTGTTATTTTTGTTTGTGAGCCTGGGCGCGTCAGGCGGCAACTATTTTGCCGGTGCCGGGAAGAATCAAGCGGCGGCTTATCTCGGAATAACCGCCCTGGCATGTGTAGGCTATGGCGCAGCGTTCATGGTGATAGGGCTCTTTTTTAGAAATCCAATTATTCCGGCGCTTCTGGCGTACGGATGGGAGTGGATCAACTTTCTGCTGCCGCCGGTTTTGAAAAAGATCAGCATAATACACTATCTGCATTCTCTTTCTCCGGTGCCTGTTCCCGAGGGCCCGTTCGCAATGCCTGTTGAACCGACTCCTGCATATCTTTCGATTCCTGGCCTCTTGCTTGTGACCGCAGGAGTGCTTGCGCTTGCAAGCATTCAGATTCGGCGGATGGAGATCAGGTATGGCGGCGAGTAATTGAATCTCCGCCCTTAGATCCCTGAGGTGCTTCCTTCTTAGCGTCTTTGCGGTCGTTCCTTTGCGCCTTTTCGAGCAGCTTGTCTCGTGCAGCGGGCCGCAAATACGCAAAATTACCTCTTAAACATTTCAGATACCCCGAAGATTAGTGATAATCTACCGCGGAAGGTTCGGAACTCCATCTGAACCTGAGTACGCGAGCCCCTTCACCAGGTAACAAAATGAATAATCGGCGCGAGCAGTGGGGTTGGTATGTCTATGACTGGGCCAACTCGGCGTTTTATACGACAGTAGTTACGGTCTTTCTGGGGCCGTACCTTACTGGTGTCGCTAAGGTGGCCGCTGAATCAATTGCTGAAGGCAACCAGTTTGTTTATCCCCTTGGCATCAAAGTCTACTACGGATCTTTTTTCCCGTACGTAGTGGCTCTTTCCGTTGCTCTGCAAATGGTTTTCCTGCCAGTACTGGGAGCCATAGCGGATTACTCGCATCGCAAAAAGCAGATGCTAGGCTTATTTGCGTATGTGGGGTCCCTGGCAACTGTAGGTCTCTATTTTCTTCATGGAACAAATTATTTCCTTGGAGGGGCCCTATTCGTCATTGCGAATCTTAGCTACGGCGCTTCGATAGTGTTCTACAACTCCTTTCTGCCGGATATAGCAACCGCTGAAGAACGCGATTCAGTTTCATCGGCGGGTTGGGCGATTGGATATCTTGGCGGCGGATTACTGTTGGCCCTGAATCTCTACCTGTTTTCGAATGCGGAATCGTTAGGTTTAACATCCGCGCACGCGGTTCAAATCAGTCTTGCTTCATCCGGAGCCTGGTGGGCAGTCTTTACAATAATTCCACTTGCAACACTGAAAAACCGTCAGCCTGCAAAGGAGCCGCCTCCAGGCCAACACTACATCGCTGCCGGATTCAAACAGCTGATTCATACGATAACCACCGCCAGACGTTACCCGCAGACGTTGCTGTTTCTGATCGCATATCTTCTTTACAACGACGCTATTCAAGCGGTGATCGCGCTCGCTTCGGTGTTCGGGTCCGAAGAATTAAAGCTGGAGCAATCGACACTTGTGCAGGTGATCCTGATGGTTCAGTTTGCTGCGTTCTTTGGCGCACTGCTCTTCAATTGGGTCGCCAAAGCGATGGGAAATAAGCGCGCGATCATTGTTAGTCTGGTGATTTGGACCGGTGTTCTCGTGTATGCATATGGCTTGCTTCAAACAAAGCTGCAGTTCTTTATTCTTGGAGCCGTAATCGCAATCGTGTTAGGCGGGAGCCAGGCCTTAAGTCGCTCGGTGTATTCGCTGATGATTCCAAAGGGCCAGGAAGCCGAATATTTCAGTCTCTATGAGGTAAGCGACAAGGGGACGAGTTGGCTTGCGCCACTGATGTTTGGACTGGCGCTGCAGGCTACCGGAAGTTACCGGACTGCAATTCTCTCCTTGGTTATCTTTTTTGTTGCCGGACTGGCACTGCTGGTTAAGGTAGATGTGCGCAAGGCCGCAATCGAGGCGGGAAATGAAGCTCCGGTGAAGGCGTAGAATCTAATAGGACGAATCTCCATTAGATCCTATTCGTCCTATGATTTCTTCCTTTGTTTTATCCTGATTGGAGTCGCAAAAAAGCCAAACTCCTCCCGCAGTCGGTTCACGAGATACCGCTCATAAGAAAAATGCAGCTTCGCCCTGGGACTCGCCGAAGACGTGAACAGCACGAAAGTTGGCGGACTGGTTCCTGCCTGGGTCATGTAGAGAACCCGCAGCGGATACTTCGAAGGAGTGGTCGCTCTGGGTTGCTCCAAATTGCGTTCAAAGAACCGGTTTAGCTCAGAGGTGGAAATGCGCCTGCGCCGTTCAGTGTGAGCCTGCTGCGCGAGCTCAAGGAGTTTGGTCACCCGCAGGCCGCTCTTCGCTGAGACGAATATAACCGGAGCGTAGTCAGCGAATTTCATCATTTCGCGTATTCGCTCCTCATATCTCTGCGCAGTATACGTATCTTTCTCTACTGCATCCCATTTGTTGACCGCTATGATCAGGCTTGCGCCAGCTTCGTGAGCGTATCCTCCTATGGCCGCGTCGTTAGCAGTCGGACCTTCAATAGCATCGATCATCAGAATTGCGACGTCGGCTTCTTCCAGGTTTCGCCGCGCCATCATCACTGAAATCTTTTCAGCGACAAGTTCCGTCTTACCTTTGCGGCGAATTCCCGCTGTGTCTATCAGCCTGAAGCGTTTGTTCTGATATTCCAGTTCGGTATCGACTGAATCTCTGGTCGTACCAGGGATGGGAGATACAATTACGCGTTCTTCTCCCAGCAGCCGGTTAACTAAAGATGACTTCCCGACGTTCGGACGCCCCACAATCGCCAGTCTTATCTCCTGGCCGGAAGTCTCCAGCACATCTGGGGCAACGAGATGTTCGATTACCTGGTCGAGCATCTCGGCGACACCGCTTCCGTGCTCTGCTGAAATTGGAAACACTGAATCAAATCCCCAACTCTCAAACTCGAGCGAGTCCGCCTCCAGCTTTGCGGTATCAACTTTGTTTGCCGCCACGAAAACTGGAACGCCACTCGTTCGCGCAAGGTTTGCGAGCTCTTCATCGAGCGGAGTAATTCCGGCTCGTGCATCTACTACTAAGACTATCAGAGATGCTTCTTTAAGCGCGGCATTTGCCTGGCTGAGGATGTTTGAGGGTATGACTTCCTTATCGTCTGGAATGATCCCGCCGGTGTCAACGATTTCGAACTCTCTCGCGCGCCATTCGACGCGTCCGTAGATTCGATCTCGCGTAATTCCCGGCTCGTCTCCAACGATGGATCGCCGCCGGCCGGTGAGCTTGTTAAATAGGGTTGATTTGCCGACGTTTGGACGACCGAGGATGACAACCGTCGGGAGGGGCTGGCGGTCTTTTGAAGAGTTCATCGATTCGGCCTGTTGGTCTGGCATGATGTGAGTCAGGAAATCACTGTAGACCGTTGTTCAGACCTTTTACAAGCAGTTCGCTTTCGATAGATCCAGCGGGGATCAAGACGGGACTTCACGATTCAAAGTACAACCTATTGTGCGTAATCTGCGGATGAGTCTCCTCTGTGCGGCCGTCATCCGCAGATTGCGCAGATTACATAGATGATAAGGACGGACCTGTGAGTAAGGAACAATTTCACCAACAGCGTCGGCCGGATTCAAAGTTTTTGACTTTAAATAACGTTAGATCCAGGTTAGTGTCTTCTCTTCGAACCGCTGAATATTTTAGTTAAATAATGATTGAACGCATCAGAGCAAGACTAAGGCGGCGAACCGGTGCATTGCGTGCGCCACACCTGAGGCTCGGTGAATTAGGCGAACGAATGGCGTTGAATTACTTGACCAAATCGATTGACTATCGGCTCGTGGCTACGAATTTTCGGGTACCGTTGGGACGTGGTCTGCGTGGTCAGAAGCTGACCGCAGAGATTGATGTGATCGCTTACGACGAAAATACCCTGGTCTTCATTGAGGTCAAGACCCGGACCTCCGACGAGTTTGTTCAGCCCGAACGCTCTGTCGATTTGCGAAAGCAACGGCAGATTGCTCGGGCTGCGAGACGATATCGCCAATTGATGAAGGTCTACGACGAGCCGTACCGGTACGACGTTCTAACAATTTTGCAAAGCGCCGAGTGCCACGAAGTTGAGTTGTTACGAGGCTATTTTGACGATCGAGTCTTCCAGCGCGGCAGGTACTTTAGTCGCGAGCCAGGATGGTCTGACACACCGTAAACTCTAACCTCGACTGGATGCCTGTCTCGATGGTCTCTTAATTCTGTTTCAGGGCGTCGGGTTCAATCTCGATCTCGGTTTCTGCCAGGTACCTGGCGGCATCGGTCGGATTGAGCGGGTTGATGTAAATACCGCTACCCTGTTCGAACCCTGCCCAAATTGTCGTTCTCACCAATATTTCAATGTGCCAGTGAAAGTCTTCGCGTATCGTACTGTAGTCGCCCATTCGCGGCATCACATTCAGGTTGGGCGCGGAATGAATGTAGAAGTTGTACGGTGGATTCCCCAGCAGCTTGTAAACCTTCATCAACACCACCTTCAGAATCTTGGCAAGCTCGAGGCGCTCTTCGGGTGATGTCTGGATAAATGAATACTGATGAGTCTTCGGTACGATGTGAATCTCGTAAGGCATTCGAGCCGCGAACGGGATATAGGCAATGAATTTCTCATTTTCTGCTACAACCCGATCGCGTTGGTGTATAGCGACCAGCACAGACCCGTCCGCGTTATAGATCTTGTTTTCGTAATAGAAGATCTGATCCAGCTGGCGACACCAGATACAGCCTTCTCCGTTAACAAAATGTTCTTT
>Ga0126384_10000994_pt1 | contig 16472 bp, 12 predicted proteins | sample PanSoiMetPlot_36_FD_92543 | JGI IMG/M metagenome (GOLD analysis project Ga0126384, IMG submission 92543) | Tropical forest soil microbial communities from Panama - MetaG Plot_36 | ecosystem: Environmental > Terrestrial > Soil > Tropical forest > Bulk soil | place: Panama | collected 2016-02-17 | reverse complement strand
GTGGTGCTGCACATCTGGGCGCTGCACGTGGTCGGGCAGAACAACCCCACCGGCGTCGAGCCGCAGTCCGACAAGGACACCGTGCCGTTCACGCCCCATGCGACGATCAAGGACTCGTTCGGCATGGCGCTGTTCTGCATCGTCTATGCGTGGTTCGTCTTCTACATCCCGAACTATCTCGGCCATCCCGACAACTACATCCCCGCCAATCCTGGGGTGACGCCGCCGCACATCGTGCCCGAATGGTACTACCTGCCGTTCTACGCGATCCTGCGCTCGATCCCGAACAAGCTCCTGGGCGTGATCGCGCTGTTCTCCTCGATCATCATCCTCGCGTTCCTGCCCTGGCTCGACACCTCGCGGGTGAGGTCGGCGACCTACCGGCCGCTCTACAAGCAGTTCTTCTGGCTGTTCGTCGCGGTCTGCATCGGACTGGGCTGGCTCGGCTCGAAGCCGCCGGAAGGCGCCTATGTGGTGATCTCGCGCCTGCTCACGGCCTGGTACTTCATCCACTTCCTCGTGGTGCTGCCGCTGCTCGGCCTGTTCGAGACGCCGCGGCCGGTGCCGAGCTCGATCTCGGAGGCGGTGCTCAGGAAGGCGAAGGTCGCGGCCGCGGTGATCGCGCTCGCGGTCGGCGCGGGCGCGCTGGTCGGCGCGCCTCGGGGCGCGGCCGCGGAGGAGGCCGAGGCGCCGCCGATGCTGAACTGGTCGTTCGCGGGTCCGTTCGGCACCTACGATCGCGCGCAGATGCAACGCGGCTTCAAGGTCTACCGCGAGGTCTGCCAGAACTGCCACAGCCTCAAGCTCCTGTCGTTCCGCAACCTCGCCGAGCCCGGCGGTCCAGGATTCACGGACGCGCAGGTCGAGGCGATCGCCGCCGAGTACAAGGTCAAGGACGCCAATGACCAGGGCGAGATCGTCGAGCGCACGGCCCGGCCGGCCGATCATTTTCCCCCGCCGTTCGAGAACGACGCGCAGGCACGCCAGGTGACCGGCGGCGCGCTGCCGCCCGACATGTCGGTGCTCGCCAAGGCGCGCGGCTATGAGCGCGGCTTTCCGCGGTTCGTGTTCGACATCTTCACGCAGTACCAGGAAGGCGGGCCCGACTACATCGTGTCGATCCTCAAGGGCTACACCGACCCACCGGCAGGCGTCACGCCGCCGGCCGGCACCCAGTACAACCAGGCGTTTCCGGCGCCCCACTTCATCGGCATGAGGAAGCCGCTGACCGACGGTCAGGTCGACTACAGCGACGGGTCCCCGCAGACGGTCGACCAGTACGCCAAGGACGTGACGGCCTTCCTGATGTGGGCGGCGGAGCCGCAGCTCGAGGCGAGGAAGCGCATCGGCCTCCAGGTCATGATCTTCCTTCTGGTGTTCTCAGCCCTGCTCTACTTCACCAAGAAGAAGGTGTGGGCGACCGCGCATTAGCGCATATTCCGGCGAAAGCCTGCCCCGGACTTGATCCGGGGTGGGCACCGGTTCGCCGATAAGAATATGCGCCAACCAACGAATCGAGAGCACGTTCCGATTCCGTTAGGAACGGAACGTGCTTCAGCGTGTATCGAGCCGGATGTTGACAAGGGCCCCGAAACGGGGCCCTTCGTTTGACAGAAGTCGTCATTGCGAGGCGCGCGAAGCGCGACGAAGCAATCTCCGCCGGCAATTTCGAAACGAATGCGAGATTGGTTCGCGTCGCTTGCAATGACGAGAGGACAAGGGGCGGGGACCGCATGACCAGATCCGTGCTCGGCATCATTGGTGGCTCCGGCATCTACGACCTGCCCGGCCTCGGGAAGGTGCGCAGCCGCCGCATCAAGGGCCCGTGGGGCGAGCCGTCCGGCCAGCTGCGCATCGGCGAGGTCGGGGGCCTGCCGGTGGTCTTCCTGTCGCGCCATGACGCTGGTCATCGGCTCTCGCCGTCCGACATCAACTATCGCGCCAATATCGATGCGCTCAAGCGTGCGGGCGTGACCGACCTGGTGTCGCTTTCGGCCTGCGGCTCGTTCAAGGAAGAGCTGCCGCCCGGCACCTTCGTGCTCATAGATCAGTTTGTCGACCGCACCCTCCGGCGCGAGAGCTCGTTCTTCGGCAAGGGCTGCGTCGCACACGTGTCGATGGCGCGTCCGGTGTCGCCGCGCCTGCGCATCCATCTGGCCGAAGCCGCGATGGCGGAAGGCATCCAGGTGGTGCGCGACGGCACCTATGTCTGCATCGAAGGACCACAGTTCTCGACGCTCGCCGAGAGCCTGACCTACAAGGGCCTCGGTTATTCGGTCATCGGCATGACCAACATGCCGGAGGCGAAGCTCGCGCGCGAGGCGGAGATCTGCTACGCGACCGTCGCGATGGTGACCGATTTCGACTGCTGGCACCCCGACCACGACGCCGTCACGGTGCAGGACATCATCAAGGTGCTCACCGCCAACGCCGACAAGGCGAAGCGCCTGGTGGCGCGGCTCGCCCAGAATTTCCCGCGCGAGCACGAGCCGTGCCCGATCGGCTCCGATCGGGCGCTCGACAGCGCGCTCATCACGGCGCCCGAGGCGCGCGACAAGAGGCTGCTCAAGAAGCTCGACGCCGTGGCGGGCAGGGTGCTGCGCAAGAGCTGAATCGGAAACGGGAGGGCCCCATGAGGTCGCTGGTCGCCGCGGTACTTGCGCTGCTGCTCGCGTCGTCTCCGGTGCGCGCCGAGACGACGCTCGACGTCGGTGTCGTGTCGCGCACGATCTTCTATCTGCCGGCCTGGACCGCGATCGCGCAGGGCTTCTTCAAGCACGAAGGCCTCGACGTGCGGATCGACGTCTATGACGGCTCCGACCGGATTGCGGACGACCTGCGTGCCGGCGCCAAGCAGATCGGCATCACCTCGATCGAGAACCTGATCGGCGAAGCCTACCGGGGCGGAAAGCTCCGGCTCGTCGCCGCGACCGCACAACGGCCGCCGCATTTCATCATCGCGCAACCCGAGATCAAGTCGCTCGCCGATCTCAAGGGCAAGACCATCGGCGTCGTGTCGATGAAGGAGGGCACGACCTTCTTCATCGCCGATATCGCCAGGGCGGGAGGCTTTGCGCTCGCCGACGTCAAGGTCGAGGCGGTCGGCGGCTCGCCCACGCGCGCCCGCCTGCTCAGGGAGCGCAAGATCGACGCCGGATTGCAGCCCTACCCGTTGAGCTACGAGGCCGAAGCCGCGGGCTTCTCCAACCTCGGCCCGATCGCCGACCTCGTCCCCGACTATCAATTCACCTCGGTCGTGGTAGACGAGGCGTGGGCGCGGGCGAACCGCGCCGCGCTGGTCGGCTTCCTGCGGGCGCTGCGGCGCGGGACCGAGTACATGTTCGCGCATCCCGACGAATCGGCCGCGCTCGGCGCCAAGGAGCTGCGCACCACGCCGGATTTCGCGCGTCGGGCACTTGAAGACACCGCGCGCATGGACATCCTGGCGCGCGATCTCGCGCTGACCGACGCGAGCCTCCGGCGGGTGTTCGACAATGTGAAGGCGGCGCGGCTCGTGCCGGCCGATACCGCCTTCGACCGGGCGACATTCGTGGACGAAAGCTATCTCGACGAGAGCCGGAAGTAGGCGTCCGGGCGCCGGCGATCGCTGTTGCGGTCGGCCGCATGGTTCGCCAAAGTGCGCCCGTATCCGGCGTTATCACCCCTTAACGAGCAGACCATGGTGAGCACTGTTCTCGAGAACGACCTCAAGGCCGCGATCCGCAGCATTCCGGACTATCCCAAGGACGGGATCATGTTTCGCGACATCACGACGCTGCTCGGGAATGCGCGCGCCTTTCGCCGCGCCGTCGACGAGCTGGTGCAGCCCTGGGCGGGCTCAAAGATCGACAAGGTCGCCGGCATGGAGGCGCGCGGATTCATCATCGGCGGCGCGGTCGCTCACCAGGTGTCGGCCGGCTTCGTGCCGATCCGCAAGAAGGGCAAGCTGCCGCACAAGCGGGTCTCGATCGCCTATTCGCTCGAATACGGCCTCGACGAGATGGAGATGCACGAGGACGCGGTCGCCAAGGGCGAGCGCGTCATCCTGGTCGACGACCTGATCGCGACCGGCGGCACCGCGGAGGGGGCCGTCAGGCTGCTGCGCCAACTCGGCGCCGAGGTGCTGGCGGCCTGCTTCATCGTCGACCTGCCGGAGCTCGGCGGGGCCGACAAGATCCGCAAGCTCGACGTCCCGGTACGCACGCTCGTCACCTTCGAGGGCCATTGAGCGGGCAGGGCAGGCGCTTGCGCTCGCTCGTGCTGAAGCGAACCGCCGCGCGCCGTCACGCCGACGGCCGGCTCGGCGCGAACAGGTCGTCGGGCAACGCCTCCTTGAGCGAGCCGCGCAGGTTGGACAGCAGCAGCCGCAGCTCGAGCTCGCGGAACTGCAGATAGACGCGCTTGAGCCAGGATACGAGCTCCGCCGCCACCAGATCGGGCGTGCCTACCGGGGGGCGTCGGCAGAACTTGTTGAACGAGAAGGGCCTGGCGTCGACAATTGTGCGCAGCGCGGGCGACAGCGCCGGCACGTGCAGGGGCAGCGCGACCGCGCTGGTCGCCGGAAACGCGCCGCGCAGATTGTGCCCGCGCACGATCCCGTCATTGTAGATCGGCGCGACCGGGAGGCCGGGAAACCGCGCCCGCAGCTGCGTGTAGGACCTGATCGACAGCGAGTCCGAATTGGCGGCGAACAGGATGACCGGCTCGACTCCCTGCCGGTGCGCCTCGCCGGCGAAATCGATCTCCGCCATGACGTTGAAGAACGCCTCGAAGGCATGCGCGCTGACATCCACCACCTTGGGGGTCTCGTCGGCGATGATGAGCCGGTCGAACACGGCGACCTGCGACTGCGTCTCGGCGATATCGGCCGGCATCGTGCAGGCGGGCAGGAACTGTGCCAGCGCGTTGTCCATGGCGTCGAGGTCGAACCCTTGCGCCCGTCCGCTGTTCAGGCGGTGGAATTCGATCAGCGCGCGCGCCACCGTGGTCCTGCCGGTGCGGGGGCGCGGCGAGGCGACGATGCACACATGGGTCGGGCGGGCCATGCCCGAATAACCTCGAATTTGAGTCCTGCGGTTCCGTTAGAGACGCGAGATTGCCCACCGCATCCGATAAGTGATTCTCAGCCGGTCGCCTTGATCTGCGGCGCCTCCCGGGTGCTGACGATGTCCACCAGCTTGATCCGGTCGTATTCGGCCCACACATGGCCGAGCCAGTGGCGCACATAGCCGCGCAGCACGAACGAGTAGGCCGCGGGTTCCCCGTTCGCCTTCTTGTTCGCGATGAAGGTGAGGAACGGCACCGAGGCGAGCTCGACCTGCTCGCAGGCCATCTCGTTGAGCTTCGGAACGGTGATCTCGACGGCGTCCTTGATCCGCTTGAAGTACGAATTGTAGGTCGCCTGGTCCCATTCGAAGAAGTGCGTATTGTTGATGAAGTTCTTCACCAGGAAGTAACGCACGTCGTTGACGAAGTCCGAGTTCTCCACGATCTCGTCGAGCGACGCGATCGAGGGGCCGAGCACGTGGAAGATGGAGAGCGTGATCTGTCCCTTCTTGGCGGCGTCGATGAAGCCGATGTTGCGCAGCGCGGTGAGGGTCGGCGACAGCAGTCCGGCGCGCACGTCGATCAGCGTGACGGCATTTTCCGACAGCGTATCGAAGATCTGCATCTGATCGGGGATGTGGTTCATGTCGACCACGTCGGTCACGTCGGGATGGAAGCGCTTGAGCGTTCCTTTCGGCGATTCCGTATCGAACGCGCGGGTCGGCACCTTGCGGGCGAGGAAGTAGTCGAGCAGGGTCCGCATGACGGTCGTCTTGCCCACGCCGCCCTTGTCTGCCCCTACGATAATGACTGCTGGCTTCGACATTGAAGGTTCCCCGCGTCCGCGTGCCGCCATTTGGGTTTGTCAGACGGTACACCAGAACGTTTCCCATGACATCAATATTCCGTCCGCACGTCCACAGACAGATGATCCGAAAACGGACGCGGGCCGGGCGGTTAGCCTGTGGATATGTTGCCGCGGTCAGCGCCGCCGACCCCACGGACCGCCCTCGTCGGGATGGTCCGAACCGGGTTTTGCAGCGCCACCGCCGAGCTCGACCGGCGGCCGTGCGGGCAGGAACGGGCGGCCTGTGGGGCCGGCCGGTCCGCCGGTAACCTGCTCAAGCCCCGGAGTGGGCGTGCTTCCCCAGGGGCCCGTCGGCGGCTCGTCGGGCGCATCCGTGACGTCGCCAACCTCCGGCGCGAGCACGAGCGGCCCCGGGTCATGGCCGCCCGCGAACTTGATCAATGCCGCGATTCTCTGGCCGACCGACGGGTGCGTCGCGAACAGATCGGCGAATTCCTCGCGCGGATTGTCGACGCACATCTCCATCACGGCCGAGGTGGCGCCCTCGATCTCGCCGCGGCCCTCGATCTTGCGCAGCGCCGAGATCATGGCGTCGGGATTCTTGGTGAGCTCGACCGAGCCCGCATCGGCCAGGAATTCACGCGAGCGCGACAGCGCGAAACGGATCAGCACCGACAGAATCCAGGCGAGCGCGATCAGCCCGACCGCGATCAGGATGGCAATGGCGTTGCCGCCCCGTCCCCGCTCGTCACTGCTGCTCGACGCGCGGCGCATGCCGAATCCGGTGTTGAACCACAGGCGAAACAGGAGCTCGGCAAAAAAGCCGATCGCGCCCGCGATGATGACCGCAACCACCATCATGCGGACATCGCCGTTGCGGATATGGGTGAGCTCATGGCCGAGCACGGCCTCGATCTCGGCCTCGTCGAGGTTCTGCAGCAGGCCGGTCGTCACCGTGACCGAATATTGCTTCTCGTTCATGCCGGTCGCGAACGCATTGAGCGCGTCGGATTCCATTACCTTGAGCTTGGGCATGGTGATGCCGCGGGAGATGCACAGGTTTTCGAGCAGGTTATAGAGGCGTGGCTGCTCCTGCCGGGTGACCTCGCGGCCGCCCGTGATGGCGTCGATCATCGACTGGTGGAAGTAGTAGGCGATGACGATCCACAGCGCCGTGCCGGCAGTTGCCCATGGGATGGCCGGGACGAAGTCGCGCGCGGCCCGGCGCAGCAGGAAGTCGAGCGAGGCCTGGTAGGACAAGGCCTCGCCCGCAAGCGCACCCGCATAGACCAGCAGATAGACGAGGAGAAACAGGCCGACCAGCAGCACGATGGAGCGCCGCTTGTTCGACTGGATATGGGTGTAGAGCCCGTAGGCGACCATGAGCCTAAGATCCCTTCGTGTCCCGGGCGCAGTGCGGCACGAAGTGCTTCACTGCAGACCCGGGACCGCGCTCGGAACAAGTCCCGGACCACCGATGCACCACTTCGTGCTGCATCGCATCCGGGACGCGGCGGTTCCGCTAGAACTTCACCGACGGGGCGGTCTCGACCGTCTTGCGGTCGTCGCCGAGGTCGAAGAACGTGCGCGGCGTGAAGCCGAATGTGCCGGCGAACAGAGCGGCCGGGAACTGCTGGATGCCGGTGTTGTACTCGTTGACCGCGTTGTTGAAGAAGCGGCGCGCCGCGGCGATCTTGTTCTCGATATCGGTCAGCTCGGCCTGCAGCTGCTGGAAATTCGTATTGGCCTTGAGGTCGGGGTAGCTCTCCGACAGCGCGAAGATCTGCCGCAGCGCGCCGGTCAGCGCGTTCTCGGCGGCGCCCTGCGCCGCCGGCCCTTGCCCGGTCGCCGCGACCGCGGAGTTGCGCGCCTGGATCACCGCCTCGAGCGTGCCGCGCTCGTGCGCCGCGTAGCCCTTCACGGTCTCGACCAGGTTGGGGACGAGGTCGTGGCGCTGCTTGAGCTGAACGTCGATATCCGCGAACGCCTGGCTGACGCGCTGCCGCATCGAGACGAGGCCGTTGTAGATCATGATCACCCACAGCACGATGACGACGATGACGCCGAGGACGATCCAGCCGGTGGTGGACATCGCAGAAACTCCCTGAGCTCGGGAACCAGAATGACGCGGGATCGCGTCGGTCATCGATTCTACGCCGCGGCATTCCGGATGGAAACGCAGCGACTCCCCCGAGGGTTGGTCGCAGGGGAACCGGTCCGGGTTCATGCACCGCGCGTGCAATGCATTCCTTTACGGATTTGCCGCAAACCGTTCGCAATTTTGTAAAAATCGCCGTAGCCCGGGCGGCCCGTCGTCATTCGGCCGCGCGCGTCACCGCGTCACCCCAGCGCCAGCCCTTAATCAGCCGGTAGCTGGCGCGCGCGCGCCGTGCCGCCGTCGCGGTGGTGATTCCCTCGGGCGTGCAGAGCTTGGCGCTGGCCGTACCCTTGGTGACGCGCGGATGCGCCAGCACGCGTGCCCCGAATGACGGCCGGCGCGGTGCATCGCGCGCGAGCGCCACATAGGAGAACTTCTCGTCCTCGAACGCCAGGGATGCGCCCTTGACGCGCCGATGGTCGCGGGAACGGGCGAGCCGCTGGGCGAAATGGCACCAGTCGGGCGCGACGATCGGACAGGCGGCGTCGTGCGGGCAGGGCGCGACCACGTGGGCGCCGCATGCGATCAGCTGTGCGCGCAGATCGCGGACGCGCGAAAACCCCGCCGTGGTGCCGGGCTCGATCACGACGAGCGCGCCCGCGGCAGCCGACCACAACGCGTCGGCGCAGCGCGCAAGCTTGTCGGCAGCGAGTTCGCCGATCACATAGCTTGCGATCACGAGCTCGGCGCGCGGCGCATCGCGCAGCTGCGCCGTGAGCTCGCCCGATTCGTAGGTCGCATCGTGCAGCACGCCGGGGCCGCTCGCCGCCAGCGCGCGCGCGAGCTCGCGCAGGTGCCGGTTGTCGTCGATCAGGCGGATATGGCCGATCGCGGGAAATATTCGCGTCGCCGCCCAGGCGGCGGTGCCGGGTCCCGCGCCGACGTCGAGGAGCGTGGCGGGCGAGAATTCGGGCCGTGCCTGTGCGAGTGCGGCGAGTGCTCCGACCGCGGCCGCGTAGGTCGCCGGCAGGCGGGCGACCGCATAGGCGAGCGCGTCGGTCGCATCGCGAATGGCGTCCGCCGATCGGCCACCCGATCGATAGAGCTGCGAGAAGGCCGATGCCCGCGCCGCGAGTTCGTGGCGGGATTGGCGTTCGACCAGACCGGCGAGCCCGCGTCTCAGGTCGGCCGGCAGATCGGCGTCCATGGGCTGGCTGTCCTGCTCACGATGATCTGACGCTCGGAGATATCGGCTGCGGCCCGCACTGTCCGCGAATTTTTCAAATCAGCCGCCCCCGCTTGACAATTAATACGGACGTACGTATTGAAACTGGATGGCAAGACACTCGCTGCGCGACCGCATCCTCGACGCCGGCCTCACGGTCATGTTCCGACAGGGCTATGTCGGAGCGGGGGTGCGCGAGATCGTGGCCGCGGCGCCGGCGCCGCAGGGCTCGTTCACCAACCATTTCCGCTCGAAGGAGGAATTCGCGCGCGCGGTGTTGGACCGCTATTTCGACAATCTCAAGCCCCTCGTTGCGGAGACGCTCGCAGACGCCAGCCGCACGCCGCGCCAGCGTCTCAGGCGCTATCTCGACATCATCACCGACCGCCTCGCCAAGGCCCAGTTCAGCCGCGGCTGCCTGATCGGCGACTTCAGTCTCGAGGCCGCGCCGCAGAGCGAGATGCTGCGCACCCGGCTTGCCGAGATCTTCGCCGAATGGCGCACCCCTTTCGCCGCATGCATCGCCGAGGGCCAGGCCGCCGGAGAGATCGCGAAGACATTCGCCCCCGAGGAGCTTGCCGAGTTTCTCCTCTCCTCGTGGGAGGGCGCGATCCTGCGCATGAAGGTCGAGCGCAATGCCGAACCGCTCGAACGCTTCAAGCGCATCACGTTTGCCACCGTGTTCAAGGAGCCATCGACATGACCCCAGACGTCAGCCTGCCCAAGCTCCCAGTCCTCGATTCGGAGATGGCCTATCGGGAGGCGGGGAGGACGGACGCGCCGGTCGCGCTCTTTCTGCACGGCAATCCCAGTTCCTCCTACATCTGGCGCAACATCATCCCGCGCGTCGCCGAGGTCGCGCATTGCATTGCGCCGGACCTCATCGGCTTCGGCCAGTCGGGCAAGCCCGACATCGCCTACCGCTTCGAGGATCACGTGCGCTATCTCGACGCCTTCATCGCGACGGCGGGATTGGGCTCGGCCTACCTTGTCGCGCAGGATTGGGGAACGGCGCTTGCCTTCCATCTCGCGGCACGCCGGCCGGACTTCGTGCGCGGACTGGCCTTCATGGAGTTCATCAGGCCGATCCCGACCTGGGAGGAGTTCCTCAGAGGAAACTCAGCGCGCGAGATCTTCCGCAAGTTCCGAACGCCCGGCGAAGGGGAGAAGCTGATCCTTGAAGGCAATGCCTTCGTCGAGCGGGTGCTGCCGGGCGCGATCCTGCGCAAGCTCTCCGCGGAGGAGATGGCGGTTTACCGCGCCCCCTTCCCGACGCCGCAATCGCGACGGCCCACCTGGCGCTTCCCGAACGAGCTGCCGATCGCCGGCGAACCCGCCGACGTCTACGCGACGCTTGAGCGGGCGCATGCGGCGCTCGCCGCCTCGACTTATCCGAAGCTGCTCTTCGCCGGCGATCCCGGCGCGCTGGTGTCACCCGCCCTGGCGGAAGACTTCGCCCGCAGGCTCCATGGCTGCAGGCTCCTCAGGCTCGGCGCGGGCGTGCATTTCCTGCAAGAGGACCACCCGGAGGCGATCGGCCGATCGGTCGCGGCCTTCATCGCCGAGGTCGAGCGCCGCGGCGACAGGACCGCGGCATAGGCTCACGCCACCTGCTGGTCGCGGATCTTCACGGCGCTTTCGAGGTCGACCGAAACGAGCTGCGACACGCCGCGCTCCGCCATGGTGACGCCAAACAGGCGGTTCATCCGCGCCATGGTGATCGGATTGTGCGTGATGATGACGAAGCGGGTATCGGTCGAGCGCGTCATCTCGTCGAGCAGATCGCAGAAGCGGTCGACGTTGTGATCGTCGAGCGGCGCGTCGACCTCGTCGAGCACGCAGATCGGCGCCGGATTGGTGAGGAAGACCGCGAAGATCAGCGCGAGCGCGGTGAGCGCCTGCTCGCCGCCCGACAGCAGCGACAGGGTCGCGGGCTTCTTGCCGGGAGGCTTGGCCAGGATGTCGAGCCCGGCCTCGAGCGGGTCTTCGTGCTCGATGAGCTGCAGCTCGGCGGTGCCGCCGCCGAACAGCTCGGTGAACAGCCGCTTGAAATGGGTGGAGACCACCTCGAAGGAGGCGAGCAGGCGCTCACGCGCCTCCTTGTTGAGGCTCTGGATGCCCTGGCGCAGGCGCTTGATGGCTTCGCTGAGATCATCGCGCTCGCCCGCGAGCGAGCCGTGCTGCGCCTCGACCTCGCGCAGCTCCTCCTCGGCCCGCAGGTTGACGGCGCCGATGCGCTCGCGGTCGCGGCGCAGCTTGTCGAGCTCCGCCTCGACCTCGGCAACGGTGGGCAGCACTGGGCCGGACTCGATGCCGGCGAGATTGCCGACCTCGGCGACCTCGGGCCGCACCGCGGCGGGATCGATGCCGGCGAGCGCGGCGACCTCGGACGGCTCGACCTCCAGCATCTCGCGAATCTCGTGGCAAATATCGGCGAGCCGGCGCTTGGCGCCTTCGTGGCGCTCCTCGGCGCGGGCCGCTTCCTCGCGCGCAGAGCTCATCGCCTCGAGGGCGGCGCGCGCCGCCTTGTCGGCCTCGGCGAGCGCGTTCTCGCCGTGCGCGAGCTCGTTGGCGGCGGCGCGGCGGCTGGCCTCCGCCGCCTCGACCTGCGAGATCAGCGTGCGGCGCTGCTGCTCGAAGGCCTGCGGCGCGTCGGCCAGGCCGGCGCGCTCGGTGCGGGTCTCGTCAAGGCGGGCCTGCAGCGTCTCGATCTGGGCGGTGGCGCCCTGACGGCGCTCGCTCCAGGCCGCGGTCTCCGACCGGATCGCGGAGAGCCGCCGCTCGGCGAGCTCGACCTCGCGCGCCAGCGCCTGCGCCTCGGCGCGCACCTCGGCGAGCAGCGCGCGCTGATCGGTCAGGCGCGCGCGGATCTCCGCGAGCTCGGCCTCGATCGCATCGGAGGCGGGCATCGAGGCAAGCGCCGCCTGGGCGGCGTCATGCGCGGTCTGCGCCTCGCCGTGGCCGGCGGCGAGGCGCGACTTCGCCTCCGACAGCGCCGAATGACGGGCCGCGATGCGGGCAAGCTCGCGCTCGGCCTGGGCGTGGCGGTCGCGCGCCGAGTCGGCCTCGCGCTGGCGATCGCGCCAATCGGCGCGCGCGCCGGCCTCGGCCTCGGACGCGGACGAAACCTCGGTCTCGGCCCGCGTCACCGCCGTCCGGCGGGTCTCGACGTCGAGGCGCGCCGCCCTGAGCTCGGTCTCGATATCGGCGAGCCGGTTGCGTTCGGCGAGCCGGCGCGCCGCGCCGGTGGTCGCGTGCGCCGCAACCGCAAAACCGTCCCAGCGCCACAGGTCGCCTTCGCGCGATACCAGCCGTTGCCCGGGCTTGAGCAGCTTGGCGAGGTGCGGGCCCTCGGTGCGCGCCGGAACGATGCCGATCTGCGCGAGCCGGCGCGCCAGTTCCTTCGGCGCCTTGACCTGGGTGGCAAGCGGCTCGATCCCCTCCGGCAAGGCCGGGTCGCCGTCTTCTGGCGGGGCGCCCGCCCAGTGCATCGGCGCATTGGGCTCGACCGGCGCGTCGAGATCGTCGCCGAGCGCGGCGCCGAGCGCGGTCTCGAAGCCCTTGGCGACCGTGACCTGATCGATCACCGGCGGCCACAGGTTCTTGGCATCGACATGCAGCACCTTGGCGAGCGTCTTCGCCTCGGTCTCCAGCCGGTTGGCACGCCGCTCGGCCTCGACCAGCGGCTGGCGCGCCACGTCGAGCGCCTGGCGTGCGGCCGAATGGCCGGCTTCCGCGCGCAAGGTCGCGGCTTCCGCATCGACGAGCGCCTGCTGGGCCGCCGTGACGGCGGTCGCCAGCGCCGTGATGTTGACCGCGCTGGCTGCCTCCGCGGTGACGCGCTCGAAGTCGGCCGTGACGGTCGCCAGCTCGCTCTCGATGCGGGCGCGCCGATCGTTGTGGCCGCGGGCGGCGTTCTCGAGCTCGTTGCGGCGCGCGGTCAGATCGGCAAGCGCCGTCGTGATGCGGTCGAAGGTCTTCTCGGTCGCCGACACCTGGGCGTCGGCCGCGGCGACGCGGCCGTCGACGCCGGTGTGGCGTTCGGCGGTGGCGGCGGCTTCGCGCTCGAGCCCGGCCTGCTCGGCGCGCAGGCGGCCGATCACCTCCTCGGCATCGTCCACGAGCTTGCGCTCGCGCGCGATATCCTCCTCGAGCTGCGCGGTCCGGCGGTCGAGCTCGGCCATGCGCTCCTTGGCGCGCGCCTCCTCGCGGTCGAGGGTCTCGCGCGCGATCACCAGCCGCTGCAGCGCGGCCGCCTCCCGCGCCTCGGCCTCGCGCAGGGCGGGGAGCGCGGCGGCGGCGATCGCCTGCAGGCGCGACGCCTCGGCCTGCGCGCCGGTGCGATCGGCCACCACGCGGACGCTCGCGTCCTTGCTGTGCTCGGCCTCGGCCAGCTCGGCGGTGGCGTTGACGTAGCGCAGGTGATGCAGCGTCGCTTCCGATTTGCGGATCTGCTGCGACAGCGCGCGATAGCGCACCGCCTGGCGCGACTGGCGCTTCAAGGCGTCCATCTGGCCGGAGAGCTGGCCGATGACGTCCTCGAGGCGGGCGAGGTTCTGCTCGGCGGCGCGCAGCCGCAGCTCGGCCTCGTGGCGCCGCGCATGCAGGCCGGAGATGCCGGCGGCTTCCTCGAGCACGCGGCGGCGCTGCTCGGGCTTGGCCTGGATGATCTCGCCGATGCGGCCCTGATGGACGAGGGCGGGCGAGCGTGCGCCGGTCGACGCGTCGGCGAACAGGATCTGCACGTCGCGCGCGCGCACCTCGCGGCCGTTGACCCGATAGGTCGAGCCCTTCTCGCGCTCGATGCGGCGCGACACCTCAAGGCTCTCCTCGCCATTGAACTGGGCGGGCGCGCTGCGATCGCTGTTGTCGATCGCCATCGCGACCTCGGCGGTGTTGCGCGGCGGGCGGCCGTTGTTGCCGGAGAAGATGACGTCGTCCATGTCGGCGGCGCGCATCGACTTGTGCGAGGTCTCGCCCATGACCCAGCGCAAGGCCTCGACCAGATTTGATTTGCCGCAGCCGTTCGGGCCGACCACCCCGGTGAGGCCCGGCTCGATCAGGAAGTCGGTCGACTCGACGAATGACTTGAAGCCGAGCAGGCGCAGCTTTGTCAGTTTCATGAACGCATAAGCCTCTGCGGACGCGTGCGAATCACTCGCACGACGTTGGCGGTTTGCGGGGCAATTTGTCCAGGGCCCGAGCCAAACGATGGCACGAGCGGAAGGTCTTGGAGTGATGCCGCATCGGCCGCAAGATGAATCGGCGGCCGGGTTCCCGCAACCCTACGGAGTGGTGTTTTCCAGCGCTTCGTGCCCGGGCAGGACAAAAAAATAGCCGTGGACAAAGGCGCGCGCGGAAGCGCAGAGGATCTGCGCTAACTTATTGTTAAGCCTTGAGTAAAGGCTGGATGACCTTCTCCATTTCCTCGAACGACATGGCGCCCTTATGAATCGTGCCGTTGATGAAGAAGGTCGGGGTCGAGTCGACCTTGAACTTCTCGGCGCCGCGGTTGCGCACCCATTCGATGCCGTCGAGCACCTTTTGATTCGCCAGGCACGCCTTGAAGCTCTCCTCGGTGAACCCGGCCTGCTTCACGGTCGCGAGCAGGGGCTCAAGCGGATGATCGACCGCCCAGGTGCGCTGGGTCCGGAAGAGCAGGTCGACCACTGCGAAGTATTTGTCCTTGCCGGCGCAGCGCGCCAGCATGAAGGCGCCGGCCGCGATCGGATCGAATGGGAATTCGCGCAGGATGTAGCGGACCTTCCCGGTATCGATGTACTTTTCCTTGATCTGCGGGAACGTGTTGATCGCGAAGTTGGCGCAGTGCGGGCACGTCATCGAGGCATATTCGATGATGGTCACCGGCGCATTGTCGGAGCCCATCGCCTGCTCGCCGAGCGGACCGGGCTGCATGAGCTCGGCCTCGGCCACTGACTGGGCATGCGCGCCCTCGTGAAGCCACTCGAAATCACCAGCCGCGAACGCGGCGGCGAGCACGAGCGTCGAGGCGGCGAGGAGGAATTGGCGGCGGGTGCTACGCAACGGACGTCCCCTTCAATGTCGATTTTCGCCCAGATCGGTACCTGTTTCGGTTTAATGTGGCAATGCGGGGCGGTAGCCGCCAGGGGGCAGGTCACGTTCGTTTGAACGGAGGCGGCCCGCCCGGGCGGGTCATTTGATGCCGTAACGCGCGAAGGTTCCGGCAACGGCCGAATTGAGCGCCAGTGCAGCCGCGATGTCGTCCTCGGCGGCGCGGATCTTCCGCCGGCTCTTCCCGCGCTCCGCGAGGCCGCGCCCATAGAGCGCCCGGGCATCCTTCGGGTCGGCCCTGAGCGCGGCCGAGAAATCGGCGAGCGCCGGATTGGCTCGGCCCATCCGCAGATAGGCGAGGCCGCGGGTCGTGCGCCAGTCGGCCTGCGCGGGCACGAGCCGCAGCGCCGCATCGCAGTCCTGCAGCGCCGCCGGAACGCGGCCGAGCGCGAGCCGCGCGAGACAGCGGTGGTAGCGGGCAAGCGCGTCCTTCGGATCAAGCCGGATCGCCGCGTCGAAATCCGCCGCGGCGCGCGCATCGTCGCCCTTCGCGGCCTGGATGAGGCCGCGATTGCGGAAATAGTCCCCGCGGTCGGAATCGAGCTTGATCGCCTGGTCGAGATCCGCGAGCGCCCGGTCGTTCTCGCCGCTTCGCCCGAAGGCGAGGCCGCGGTTGTACCAGTAGCTCGCCTGCTCCGGCTCGATCTTGATCGCCTCGTCGAAGTCCGCGATCGCACCCGTCTCGTCGCCCAGGTCGCCCCGGACGGTGCCGCGGTTGAGATAGGCGGGGGCGAATTTCGCATCGAGCGCGATCGCCTGGTCGTAGCTCGCGCGGGCACGCTCGAGATCCTTCATGGCGCGGTAGGCGACGCCGCGGTCGTTGAAGGCGTCGGTCGATTTCGGATTGAGCCGGATGACCGTGTCGAAATCGGCGACGGCGCGCTGGAAGTCCTGCCGGCGCATGAACGCGAGACCGCGCTGCAGGTAGGGCTCGAAGGCGGCGTCGTCGAGCCCGATCGTCCGGTCGAAATCGTCGATCGCGCGCTCGATCTCGCCCCTGTCGCGCAGCTCCGCGCCGCGATTGAGAAGCAGCTCGGCCAACGCCTTGCCTTCGAAGCGTCCCGACCTGATGGCGCGGGTGCAGGCCGTGATCGCGACGTCGGGGCGCCCGGTCCGGCACAGCGCGCGATCGTCGTCCTGGGCCGGTGCGGCCGTCGCCGTGAGGCACGCGACGGCGGCCAACGCAAGGCTCACCCACAAGC
>Ga0126384_10000993_pt1 | contig 16487 bp, 12 predicted proteins | sample PanSoiMetPlot_36_FD_92543 | JGI IMG/M metagenome (GOLD analysis project Ga0126384, IMG submission 92543) | Tropical forest soil microbial communities from Panama - MetaG Plot_36 | ecosystem: Environmental > Terrestrial > Soil > Tropical forest > Bulk soil | place: Panama | collected 2016-02-17 | reverse complement strand
GATGGCCATTGCACTAATTGGGATTCCATCGTGGCCACGCAAAGAGATCTCCTGGAAGCCAAAGGCGACGATAAGCTCATCCCTTTCGTAGTTCATACTCGTCTCAATGACCCTGAGTTAAAGAACGCTTCCCTGTTCACCGAGGTTCTTAAGGACGAATTCAACGTCGTTACCTACAAGGCATACATGGCGCAAATGGAATACCAGCGGCCGCTCACCGTCAGCCCCGGCACACCCAAAGATCGCCTTGAGATACTTCGTCGCGCTTTTAAAGCGACCTTATCTGACACTGAATTCTTGGCTCAAGCGAATAAACTGAAGCTGGAAATAACCTACGTTTCGGGCCCGGAGATTGATAAAATCGTCGCCGACGTACTATCGATTCCGCAGAAAGTCAAAGACAACCTGCAGTTCCTAAACCAGGCGAAATAAAAGACACAATGCAACCGCAAAGAACGCATAGAACACAGAGATCGATGGTGCGCCGGGCGCATCTTATGAATGTTTTGCGAGCGGTGAAATATCTTCAGCCTAAAAGGAGAAAGAGATGGCAAAAAACGGATTCAAAGCGATGGATTCCGATATGCACGTTTTTGAGCCTGCCGATCTGTGGCAGCGCTATATCGATCCCAAATTTGCCGATCGCGCGCCCGTCGGATTGAATCGTTCCTTCAGAGATCTGGGAATTCAAGTCGAGGGAAAGACTCTGCCGATTCCTAGAAATCCTGAGAATCCGGCTCTGGCCAAATATCGCAACGATTTTTTTCTCGAACGGTATGGCGACGCCGGGAAAAGAGATTTCGACGGCGTTTCGCAGGTCATGGCCATGGACAAGGAAGGGCTCGACGTAGCCGTTCTCTTCCCGACGCGCGGCCTCTGCGTGTTAGGGATCGATGGCCTCGATCCGGATCTCGCCACCGCCATCGCCCGCGCTTACAACGATTGGTTGCATGGCTTCGCGCAAACCGCGCCGGAGCGCATGTACGGCGTCACCATGGTGGCGCCCCACGACGTCAGCGCCGCTATCGAAGAAATTCGCCGCACTGTAAGAGAATATGGCTTCCGAGGAATCTTCATCAGGCCGAACCATGTGAACGGCAAGAAGTGGAGCGATCCGTATTATGATCCGCTTTGGGAAGAGTGTCAGAGATTGAATCTTCCGGTGGGCTTCCATGAAGCGGGCAGAGTATACTTACCGCAGCCTGCGATGTTCCAGTTCTGCTCCACTTTCTCGATGTTCAACACCTTCGGTTTTCCCTTCGCCAACATGCTCGCCTGCGGCGACATGATTTTTGGCGGAGTGATGGAGCGTTTTCCCAAATTGAAAGTCGCATTTCTAGAAGGAAACTGCTCCTGGGTTCCGTGGCTACTCTGGCGTATGGGAGAGTATGCCGAGACTACGGGTAAAGCGGAATATCCCTATCTATCGCTGACGCCGCTGGAGTATTTCCAGCGCCAGTGCTATGGCGCGGTGGAATGCGACGAGATCACCGCCAAGCACATTCCCGAATACGGCCTCGAAGACAACATGGTCTTTTCCACCGACTATCCCCATCTCGACGTCAAGTATCCCCATGCCATCGATTCGTTTCTCCAACTTCCCTTCTCCGACCAGACCAAACGCAAATATCTCTGGGATAATTGTGCGCGCATGTATAACTTTGCTTGAGGCAAATCGGAAACCACTGGGGAGTTCATAAGTAATCATGAACGAACGAGGGACGAGTCATGGAAAGCGCGGGCATCTAGGCGTGACTGCCTGTTCAGGCCCACGCTATTGGAGTTGTCAGTTTCTTACTTCTCTTTGGCTTCCGACTGGCGCTGCGCCTTTAAGAGCGTCAACGCTCTTTGATAGTGTTGCGCCGCTTCGTCTTTGCGGCCGGTCATAGCGAGGGCGCGCGCCAGAGCGACGTGACCGTCAGCCAGGTCTGGCTTCAATTGCAGGGTGGCACGGAATTCTCCAATGGCCTCGCTCAACCGGCCACCTGCTGCATATGCATTGCCCAATAAAAAATGACCTTCCGCAAAGTCGGGACGCTTCTTGATTATCAATTGGAACTGTTCAGCTGCTGCGCTGAAGTCTTTCAAGTATAAGAGAGCCATTCCTAAGTTAAAGCGAGTGTCGTCGAAGCTTGGGTCTATTTCGAGTGCCTTTCGATAATGTTCAACCGCGGTTTTTGGATTGCCTTGCATCGAGAAAACATTGCCTAGATTAGAATGGGCTTCGGCATAACCCGGTTGAATTTTAACGGCCTCCTCTAGGTGCAGTCTCGCCTCTTGCACATTGCCTCGCATCCCAAGCAGGCTACCGAGGTTATAGTGCACCTCTGCGCTCTGTGGCTCGATTTGGAGCGCGCGCTTATAATTAACGATCGCCTCGTCCGGCTTCCCGATTTTGGCAAAAACCCTTGCCAGGTTACTGTAACCAGCGACCGTTGGACCAGGTGATCCGGCTATCGGGCGGTGAATTACAAACCAAGCGAGAACTGCAATCGCCAACGAACCCAACAATAATCCAAGCTTCCTAGACCGAACCACGGCGAAAATTTGTACCGCAGCCGCTCCGGCAAACAAGGCCAGCATGGGAACGAGCGGAAGTCGATAGCGACCAAAAACATAAAACAGAGCTACACTGAACGCCATGGTGAGAATGAGAGCATACAGGATAATCAATCGACGCCGCTCCCTCCATGTCAATGCGACGCCCAGCGCGGCGATAGGAGCTAGTATGCCGAAGTTACCTATTTGAGCTAGTCCATTTAAGAGAGGCGACCACTCTTGATAAAGATAGAAGTCATCGGAGTCCACAATCTCCACGAAGTTCCACGTCATCAGCCACTTCTTGCCCAGTAGTGAGAGCCACTCCATCGGTTGCGTTTGGGCGTAGCTCCATCCTTGTCGCAACCAATAGTTGGAAACCTGAGTCGCTGTGAGCGGCCGACCCAGGGCTTGTTCTGCCAGTTGTTGGGCATCGGCGCGCTCAAACAGGGGATCGGCACGACCTGCCCTGAGAGGCACGTAGGTACCTGTCGCATGGGGACTATTGCCGATGTAGAAGTTTGGCCCGAATTGAGACGTGGTTAGGACAAATTGGCCTCCAACTTTTTGATTTCGCGCTCCTACAGGTAACAAAATGACGCACAGGCCGGCGAGGAACAGTCCGGACCAAACAAGCCGCCTTGCAATACTAAACGAAGAAAAACTGATCCAAATCCAGATCATAATCACCGGAACCCATAGAAGTGAGTTTTCACGCGTGAGTCCCAGCAGTCCGAGGATTGCGCCCGCTACTATCCACTTCACGGGGCCCGGCTTTGTGAGCGAAAAGCCGATGACAACCAGCAATAGAACAACGAGGAAAAGATCCAGAGCGCTTTTCTGTATGAGCCCCTCGTAAAATATTGCCGGCGCGTACAGGGATAAAATCAGGCCCGATGCAATTCCTATTGCCCGGGAAAAAAAGGACCTCCCCACCAAATGAAGAAGACCACAAGAGATCGCTCCCAAGGCCAACTGAACGAACCGCATGGTCCAAAGATTGTGGCCAGCAAAATATTGGATCAGTCCGAGAAAATAGGGATAGAGCGGTGCCTGATAGAAAACCTCTTGCCCCAGCAAGTCTCCTCCGGCGATCCGGCGCGCCCACTCGTCGTACACAAAGCCATCCGCGATAAGATTGGAGAACAAAGGGATGGATCGAATTTGATAGAGGTAAACCAGGCGTGGAATCAAAGCAAACAAAACGATTCCTAGAACGATGCCAGCTTCTACGACAACTGTTTTTTGCGTTTGTTCCGTCGCTGTCGCCGGCATTTCTTCCATTCCTGATTCCTTCGACTTGAAAAGGATTGTTCGAAACAGTGCACGGTTAGGTCACTGCCATATAACAGCCTACAAAATTTCGTTCAAGTTTTGCAGTCGCTGGAAGGCTTAAAAAGAAACACTAGTGTGACAGAACTAAAGTTCGTTGAAGAAGTCTCTGACGATCCGTTGCCGATTTACCCCCTTTGGCAAAGGGGGTAAGGGGAATTTAGCGCGTCGTCAGAACAAATCCCCCTGAGGCGGGATAAAAGTTTCAAGGCATCCTAGGGTTGTGGCGCGCTCTGGATGACCTCGTGCATCTCGAAAACATTGGGGCCGGAAAAGATTTCCGCCCGCGGCCGGTTGCGGTGCGCTTCTTTGAATTCTGCGCTGTCGGTCCATGCCCGGAACGATGCCTCGTCTTGCCAGTGAGTAAGAACAATGTAGTAATCGCTCTTTACCGGACGAAGAATCTCAAGGCGAACAAAACCGGGCATGTTTTCGACGAGTCTAGCCCGTCCCTCGAAGCGCTTTTCAAATTCGCTTTCTTGACCTTTGGCAACTTGTAGTCTATTTGACACAACGATCATGGCGTTCTCCTTCCGCCGATTTCCTCATCGGCATATTACCTCACCGTCGATGTCCGCGATACTTTATTGATGATAACATTTGATACAGGAATCGATTCCGCTTATCGTTAGGCCAAGGGGAAAACCGTGAGACATTCGAGGATTATACACCTGGCCTTCATTTTCCGCTTCTTCGTCACGGGTATTGTTTGTCTTTTCGGGTTTCGAGAATCCCTGGCCGCCGATCGTGTTCGGGTCGCTTTGACGACCAAAGACTTTGGTTACCTGCCGCTGTTTGTCGGCATGCGCGCGGGGATCTTCTCCGACGAAGACCTCGACCTGCAATGGATTCAGGTGCGATCCAACGTCACGACATCGGCGCTGATAGCCGGCGAGATTGACGTCTCAGCTTCCGCCGGTTCAGCCATGAGAGTTGCTGCCAGAGGCGCGGCTATCAAAGCCATATTCTTCCCGTACTACAAATGCACATTCGTTCTGATGGGCGCGCCGGACATCAAAAGTGTACCGGACCTCAAGGGAAAAGTCATCGGCAACAATGCCCCCGGCAGCACCACCGAACTGGCCGCCAACATGGTTCTGGAGAGTTACGGATTAAATCCCAAAAAAGACGTGAAATTTTTCTTGGCCGGCGGCGCTGAGACGGCAGTCATCGCCATGCAGCAAGGACTTATCCAAGCACGACCTCTGAATCCCGATGCCGCGTTCGTATTAAAGAGGAAAGGATTCAACGTGCTCGCCGTTCTAGCCGATCTCGGGCCGTGGCCCTGGGCCGGCTACGCCACGTCCACAGCGAAACTCGCGCAAGAGCGCGACAAGATAAAGCGCTGGACCCGGGCGATGGTGAAAAGTCTTCTCTATATGGTGAACAAAAGAGAAGAGACGATCCGCATCGCTCAAAATGAGTTTGGTCACCCGCGTGATATCGTGGAAGAAGCTCTCAACGTATCCGTGAAAGCCATAGACCGCACCAATCCCGGCGGCGCCAGCGACGAATCTCTCAAGAAGAACATCGAGCTTACCATCGTCGAGCCTTTGCATCTGAAGGAAACGCCGCCTTTATCGAAGCTCGTTGACTTTTCGGTTCTATACGAAGCGCAGAGTGAGTTGGGAATTAAACGCAAATAGAGGTCGGAAGTCGGAGATCAGGGTCGGCCGTTTGGCGTCCGCTATCAGCTCTGAAGTCTGACATCCGACTTCCGATCTCCGACATCTGCCCTCTGACTCAATCAGCGGCCCTGGACTTTGCCAGTAGTGTGCAGTATTGGGGGAGTTATAGTCACAGAAAGAGGAGAATGAAGATGACCACATTAATCACAGGGTTAGGGCTGGTCGGAACCTCCTACGCGCAGCTAGCGCTGAAGCGCGGTGAAGGCATCGTGTTTTACGACGTCGCGCCGCGGAAAGATTTCTTGGCGCATAAGCTCGGGGCGGCTGACGTTACGGTCGTGCAGCGGGATGTGCGCGATCTTCCCTCGCTCATCGAGACGATGCAGAAATACAAAGTCGACAAAGTCATTCACACCGCCGGCTTGATCGGAGGCAAGGTAGCGCAGCCGGTCTACAGCGGCATGCAAATCAATGTCATGGGCACCATCAACGTCGCCGAAGCTGTGCGCCTTACCGGCGTGAAGCGCTTGGTTCAGATCAGTACGTTTGGCATTTACGATCGCCGCTCGGGCGAGCCGGAACCCATTGACGAAAGCTTTCGCCGAGGCCCGGGTGAAGCTTATGGTAATTCGAAGGTTGCCAAAGAATTGATGGTCGAGGCCTATCAAAAGCTCTTTGGATTCGAATTGATTGTTCTGCGCCTCGCCAACGTGTACGGCGTTGGTCACTTCGCCGGCGGCTCCGGCGGCGGTGAAATGATCCAGAACATGCTGCAAACTGGAATCAAGGGCGGCGTGGTGAAGATCGCCCAAGAAGTCGCCCGCGACTTTGAATATGTCTATTACAAAGACCTGGGACGCGCGCTGGACAAAGCAATGACCACTCCTTTATCAGCGCCTATTACACTGAATATCGGCACCGGTGTTGTCATCAAGTTTGATGACTTGGTCGCCACGGCGGAAAAACTGCTGCCCCAACTTCAGGTTGAGATTATTCCAGGGACCAAGCCTCGCTCCGCCAAACAACCGATGGTCATCGCCAAGGCAAAACAGGTTTTGGGTTGGGAACCTGAGTACAATTTGGAAGCGGGATTCAAGGATTACATTAAGGAGCTAAAGGAACTCGGTTAGGACCCAACGCAACCGCCCCGTACGCGTTACAGATTTACCCTGTCTTGCTCTCCCCCGTCGGACGGGGAAGAAACAATCCCCCGGATCGCTCGCTTCGTTAATTTATGGTTCCCCGACGGCCGCTTTTGTAACCTGCGTAGCGGATTGTTGAGCCGTCGGTTTCCACGATTATGGCGCCGTCTTCATCGGTGCGCAGGATCTCAGCGCCAACTTCGCGGTAACGCGCAACTACTTCGTCTCGCGGAAAGCCGAAGCGATTGCGTGCGGCGACAGAAAAAATTGCCAACCCCGGCTTGACCGCCCACACGAACTCCGGAGTACTGGAAGTGGCGCTGCCGTGGCGCGGAACTTTAATCACGTCGCTACGCAGCTCCTTAGTTTTTCCCTGCAGCCCCTGCTCTTCGCGTTTATCCACATCCCCCGCAAATAAAAAACGCGCCTTGCCAAACTCCAGCCGCAATAGCACAGACGCATCGTCCGTTGCATCCTGCCGTGGATGAAGAACACAGACGCGGACTGCCTCAATTTCTCGGCAAGGTTGTTTGTCATTGAGAGTCAATCGTTTGATTTTGCTCTGTTCCAAAACTTCTTCCAAATCTTCGAAGCGCGTTGTTTGCCCTTTTCCCGGTCCCGACCAAAATTCCGATGGTCCAAACTCTCTGACAATGCTGCGCATCCCGCCATAATGATCGATTCTCGGGTGACTCACCATAAGATAGTCGACTTTGACGATTTTGCGCGAGCGCAAGAACGGCCCAACAATCGCCTCTCCGGTATCGAACTCGCCCGTTGGTGTGCCACCGGCATCAATCAGCAGCACTTTCGCGCCCGGCAGCTCAACCACCGCAGCGTCGCCATGCCCGACATCCAGATGCGTTACGCGCAACTCCTTACGGTTGCACCGCTCGTGCCACCAATACCAGCCGTCAACCGTAAGAAATCCAATCGCAACTACTAGGCCAATCACCGCATAGCGACTGGTCCGAATCAACAGAATCGAAAGGAGAAACAGATATAGCCCGCCCACCTCTAAAAGGTCTGGAGAAGGCACGCTGATATTTGCGAGCGGAAGTTGAGCAAACAGGTGCACCAGCCATATCGTAAGAGATAACAGATGCTCCATCACCCAAACCAATGGCCAAGCCGCGGCAGAGAATGTTAAGGCCAAAAAACCGATAAACAGGCCTAAGGGCACCACGGCAAAGCCGACCAAAGGAACAATAACTGGATTGGAGAGAAAACCGGCTAACGACAGATGACCGAAGTAGTGAGCGATCAAAGGCGCGGTTCCTACCGTGGCCAAGATCGGAACCGCCAACTGGAGTCCGGCCTTGCCTAGCTTTTGTTTCCACCAGCTACGCTCCTGTGGCAGTTCTTCCTTCGCGCGGCGCGGAAACCATTCCTGAACTTTTCGCATCCCCCACGCGATAAAAAACACCGACAAGAACGATAGCTGAAAGGAAATGTCCGTGATCACACCGGGCCAGACAAGAGCGATGAGCAGAGCCGCCAAGGTCAGGCTAGTTAGGACCTCTTCCTCTCGGTCCAGTAAGACCGCCAGCTCGTAAACCCCGATCATGATCGCGGAGCGCACGGTCGGGACCATCGCGCCAGCCAATGCCGTGTAGAACACCACTGCAAAAAAAGAGCAAAAGGTCGCGACTTTAAGCAGATTCCAACGCAACAACAATGTGCTACTGAGCCCTAGGCCAAAGCGGACCAGCGCGAAAATCACCAAACCCAACATGCTTACATGCAGGCCCGATATCGAAAGCACGTGATTGACGCCGGCGGCGGTAAAATCGGAGCTTATTGTCTTGGGAATTTCTCCCATGTCGCCAACCGTCAGCGCTTTAAGGAGAGAGCCATTGTCATGAGAAAAGTTACCATCGATAAAGCGCCGGATCTCCCGGCGCAGACTCTCGACTTTTCCACGCAGAAAACCCGGAGCGCGCTCGACTAACTCCACTTGGCCGTCATTGTCCAAAAATCCGGTCGCATAGATTTCTCGGTCCGCCAGATAAGCGGCATAATCGAACCCGCCCGGATTGCCGTTGCCCCGTGGGATACTTGGGCGAACCGAAAAGCGAACACGGTCGCCATAACGCCATTCCCTCCGCGCGCCACGAACGTTCACCAAAATGTTGCCGGTGATTTCCTCAGCCCCTGTTGCATGCCAGATGCGCTCAGAACTCAGCAGCCAACGGGTCCGGTTCGGGAGTTTTTGCGGCTCTTGGCTCAGCACACCTTCTAGGTATAGTGACGAGTCCTGTTGCATGGCGGAGCGCAAGTGATTGGGCGCGAAATGGGGATAAAGCAGTTCGCGATGGCGTAGGTAGCCTATCGAAAATGCTAAAGCTCCCACCAATGCCAGCCAGCCCAGCCGACGCGTCCGACTCGATACGAACAAACCGAGCGGGAGCGCAAGCAAGAATGCGGCGCCAAAGTGAATAGTCTGTGGGATAACCGCAAAGGCCTGGCCTAACAAGAGTCCTGCGGTGAGAACGATCAGTGAGCTCGAGGGATGGCGAATGGCAGTGGATAGGTTAGTCGCTGCCGGCTTGTTGAACGACATCTGGCGCTCTCTCATGTGGTGCTGTCCGGAGGGACTCAAGGATGTCTTGCGCTATCTTTTCGTTCATGGAAGGGACTTTAAGCAGATCTTCTAACGTCGCCTCTTCGATACGTTTGATGCTGCCGAAGGCACGCAGCAGCGCGCGCTTGCGCACGCCCCCAACTCCAGGAATTCGGTCCAAAGCCGAATAGAGCGTTTGCTTCGTGCGCAGTTTCTTATGGTAAGTAATGGCGAAACGATGAGCCTCGTCGCGCACTCGCTGCAGCAAGAAAAGCGCGTTGGAGTTGCGCTTGAGGATTATCGGATTACTCTGTCTCGGCAAAAAAACTCGCTCTTCCAAACGCTCGATTGTGGCACTGCGGGCCGCAGCTTGGACGCGCATTTTCGCCAAGCCGACGGCGTCAACGCCCGAGACTCCGACTTCGCGCATGGCGGCCAGGGCCATGGCCAGTTGTCCCTTGCCGCCGTCCACCACCACGAGATCCGGCAGATCGGCCTCCTCCTTGCCACGGGAGAAACGGCGCTTGAGAACTTCCAGCATCATGCCGAAATCGTCGCCGCCCGAGGACGGATCGATACTGCGAATGCGGTAATGCCGGTAGCGCGTCTTGTCCGGCTCTCCATTGATGAAAGTCACCATGGAGCCCACAGCGTGGGCGCCATGGATAGTGGAAATGTCGTAGCACTCGATGTGATGGGGATACGTTTTCAAGCGCAGCTGGCTTTGCAGCTCCTGCAGCATTTTCTCGCGCGCCTTTTCTTGATCATGCCGTTCAAAGAAACTCTGGCGCGCATTCTCCGCGGCCATCTCCACGAGCTGCCGTTTGTCACCCCTCTGGGGGACGAGAATATTGACTTTTTTTCCCTTGCGATCGCCTAAATATTCCTCTCTCGCCTCTCGGTCCTCCAACGTCACCGGCAAAAGAATTTCATCAGGGATAAAGCGATGCCCCTGATAAAATTGCGTCAGCAATCCAGCCATGATCTCTTCGTCGGGAAACTCGAGGTCTTCCAAAGAATAGGACTGATTGCCGGTCAATTTTCCCTGGCGCACCAGCAGCACCTGCACTTCGATAAATCCCCCCTCCCGGTATAAACCGAAGATATCCTGATCCGCTCCCCAGTGGGAGACCATGCGCTGCTTCTCCAGGGTCTTTTCCACCGCCTGGATCTGATCGCGGATCTTCGCCGCCGCCTCGTATTCCAACGCCTCCGCTCTTTCCTGCATCTTTTTTTTCAGTTCAGCAATAAGCTCCTGCTGCCGCCCTTCGATAAAAAGCATGGCCTGCCGCACCTGCTCCCGATATTCCTCCTGTGACACCGGCAGAACGCACGGGGCCCAGCAGCGTTTGATTTGATATTGCAGGCAGGGCCGGCTCCGGTTCCTGAAATTATGGTCGGTGCAATTGCGCAGTAAAAAGTGTTTTTCGATGATATCGATGGTTTCCCGTGCCGCCACCGCCGAAGAAAACGGGCCGAAGTACCGGTTCCCATCCTTCACAATTTTTCGCGTGGCGAAGATTCGCGGCCAGGGATGCTGTGTTGTCACCTTGATGCTCAGGTAACTCTTGTCGTCCTTCAGCCGGATATTGTAGCGCGGCTTGTACTGCTTGATGAGATTGTTTTCTAGAATCAGCGCTTCTTTCGCGTTGCTCGTCACCAGTGTTTCGACGTCTTCTACGCGGCGAACCAAGAATTCAACTTGGCAGCGCTCGTCGGAGCTATTGAAGTAAGCACGCACCCGAGAGCGGAGATCATTGGCCTTGCCGACGTAAATAACTTTCCCGCCCTTGTCGCGCATCAAATAGACGCCGGGGCGTGCAGGAAGATGACCCAGTTTCTCCGTAATCGAGGTAAGCGCAGAACTCATTTCAAAGCCGTGACCCCAAGGCGTGTGACAGCGCATGAGTTGTCAAAATGGTCACAGCGCCGCCTGCTTCTTGCCTTCCCCTGTGCCACAAAAAAGAGCATGGATAACCAAATAGCTCCCGTGGCTCCTCAATTTTGACTGGCAGCGATAAAAACTCAATCCTGGCATGACTTTTGGACTATGCTGGCTCTCGGCTATCGAGGACAACGAATCCTGCACGAAAGCGGCGAAAAAAATCGATCCGCGTTAAGGAGAGTCAGATGTTTGACATAGATCATTTGCTTCGGCTCGGCGTCTTTAATCAGTTGATTCCGGTTTGGCAGGTCTTCTTTTTCATTGCCAGTCTGTTGCCGTTTCTTCTGTTGAACCGGGTCAAAATTTGCCTGTTGGTTACCTATCTCTTTACCTTTTACCTCGGGTTCATGGTTCAATGGGGAGACTACATCGCTTCCATGGGCTCCATGGAGCCCTTCGTGATTTATTCATTCAGTGGTCTGGCTATCGCCGTATTCTTCGTCGCGACCTTTTTTACCGAAGCGCCGGAAAAAACCAAGCTTCGTTGGTTCCGTTTCGCGCGGCCGGCTGGCCCGGAGGATTCTATATCCGCGCGTCACGGAGATCCAATCGATATGGCAGTGAACATCACCAATATCTCCGACGCCGACGCTCGCTAGCTATGCATCGGCCCCACAGCTCCTACCCCGTCTCACTCCCACGACTGCCACTGGGCTCACGTCTCCACAAGGTCGGGAGCTAAAGGTTCACGAACCTTCAGCTCCCGCTCCTCCAGCTCCCGAATCCGGTCCCGCAATTCCGCGGCTTTTTCAAATTCCAATTGCTCGGCGGCTTGCTTCATTTCTTTCTTTAGTTGGCGGATCATGCGCGGCAGTTCGCCGGGGCCATACTTAGCCCCTTGCTCCGCGGCAAAGGGGATTTCCAAGTAATCCGCCTCGTAGATCTTCACCAAAGGCGATCCTAACGATCTAATCACGGTCTGTGGTGTGATGCCATGCTCCTTGTTAAAGGCGGCTTGCAAACGTCTCCGCCGTTGGGTTTCGTCCATCGCCCGCTTCATCGAGTCCGTCATTCCGTCAGCATAAAGAATGACCATGCCATGAACGTTGCGGGCGGCGCGCCCGATGGTCTGAATCAACGAGCGATCGGAGCGTAGAAAACCCTCTTTATCGGCGTCGAGAATCGCCACCAGCGAGACTTCAGGCAAATCCAATCCTTCGCGCAAGAGGTTAATGCCCACGAGCACATCGAACACGCCCGTCCGCAGGTCCCGAATGATTTCCACGCGCTCCAGAGTCTGGATATCGGAGTGTAGATAGCGGACTTTTACATTCAGATCCTGGTAGTAATCCGTCAGGTCTTCGGCCATCCGTTTGGTCAAAGTCGTGACCAAAACCCGTTCCTTACGCTCGACTCTTTTGCGGATTTCTTCCAATAGATCGTCAACCTGATTGCGCGCGGGGCGGATCACGACCTCAGGATCTGTTAAGCCCGTGGGCCGGATCAGTTGCTCCACAATCGCTCCGTTGCTTTGTCCGATCTCATATGCGGCGGGAGTGGCGGACACATAAATCACCTGGTTCAAGCAAGCTTGGAATTCGTCGAAATTCAATGGCCGGTTGTCCAGCGCCGACGGCAACCGGAAACCATACTCGACTAGCGTCTCTTTGCGCGATCGGTCCCCGCGGTACATGCCGCCGATCTGCGGCACTGTGACGTGGCTTTCATCGATAAAGAGCAAGAAGTCATTGGGAAAATAGCTGAGCAACGTCGGCGGAGGCTCCCCCGGTTTGCGACCGGTGAGATGACGCGAGTAATTCTCAATACCCGGGCAAAAACCCATCTCTTCCAACAATTCAAGATCATAGAGGGTCCGTTGCTCGAGCCTCTGAGCTTCCAGCAATTTTCGTTCGGCGCGCAATTGCGCAAGCCTTTCCTTAAGCTCAACGCGGATCCCTAGGACCGCCTGTTTCATGCGCTCTTCGCCGGTGACGTAGTGGCTCGCGGGATAGATTGCGGCTTTGTCCACCCGGCGCTGGACTTTGCCGCGTATTGGATCAATTTCATGGATCGACTCGATGTTCTCGTCGAAAAATTCGATGCGCAGGGCGGAACTGTCTTCATAAGCCGGAAAGATTTCAACAATGTCGCCCCGCACTCGAAACGTGCCGCGATGGAAATCGTAGTCGCTACGCTGATACTGGATGTCGACCAGTTTCCTTAGCATGAGATCTCGATTGATGCTCATCCCTTCTTCGACATAAACCATGAGATCGAAATAGGCCTCCGGCGATCCCAGGCCGTAGATGCACGAGACACTGGCCACGATCAAGGTATCGCGCCGCTCCAACAATGCCTTGGTCGCCGAATGGCGGAGCTTGTCGATCTCGTCATTGATCGACGCGTCCTTTTCAATATAGGTATCCGTCGAGGGCACGTAGGCTTCCGGCTGATAGTAGTCGTAATAACTGACGAAATAGCGCACTGCATTGTCGGGAAACAGCTCGCGAAATTCGTTGTAAAGCTGCGCCGCCAGTGTCTTGTTGGGAGCTATGACCAATGTCGGCTTGTTAGCGCGGGCGATGACATTGGCCATGCTGAAGGTCTTGCCTGAACCGGTGACACCAAGGAGCACTTGATGCGGCTTCTTACTCGCAAGCCCCTTGACCAACTTATCGATTGCCTGTGGCTGGTCGCCTTGTGGCTGGTAGCCAGAAATTAACCGGAACTTCCCCTCATCTCTGTCACGAAGCATCAAGAGGAAAGATACCAGCGCTAGGGTAGCTGGACAAGCCACCTATCCACGCTTTCAGGGAAATGCGAGATATCAACGAATCAAATTGCACGTGAAGCCCAAAGGTTTAGCTCAAGATATTCTCACTTTGCCCATTGCGTTACTGGCTGTCCTCGAGGTCTATTTGAAAATCCAAACGATGGCAGCAGTCGGAATCAATCCCTTCATCGCTTTTGTAAGGGAGAGGGAAATGAGGAAACACGACAATGAAAATTTTGAGCTTCATTGTCTCATCCCTTTGCCTCTCCCGTCAGGTTAATCGCTGACCGCGAATACCCGGCGCGAACTTTACACTTTCCAAGCAGGTTATAAGCGGTGACTAACTTTTGGTTTCTTTATCGGCCTCTATTAACCGTTTTTTGTCGACCGCCATAACAAGCCCATACACGTCTTGGTGGTGATCCCATCCATGCTCTACATAATAAGTTTCATTCCATGTGCCCGTTATACGAGCGATTGATAACATCTGCTCATAAGAGACTAGCGAAATGCCATACCCCGGCTGCTTACTATAATCCGTATAGCCATAGCCGTTAGCATAAAACTGGGACAGCACCTGTTGTTAGGCATCTACTGTTAGTCCATATGTTTCCGCGTTAGTTCGTATTAATTCCGCCGAAAGTCTTCCATGAGTTGTAAATATGCAAAGACCATTAGGTAAGAGATGGTCGTAAAAAAACTTTAACAGGTCAGCGGTGGCTTCCTCACTCAGATGAGTGACCAAAGAACCGCACCAGATCAGATCGAATTTTTCAGCTATCGACAAACTCTTAAGGTCTGTATTTTACAGTAAAGGTTTGACAAGGAAACTTCTGGTACTGTCGCGTGTAACGTTTGCCTTTAGTGATGACCACTGGTTTCAAAAACGCTGCCCTAATAGGCGATCATAGTGGCGGCAACAAAAACTCAACAAAGTCACTGCGACGCCCTGAGTGGTCAGGAAAATTGTGTAATCCGCTGGCACAAACATCGTGAGATTGAGCGGTTGAACCAAAAACTCGGCTGCGATCCAAGCGTGTTGACTGGGCGCGCAGCGCCACTGAGCTACAAACCTTCGTTACGTCGTCCTATCATGGAAAGCAAGCCGTAATTTCGCTATTACGCGGCCTGCCAGTTGATGGTTTTCAAAAGTCTCCCCCCAATGTCTCTCATATACCACGTTTCTGGTGTATACGACCCTTGGTCAAAGGGAATTTCTCTGCTGGATTCTAACGGGTCTTCGGAAACGGGAAAGAAGATTTTCTGAAGAAAGTCGTTAGCGCCCGGCGTAGAGGCGGTCGATATAGCCGCTGCGGTCGATTTCAGACAGAGGCCGCGAATCGATGAATTCCGCCCGACTTCTTTGCGCGTAACGCTTGTCAAATTCCGCTAGATGATTGATCACTGCTTGAACGGCGCTCTCTACTGCGTAGGGCTTGGCCGGCATCTTGGCCGCGTAGATCCACGATTTTTCCAAAGCATCGCGGTCGTTTGTACCAAACAAACTTCGCCAAAATACGAACCGTATCTTCCTTCCGGGTGTTAAAGAAATGCACGCCGCGGATAATAGCGTGCAGAAGCCGCGCGGTAACGTTTGGATACTTCTGGATAAACGTACGGCGTGTGGCGATCGTCGAGCCTTGATATTCTACGTTCAAATCCGTCAGATCAACAAGAAAGCTCATTCCCGCCTTGGCGCGAACCGGAATCGCCAGGAAGGCGAACATGATGGCAAAATCGACTTCGTTGGCTACCAGCGCCATCGGCGCAACGTTCCGCCGTTCTTATGATTTCAGCGTCGAGTCCTTCCTGGGCAAACAACCCCGCTTCTTTGGCGACATAACGAATGCACCACGGCACGAGCGGCATACCCGATGCGGATCTTATCCCTTTCCGGTTTGCATTGGGCCGAAGCGCCCGCCGCGAACATCGGCAGAACGAGCACAACTACCAGCCATGACTGGAGATGCAACCGCACTTTTATTTTCACGCAGGCGATTTGGTACTCGTTCGGTTTGATTTCAACACCGTGTCATGTAGGGGTAGGCCCGGTACCTACCCTCTTTTCCGGCGACCACAAGGGCGCCCCTGCAATTTGAATCATCGCACGCGATTTAAGAGGATTGCCTGCTGTTATTCTTATGCTTGACTAGGCCTTCGGGACGCACTGTGACCAGCCGCCCGGGTTGGCTGAACATGACCTTCGCCGCGGAGGATGAAATTGGTTTGCCGAAAAGACAATAACGTTGACCGTTTTCTCCGTGCTCGTTAGCCCACGCGGCGAACTCATCCGGAGTGGGGTTGTGGCCCAAATCCACGGCGCAACGGCGCACTATGAACCCCAGCATCATCTTGGGTGGGGGCGGGGGTTTTCTGGAACTCCGGAAGTCCATTTTTCACACGCAGCTAATCGATCATGTGGGTCGTTGCCTTCAAGTGCTTATCGACGGTCGTGTAGCCTTTCCATTGGTCTACCAGCCAGTAGCGCACGCCGAACTCGAACCGCAGCTCTTTCATGTCCCTATCAAACGGATTGAAGTGCTGGTGGTGCATCATCCCCGGCGGCACGTGCACCGCATCCCCTTGGTTCCAGTCATAGCGCTTCCCACCGATCTCCGAATAACCG
>Ga0126384_10000992_pt1 | contig 16488 bp, 17 predicted proteins | sample PanSoiMetPlot_36_FD_92543 | JGI IMG/M metagenome (GOLD analysis project Ga0126384, IMG submission 92543) | Tropical forest soil microbial communities from Panama - MetaG Plot_36 | ecosystem: Environmental > Terrestrial > Soil > Tropical forest > Bulk soil | place: Panama | collected 2016-02-17 | reverse complement strand
GCCTACGTTTACCTGGGACAGGTGCGATGATCGAAACCCCAAAACCCCCGGCCCTTTTTTGTTGAAAGGGCTACTGACGCATGACATTCCCGAACCATGCCTAAAGATACGCTGACGGTTACCGACAATCGCACCGGCCGCACCTACGAGCTTCAGATTGAGAGCGGCTCCATTCGCACCATGGATCTGCGGCAGATCAAATCGAATCCGAAGGACTTCGGTTTGATGGGTTACGATCCCGCGTTTCTCAACACCGCCAATTGTAAAAGCAGCATTACTTTCATCGATGGCGATGCCGGCATCCTTGAGTACCGCGGCTACCCGATTGAGCAGTTGGCGGAGAAATCCAGCTTCCTCGAGGTGGCATACCTGCTGATGAATGGCGAGCTGCCAAGCTCGAGCGAGCTCGCGCAATTCATCGAGGTTGTCACCAACCACACCTTCGTCCACGAGAACATCAAGACCTTCATGGACGGGTTTCGCTACGACGCCCATCCGATGTCGATTCTCGGTTCCACCGTGGCCGCCCTCTCGGGATTTTATCCGGACGCGATGAACGTCAAGGACCCGCACACCCGCCGGATCCAGATGATCCGGATGGTCGCCAAGATGCCCACCATCGCCGCCTTTTCGTATCGGCACCGGACGGGGCTGCCCTACGTCTATCCGAACAACGACCTCAGCTACTGTGGCAACTTCTTGGCGATGGTCAAGAAGATCGGGGAGGCCAATTACAAGGTGAACCCGGTCCTGGAGCGGGCGCTGGAAGTGCTCTTCATCCTCCACGCCGACCACGAACAGAACTGCAGCACCAGCGCCACCCGGCTGGTGGGCTCCTCGGAGGTGGACCCGTTCTCGGCGGTCGCGGCCGGAATCACCGCCCTCTACGGTCCACTCCACGGCGGGGCCAACGAGGCCGCGCTGCGGATGCTTCGCGAAATCGGCAGCGTCAAGAAGGTTCCGGAGTTCATCAGCTCGGTGAAGAGCGGACACGGAAAGTTGATGGGCTTTGGCCACCGCGTCTACAAGAACTACGACCCTCGCGCGACGGTGATCAAACGCATCGCCTACGAAGTGTTCGAGGTGACCGGAAAGAACCCGCTGCTGGAGATCGCGCTCGAGCTGGAGCGGATCGCTCTGCAGGACGACTACTTCATGTCCCGCAAGCTCTACCCCAACGTCGACTTCTACTCGGGGCTCATCTACCAGTCGATGGGCTTTCCGGTGGAGATGTTCCCAGTGCTGTTTGCGATCCCGCGCACCGCCGGGTGGGTCTCGCAGTGGGAGGAGATGATCCAGGATCCGGAGCAGAAGATCGCCCGCCCCCGCCAGATCTACCTCGGCCCCAAGCGCCGAGACTATCTGCCGCTCGAGAAGCGGTCGACCCAGACATGATCCTTCACCGCTCGGCCAGCATTGACAGGCTGCCAACCAGTTTGTATCTCGCCCCAAGTAGATGACCATCGATTTCACCTGCCAGAAATGCGAGACCAGTTTCGAGGTCGATGCCCAGGAACTGATCGACGGCAGCGAAAAGATCGTCTGCCCCAACTGCCACGCGCGCGCGGCCGCCTCGGCGCTGGACGATTTCGTGGCCGCGCTGGTCGAGCTGAGAAACCAGGTCGCCGCGCTCGGTAAGAAATTCTCGGTGAACATGGCGATCGAAACCGAGGACCTGGAAGAGGAAATCTCCAAGGACGATGAGGACGAGCCCGAGGAGAGCGACGAAGAGCTGGACTTCGACGAAGACGAAGTCGAAGAGGACGACGACGAGGACGATCGCCGCCGCTAGAAGGGGCCGGCCCTACCGGTCGAAAGACTGAGAAAGCCCGGCCCCCCTCCCAGAGATGCCGGGCTTTCCTCGCGACTCGCGCGAAACTAAAGCTTGGTGGCGATGTCGGTGACCAGCGGGATCCGCCAGCGCTCCCCCTTGAGCGCCTTGCTGATCCCGACGATCGAAACCAGGACCAAAGCGAGCATCAACAAGCAGCCCAGGAACTGTCCCATCCACCAAATGAATTGAAGCACCATCACCAGCACCACGCCGACGATCCAAAGCACCAGACCATTCTTGGCGTGCCACTTGACGAAATCCGAATCGTTGACGGTCAGAAGTGGGATCAGAGCGAGCAGGCCCAGGTAGGCAAGGACCAACATGACCTTGTCCTGATCGCGAACCACGTTGCCCGTGACTGCCCCGGTCGGCGCGGTGGCTTGCAGCTGGTCTTCCGGCTTCATCCAAGCTCCAACCTGATGTAAAGGTGCCGCCGATCCGGGACGCGTCTTCGTATTCCAACGCGGAGAAGAGTGTCAAGCTGCCGCCGGGTGAGGAAGGCCGCCGCCGCGGAGGACGATGCGTAAAGCAAAAATCATTTGCACCCTCGGACCCGCTTCAGAATCTACTGAAGTCCTCTCCGGGCTGATCCGCGGCGGCATGGACGTGGCGCGGTTGAACTTCTCCCACGGGACCCAGGAGGACCATCGCCGCCGGATGACCGCGATCCGCCGCCTTTCCAAGGCTCTCCACCGGCCGGTGGGCATCCTTCAGGACGTCCAGGGACCCAAGATCCGGATCGGCCAGCTGAGTGGTGGAAGGGTTTTGTTGGCAGCGGGTCAGCAGGTCGCCCTCACCACCCGGCGAGCCCTCGGAAACGCCGAGCTGATTCCGGTGACCGCTTCCCACCTGGCCCGGGACGTCAAGCCGGGCGAGCCGGTGCTGATCGACGATGGCCGGGTCCGCCTGCGCGTGCTCAAGGTCAAGGGCTCGGAGATTCTCTGCGAGGTGGAGCTGGGAGGCACGATCTCGGACCACAAGGGCGTCAATTTGCCCAACTCGCACCTTTCGATTCCCTGTATCACGGAAAAGGACAAGGGGGATCTCAAGTTTGGCCAAAAGATGGGGGTGGACTACGTGGCGTTGTCCTTCGTGCGCTCCGCCCAGGACATCGCCCACGCCCGGCCCTACGTTGCCAGGCTGGGGACGCCGTTGATCGCGAAGATCGAGAAACCGCAGGCGCTCGAGAACCTCGAGGAGATCGCCGGGGCGGCGGACGGAGTGATGATCGCCCGCGGCGACCTCGGGGTGGAGATGCCCCTGGAGCGACTCCCAGGGATTCAAAAGAACGCGCTCCACAAGGTGAACGCCATGGGGCGCCTCTCGATCGTCGCCACCGAGATGTTGGAGAGCATGGTCACCAACTCGCGGCCCACTCGAGCCGAGGTCTCGGACGTCGCCAACGCCGTCTTCGACGGCGCGGGTGCGGTGATGTTGTCCGCCGAGACCGCGGTTGGCAAATACCCGGTCCAAGCCGTCACCACGATGGCCAAGGTGGTGGTGGAAGCCGAAAAGCGCAGCACTCCCCCTCCCTCGCCGTTCGAGCACTCCAAGCGTATTGAGACCGGCGTAGCCGCGGCCGCGGTCGCGGCGAGCACTCAGCTCAAGATATCGACGATCGTCGCCTACACCGAAAGCGGTTACACCGCCCGGTTGATCTCCCAGTTTCGACCGCCCGCCAAGATCCTTGCGCTCACCCCCAACCCCTCGATCCTGCGACGCATGGCACTGTACTGGGGCGTGCTCGCACGGCTGGTAACCCGGGTCCAGAGCACGGAAGAAATGATCACCCAGGTGCGGCAGATCTGCCGGCGCGACCGATTGTGCATGCCCGGTTCACCGGTGGTGGTCGTCGCCGGCGTTCCGCTCAACGTCCCCGGCAACACGAATCTCATGACCGTTCGACGGGTGTAGATTAGGTTGCCCGCCGATGCCGAAGACGACTCTGCTCAAGACCGCCAAGGAATACGCGCTCGCCCTCGGGCCCCACCTGGAGCACGATTGCTACCGCTGCGATAAGCCGCACGACCGACTGATTGGAAAAGGCTGCCGCACCTGCGGGGAGGAGCACTACATCTCGATCGCCGACTTTCGTGGAACCGGGGATCTGGATGTCTACGAGAAGGAGCTGAAGACCTTTCAGCCGAAGAAGGACAAGAAAAAGGCCTAGCTCCGCGCCAACGGCGACGGGGACCGGAAGTCGTAGATCTTCTCCACCGCGATCTGGCGGTAGCGATCCACCTGAAGCGCCCGCCTGGCGCATTCCCACGCGAAGGCCTGAGGATTCGGGTCCGCGCCGTTCTTGCGGCGCTTGACTTCCTGGCGGATCAGCTTGGACGCCAGCCTGGGGTGATAACAAAAAGCTCCCGAGAACAGCAGGTGTCCCTTGAGCGGAACCAGTCGCGCCTCGAGGATGTCCCCCTTTTCCAGACCCGCCATCTGCCGGCGCTCGGTGACCTCGTAGTCCTTTCCGGAGAACATCTCGCGCAGCCTCAACGCCTTGCCGCCCGCCTTTCGCATCTCGAAGAGCGCGTGCAGCGTTTCGGTGAAGTTGCGGAAGGCGCTCGCCTCCTCGGCGCTCACGGCCTGCACCTTCTGCTCGTAAAGCTCTTCCGCCGGCGTCTTGCCGGCGGTCGGATGCTTGCGGTCGAAAAGGTAGAACTCCAGAAAGGACGAAATCCGCATCTCGAAGGACTTGTCCTCCTCGAAGACCTCTCCGGTGAGCTGAAAGTACTCGGACTTGGCTGCGAGCAATTCGGGCTTGCGCGGCTCGGCGCTGGCGAATGCAATCAGTTCGTCCAGGTACGGCTGGTAGCTCAGCGACGGGTCCGTCACTTCTCGCGCCTCTTCAGGATTCGGCCATCAGCTTCGCAAATCGCCAGAACAAGTGTCGCGCATCGTGGGGGCCCGGCGACGACTCAGGGTGATATTGGACGCTGAACGCTCGCCCATCCGGGACCACCAGCCCCTCCACGGTGCGATCGTTGAGGTTGATGTGTGTCACTTGCGCCTTGCCCTTGAGGCTGGCTTCGTCCACTGCGAATCCGTGATTCTGCGCGGTGATTTCCACTCTTCCGGTGGTGAGATCCTTGACCGGCTGGTTCGCACCGCGATGGCCGAACTTCATCTTGTAGGTCCGCCCTCCGAGCGCGAGCGCCAGAATCTGGTGGCCAAGGCAGATGCCGAAGATCGGGACCTTGCCGATCAGGGACGCCACGGTTTTCTCGGCGCCTTTGACCGCCGCCGGATCTCCTGGCCCGTTCGCCAGAAAGATGCCGTCCGGCTTTTTGGCGAGCACCTCCCAGGCCGGAAACGTCGAGGGGACCACGGTGACGCGGGCTCCGATGTCCACCAGAAACTGAAGCATCGAACGCTTGAGGCCGTAGTCGTAGGCGACGACGTTGAACCGGAACTGCGTCGCCGCCGCGGGCTCGCCGAACACCTGGGGAGTTGGTTTGATCCACTCGTATGGGGTCTTGGTGGAAACGCCGGTGGCGAGATCCAGGCCTTCCATGCCATGGGCCGATGCTGCCCGCTCCACCAAAGCCGAGGGCCGGATGTTTCCATGGCCCAGGGCGCCCATCTGAGAGCCTCGGTTTCTGAGGTGCCGGACCAGCTTGCGGGTATCGATGCCCTCGATGGCGGCGATCCCGTTCTTCTTGAGATACGAATCCAAGCCGTCCTCGGAGCGCCAGTTCGACGGTCTCTCGGTGAGCGAGCGCACCACCATCCCCACCGCGTGGGGCCGCGGCGCTTCCTGGTCCTGATCGTTGACCCCGACGTTTCCCATCTCCGGGTACGCCATGGTGACGATCTGGCCCACGTACGAAGGGTCGGTGAGGATTTCCTGGTAGCCGAGGATCGAGGTGTTGAACACCACCTCCCCGATGGCATCCACCTCCGCCCCGAAACCGCGCCCCTCGAAGACGGTGCCGTCCGCCAGGGATAAGACCGCCCGGGTCATCGCGCTTGCTCCTCCAGCTTGCCTCTCTCGAACACCAATCTACCCCCGACCAAGGTGTGGGTGACGCGTCCCTTCACGGAGCGGCCCTGAAAAGGAGTATTGCGCGACAGCGAGAAGAACGCTGCGGCGTCGATCGTCCACCTCGCTTCCGGGTCGACAATCGTCACGTCCGCCGGAGCCCCCAATCCCAGCTGTCCGCCGGGGAGCCGAAAGGCGCGGGAGGGACCCACGGTAAAGGCTTCGACCAAGCGCGGCGGGGAAAGAACGCCCTTCCAAACCAACTCAAGCGCCAGGGCGACCGAGGTCTCCAGCCCGACGATTCCGTTGGCCGCCTTGTCGAATTCCACCTGCTTGTCCATCCGGGTATGGGGCGCGTGGTCCGAGGCGATGGCGTCGATGGTACCGTCGGAGAGCGCCTCCCGGACCGCGGATACGTCCGCCTCCTCCCGCAACGGCGGATTCATCTTCGCGTTCGTCTCGTAGCCAAGCACCGCCGCGTCGGTGAGCATCAGGTGGTGCGGCGTCACTTCCGCCGTCACCCCCACCCCGCGCTTCTTCGCCGCGCGCAGCAGCTCGACGCTCTGCGCGCAGGAAAGGTGGGCCAGGTGAAGCCTCGCCCCGGTTTCCTCGGCCAACACCAGATCCCGGGCCACCATCGCCACCTCTGCGGAGCGCGGGATAGGAGGCAGACCCAGCCGGGTGGCGGTCGCCCCTTCGTTCATGCAGCCATCGGCCGAGAGCGTCAGATCCTCCTCGTGCGCCATCACCGGAACGCCCAGGTCCCGCGCGTACTGCATCGCGTGGCGCATCAAACCCGCGCTCATCACCGGGCGCCCATCGTCGGTGACGCAGACACAACCCGCCGCGACCAGCGCCCCCATTTCGGCCAGCTCCTCGCCTTTGAGCCCCTTGGTGATGGCCCCGGCACAGAGCACTCGGCAAAGGTTGGCCTGCTCGCTCCGACGGCGAATGAACCCCGTCACCAAGGGGCTGTCGTTGGCCGGCTCGGTGTTGGGCATCGCCACCACGGTGGTGAAGCCTCCTGAGACGGCGGCCCGGCTGCCGGAGGCGATCGTTTCCTTCCTCTCCTGCCCGGGTTCACGCAGGTGGACGTGCAGATCGATCAGACCGGGCATCACCCAAAGTCCAGTCGCATCGATCGCCTGCGCGTTGGGCACCGACAGCGCGCGCTCGGAGACGTCCGACACCACCCCGTCGTTCAAGAGCAAATCGCGCCGGCCGTTGATCCGGTGCGCGGGGTCGATCAGCCAACCGCCTCGAATCAGAATTGGAGGGCTCACGCGCACATCTCCAGGATCGCCATCCGGACCGGCAGGCCATTGGACACTTGTTCGAGGATCACGCTTCGATCTCCGTCGACCACTTCGCTCGCCAGCTCCACCTCGCGGTTGACCGGTCCCGGGTGAAGAATCACCGCGCCCGGTTTGAGCTGATCCGAAACGGCGCGCCCGATCCCCCAGCGGGCCGCGTACTCGCGCATCGAGGGCACGAAGGAATCGGTCTGTCGCTCGCGCTGCACCCTGAGGGTCATCAAGGCGTCCAGGCTGCCCAGCACCTCCCGGAAGTCCGGCGCCCATTCGCAGCCCAAAGATTCAATTCCCGCCGGCATCAGCGTCGGTGGGCCGCTGACGATCACCTTGGCGCCGAGAAGCCGCAGGCAATGGACGTTGGAGCGCGCCACCCGGCTGTGGAGGATATCACCCAAGATCATCACCCTCTTGCCGTTGAGGGAGCCAAGCCGCTCTTGGAGGGTGAACGCGTCGAGGAGAGCTTGCGACGGATGCTCGTGGATTCCGTCGCCGGCGTTGATCACCGAGCAGTGCACCTGGCGAGAGACCAGGGTCGGGGCGCCGGAAGAGCGATGGCGAATCACCAGCGCCGAAGGGCCACCGGAGTCCATGTTCCTGAGGGTAGCGTCGATGTTCTTCACGGTGTCGAGCAGTGTTTCGCCCTTGGACAGCGAGGATCCGGTCGGGCTCCAGTTGAGCACCTTGGCGCCCAAGCTCTTGGCGGCGATTTCGAACGACGAGCGGGTGCGGGTGGAATCCTCGAAGAACAGAAGGGCCACGAATTTGCCGGCCAGGGGCGTGCGCTGGATCCCGTCTTTCAGCCCCTGTTTGTACTGCCGCGCGAGCGCCAAAATCGCCTCCACTTCGGACCGCTGAAGCCCTTCGATGCCGAGAAGGTGGCGGCTGGCGAGTGAGGGGGTGTCGGCGCGGCGATCGCTCATCGGATTGGCAGGAACAATCGATCGGTACGAAGCCCAGTGCCCCCGAACAGGCTGCTGAGGAACCCGTCATAAGACAAGGAGAGCCAGATGATCATCGCCTTTCCCTTGATGTGCCCAAAGGGAACGTAGGCGATCTGCTGGGTGCTTCCCCCCAACCCGAGGCGACTGTCCGAGCTGTTCTCGCGGTTGTCTCCCATCACGAAGACTTGTCCCGAAGGCACGGTCCAGGGGCCTTCCTGAGGCTTCAATCTGCTGGGCATTTCGTAGACCCGGTGAAGCTTGCCGCCGATGTTTTCCTCATAGACGTCGACCCGTTCCGGTCTCCAGGTTCCGGTGGGGTCGTTCGAGTCCTGGGTGTAGTAGGTGTGGCCGGTCGAGATCAGCCTCCGCGGCTGCTCTTTGCCGTTGATGTAGACAACCCCGTTCCTGAGCTCGACCCTGTCGCCGGGGAGCGCGATCACCCGCTTGATGAAGTCGACCGACTCGTTGACCGGATTGTTGAAGACGATGACGTCCCCGCGCTCGGGCGGCCGGACGATCACGAAGGGCACCTTGTTGAGCCAGGGAATCCGCACTCCGTAGATGAACTTGTTGACGAAGATCTGATCCCCCACGTTGAGCGTGGGGTACATCGAGCCCGATGGAATCTTGAAGGGCTCGACCACCACGGTGCGCAGCAAAAGCGCAATCGCCAGAGCCTTGGCGAATCCAATCGCCAGATCCAAGTTGGACCCGCGGCGCCAACCCGCCAGGTGCTTGTCCGCGAGCGAAGAGAGCTTTTTCAGCTCCGAGTCCAGTTGGTCCAGACCTCCTTCGATCCGCTCTCGATCGACGATTGCCGCCTGCTCGATCAGCTTGTCCCGCGCCTTGGGGTCGAGCTTGATGCCCGGAGAGGTCATCGCCATCTGGATGTCCTGCTCGAGCTCTCGCGCCTGGTGGCGCAGCCTTCGCATCTGGCGGAAGTGACCATGTAGCAGCCGGGCGATCCACAGGCCTACGAACCAGCCGATCATCAAACATCCGAAGACCTTAAGAGCCGGCTGAGCCCACGAATACGCGGGCGTATGGGTTTCGACGACGATGGTGTAGAGGATCAGCGCCACCGCGAAGCAGGTGAACGGCGCCCAAAGGCTGGTGAGCAACTCCTGCCAGTAAAGCCTACGGCTGGCCCGCTGCTGTGCGTCGCTTCGCCGGGCGGAGACCTCCGCCTCCAGCTTCTCTCGAACCTTTGCGGGAGTCGCCACTACTCCTCCGTCTTCAGAACCGCCAGGAAGGCTTCCTGGGGGATCTCCACCGAACCCACCTGCTTCATACGCTTCTTACCTTCCTTCTGTTTTTCCAGGAGCTTGCGCTTGCGGGTGATGTCCCCGCCATAGCACTTGGCGAGGACGTTCTTGCGCAGGGCCGAAATCGTCTCCCGGGCGATGACCCGCGAGCCGATCGCCGCCTGGATCGCCACTTCGTACATTTGCTTGGGGATAACCTGCTTCAACTTGGCGCAAACCTCCCGACCCCGCTGGTACGCTCGATCTCGATGCACGATGATCGACAGGGCGTCGACCGGGTCGCCGTTGATCAAGATGTCCAGCTTCACCAAGTCCGACTGCAAGTAGCCAGCCAGCTCATAATCGAGCGATGCGTAACCGCGGGAAGCCGACTTGAGCTTGTCGAAGAAATCAAACACCACCTCGGACAAGGGCAGCTCGTAGGTGACCTGGACCCTTTTGCCGGAACTTCCTAGGTATTTAATGTCCTTTTGGACACCTCGCCGATCCTGGCAAAGCTTGAGCACCGCGCCCAAGTAATCATTGGGGGTATGCACGTGGCAAGTTAGAACTGGCTCCTCCAGGTGCTCGATCAGCTGCGAAGCGGGGAGCTTGGCCGGGTTTTCGATCAGCAGCTGCTCTCCTTTAACGGTGAACACCTTGTACACCACCGATGGAGCGGTGGTGATCAGCGAAAGGTTGTACTCCCGCTCCAGGCGCTCCTGGACGATCTCCATGTGCAGCAGACCCAAGTAGCCGCATCGAAAGCCGAATCCGAGCGCGGTCGAGACCTCGGGCTCGTAGGTGAAGGCGGAATCGTTGAGGCGAAGCTTGACCAGCGCGTCCCGTAAGTTCTCGTAGTCAGCGGGCTCGACCGGAAAGATTCCGGAGAAGACCATCGGCTTGACCTCTTTGAAGCCGGGGAACGGGGCTGCCGTAGGTCGGTCCTCTTCGGTTATGGTGTCGCCGACCTTGGCGTCCTGGATTTCCTTGACGTTCGCCACCAGGATTCCGACTTCCCCAGCGATGAGGCGCTGCACCGGCTTGGAAAACGGGCTGAACACTCCGAGGTCCTCGACCTCGAAGCGCTTGCGGTTGGACCAGAGCATGATTTTCTGCCGCAGCGCGAGCGTCCCTTCCAGCACCCGGACCAGCATCACCACCCCGCGGTAGCTGTCGTACCAGCTGTCGAAGATCAACGCCTTGAGAGGAGCGTCCGGGTCGCCCTTGGGCCGCGGGATGCGTTTCACCACCGCTTCCAGGACGTCCTCGATCCCAGTGCCTTCCTTGGCGGAGGTCAGCACTGCCTGGGAGGCATCGATGCCGATCACGTCCTCGATCTCCGCGCGCGTTCGCTCCGGATCCGCCGAAGGCAGGTCGATCTTGTTGATCACCGGAATCACTTCCAGGTTGTGTTCCAGTGCCAGGTAGACGTTGGCCAGAGTTTGCGCCTCGACCCCCTGGGAGGCGTCGACCACCAGGAGCGCTCCTTCGCAGGCCGCCAGGGACCGGGAAACCTCGTAGGCGAAGTCCACGTGGCCCGGAGTGTCGATGAGGTTGAGCTCGTACTGCTTGCCGTCTTGCGCGGTGTAGCTCATTCGAACCGTCTGCGCCTTGATGGTGATCCCGCGCTCCCGCTCCAGCTCCATGTTGTCCAGAAACTGCGCCTGGGCCTCGCGTTCGCTGACCGTCCCGGTCTTCTCCAAAAGGCGATCCGCGAGCGTCGATTTTCCGTGGTCGATGTGCGCGATGATGCTGAAGTTGCGCACGTTTTCATTTTCTAGGGGCATGGCCAGCGCTGCTCGGGGGACGCGCGCGTCAGTAACATCGAATTGTCGAGAAATCCAAGCGCCGAGCCGAGCGCCGCGCAAGGCCTCGGCCCTCCAGGCCTATCGCACCGGCTGGCCACGCTTTCTTCGAAAGAATTCCATCGTCTTTGCCAGTCCGTCGGCAAGCTGCACGCGCGGCGACCACCCGAGAACCTCGCCGGCCAATCGACTGTCGATCGAGGAGCGCCGCTGCTCCCCCGGCTTCGCCGGCCCGTGGACCGGTGGCCGCTCGATTCCGGCGCTCTTGGCGAGCAATTGGTATAGACGATTGACGTCGGTTTCGATCCCGGTGCCGATGTTCACCGCCCCCACAAAGTCCTTCTCCAGGGCCAGCGAATTGGCGCGAGCCACATCGGGACCGTAAACGAAGTCGCGCGTTTGCTCACCGTCGCCGTTGATCTGGCACGGTTCCCCGTTCACCAGGCGCTGGCTGAAGATCGCCACCACGCCCGCCTCGCCATGGGGGTTCTGCCTCGGGCCGTAGACGTTCGCGTAGCGCAGGGCCACGAAGTCGAGCCCGTACTGCGCCAAGTAGTAGCCCAGATACAGCTCGCCGGCCGCCTTGGAAACACCGTAGGGCGAAACCGGCCGGGTCGGGTGGTTCTCGGGGGCGGGGTAAATATCCTGCTCGCCGTAGATCGCCCCGCCGGTGGAGCTGAAGATGAACTTTCCTACCTCGGCTCGACGGGCCGCCTCGAGGAGATTGAGCAGCCCGAGGACGTTGACCTCGGCATCGAAGCGCGGATCCTCGACCGACTTGCGAACGTCCATCTGGGCCGCGAGGTGGCAGATCGCGTTCGGCCGCTCGGAGCGGATCAGCTCGGTAGCTGCGGAGCTGCGGATGTCGATCACCGAAAGTCGCACCCGCGGGTCGAGGTTTTCCCGCGTTCCACTCGACAAGTCGTCCAAGGCAAGAACCTCGTGGCCTCGGGAGAGCAACTCATCGCAGACGTGGGAGCCGATGAAGCCGGCCCCACCGGTCACCAGCACTTTCACCGGGCGGCTCCGCCGAGCTGCTTGCGAAAGAAGGCGATCGTCTCGTTCAGCCCGAGATCCAGCGGAACCCTGGGCTCCCACTTGAGCAGCTCGCGCGCCCGAGTGATGTCCGGACGCCTTTGCTTGGGATCGCCGCAAGGCAAGGGTTTGAAGGCAAAGCGACCTCCCCCGCCCGCCGCCCGGCGAACCGCTTCGGCGAACTCGAGAATGGTCATTTCCTTGGGATTGCCGAGGTTCACCGGATCCCGCACGTCCGAGGCCGCCAAGCGTAGCAGCCCGTCCACCATGTCGCTGACATAGCAGAAAGAGCGCGTCTGCTTTCCGTCGCCGAAGATGGTGAAGTCCTGGCCCCGCAGCGCCTGAGAGACGAAGGCAGGCACCACCCGCCCGTCATCGAGCCTCATCCTCGGCCCATAGGTGTTGAAGATTCGAGCGATCCGCGTCTTGACGTTGCGCACGCGCCGGTAGGCCGAGACCACCGCCTCTCCGTACCGCTTGGCTTCGTCATACACGCCGCGCGGGGTGTTGGGATCCACGTTGCCCAGATAGTCTTCGCGCTGTGGGTGCACCAGGGGATCTCCGTAGACTTCGGAAGTCGAAGCCTGAACGAAGACCGCGTCCTTTTGATGCGCCAGGCGAAGCGCGTTCTCGGTGCCGAGCGAGCCCGCCCGAAGCGTTTCGATCGGCAGCCGCGCGTAGTCGAGCGGCGAGGCGGGCGAGGCCAGGTTGAAGAGGAAATCGAGAGGCCCGTCGATGCCCACCCTGGCGGTGATGTCCTCCCGGACCTCGGAGAACCTTTTGTGGGCTCGCAGCGGTGCAACGTTTTCCGAGCAGCCGGTGATCAGGTTGTCCACGCAGATCACTTGGGCTGCGCCCTCGGAGATCAGGCGTTCGCACAGGTGCGAACCGATGAACCCCGCCCCGCCCAATACCGCGACCCGCTTACCCTCAAAAGAAGACACCAGCCCTACCTTGTTTTCATTCTGTCGATTGGTCACCTGGCCGACGGGCGGAGACGTGTATCGCTCGAGCGCCAGAGCCACCCCCCTGGCGATGTGTCGTGCCACCCGGACCGTCCCTGCGCCGGCGTTGAACAAATCAACCGGCTCTGCGGTAATATAGCCCGGGTATTGATTCGCCGGTGGCGCATGTTGTGCGACAAGGTATCTCGCCGCCGCAGATGGGTCAAAGTCGCCTGGCAAGGAATTTTTAGGATGAGATTCGGTACGCGGTGGCAGTGGACGTGCGCGGTGTTGGCGGCGTGCGCCTGCGCTTGCTCATCTGGCAAATCGGTAACGAAGCCGGATGCCGAGATTGCAAATGGCTCCTCGTGGGGAGTGCTTCATCAGAAGGCTCAGGGTAACGAGCAGGTCACCGAGTACGACACCAACCACGACGGCAAGACCGATGTGTGGCAGTACACGGTGAAGGCCAAATCTGCCGACGGGAGAGAGTACAACCGCCTGACTCGCAAGGAGCTCGATCTCAATGGTGACGGGCGAGTCGACATCGTTCGCTACTACGGAGAAGAAGGGCAGCTCGAGAGAGAGGCGCTGGATCTCGACTTCGACGGCAAAGTGGACCAGTGGAACTACTACCAGAACGGGGTCATCGTTCGGAAAGAGATGGACCTCAACGGCCACGGCCGACCGGACACCTGGGTCTACTACGAACACGGCCACATCGCGCGCAAGGAGCGGGACACCAAGGGAACCGGGAAACCTGACTATTGGGAGTACTGGGAAAACGATCAGATCGATCGGATCGGCGAAGACCTCGATGGGGATGGCAAGATCGATCGCTGGATCAAATCACCCGCGCACGCAAGCAACTGAGCCGCGGCGCCTGGGCAGAATGAAGATTGAGCCTGTACGGCTGGAAGGCAGAATCCTGGTTCTGCTAGCGCTCACCCTCCTCGGCTAGGGCTTGCTCGTGCCGGCGCGCCCGTACGCGTCTTCCAGGCGCACCACGTCGTCGAGCTCGGTGGTGCTCGCTTCGGCCAGATCGCAGTCGGTGATCGCGATCATCCGGTGCTTGGTCAAAGGGGCGATGTGGAAGCTGTCACCGGGAGCTAGATCCACCTCCGCGACTCCCTGTCCTTCATCCACCACCAGCCGCAGCTCTCCGGAGAGGACGTAGATCGTCTCGTCCTTGCGGTTGTGGTACTGCAGCGAGAGCCGATGCCCGCGGTTGATGTGCAGCACCTTGCCGACGTAGCGCGAGGTCTGAGCCCAGATCAGCTCATAGCCCCACGGTTTGTCTACTCGCCTTACTGGCGACTTCGGCATGCACCCTACTCTACCGCAGCAACGTACGCGTCCAACTGGGTTTCCCGCCGAAAGTCGGTGAGAAAGCGGGTCGCAGTCTCACGAGACGAGAAATTCCCGAGCCGCACCCGGTACCAGGTGCCCCTTCCTGGCACCTGGGCTTCCACCACGGTGGGAGCGTATCCCTTCTCACGCAGTCGGGCGGCAAAACGGTTGGCGTCAGCCCGGGTCTGCGTCGAAGAGAGTTGCAGTGTGAAGATTCCTGACTTGCCCTCCGGCTTCGCCGACTGAGCCTTGATCGGCACGACCGGGCGCGCCAACTGCGGCGGGCGCGCCCCTCGCACCGGCTCCGAAGGCGAAGGCACCGCGGCGAGCTCTGGTTTTGCCTCGACCGGAGCGGAGGTGGCGCGGGCCAGCGCCTGCGGCGCTGCCTGAGCCGGTGCCGGTGATACCGCCGGTGGCGTCGAGGGGGCTGGGCCGCTCTTGGTCAGCTCTTCCTGAAAGGTGAGCGTCGGCGTCGCCGGTTTTTCGATTGCCGCGCTTTTGTCGTCCAGCGCGGTGAGAAGATCGGGGGCTTGCGCGGCGCGTTGATCCAGCGCGACCTTTTTCCCCACCACCACGCCAAGGACGAATACCGCTCCCAACACCACTGCCGCCGCAACCAAACCGCTCACCACGTGACGATTATCGAAAGAAAATTGGTACTTGCCGTTCATGGCCGGACCGTATGCCCGGCCTCCGCGAGGGTCAAAAAAAGCGCCCGACGGGGGATGCTCACTCCTCTCGGGTCACCGAGTCCCAGGCCTCGCACGAGGGGCAACGAAACATGTGCTCGGGGAGCCTTTGCCTGCAGGCGCGGCACGCGAATCCCATCACCGGCTGACCCAGGGTGGCGAGGACGTCGCGGTATTCGGCGCGCAGCTCTTCCGCACGGTTTTGAGCGAGCAGCAACGAGCCAAGCTCCTTGCGGGCTTCCCAAAACCGCGGCATTCGCTCCACCAGCTTTCGCAGCTGGGCAATGGCGCGCTCCGCAAAGCCATGCCCCGCGAGGTAGAGCGCCAGCCCCAGGCCGAACGGCGCCTCGGCCGCGGGCTGTCTGAGCATCTGCTCGAGGAGGAATTTTTCCACCTCTTGGACAGGCCGCCCGGCGCTTCCAAACAGCTCCACCACTCGGGGCGCAAGCTCAGGCTCTTGGATCATCGCCTCGGCCAGCGGGTCGATCGCCTCCGCTTGCCGGCCCAGCGCGAGCAAAGCTTGCCCCAGAGCGAGCTGAGCGTCCGCCGAGTCGGGTTTTTGATTCACCGCGTTCAAAGCCAGCTCGTGCGCCTCGAGCGGATCGGAGCTGGATTTGGCGCGCGAAGCCTCCGCCAGCAGGTGAGCCAGGATGTTCCTTCCCTTCCCCTCCAGGCGCATCAACCGCGCCTGAATCTCGATCGCCCGATCCCAGTCCCGATCTTCCTCGAGAACCTGGCGGTAGCGCAACAGCCCCTCGCGGTTGTCGGGATCGTCGGCGAGAAGCTTTTCCAGGGCCTCCGCCGCCTTGTCCATCACCCGGGAGCGCCTGTAGTCCAGGGCCAGGGCAAGCTGAGCTCTCCGTCGCACCTCCGGGCTCAGGCCGGGGCGCAGCAGCATGTTGGAGTGCAATCGGATCGCGCGCTCCAGCTCGCCCTTTCGCCGAAACAAGGCACCGAGGGCGAAATAGGTCTCCACGGTTTGGGTGCTCATCTGCGCCGCTTTGGAAAGCTCGGCGATTGCGGCGTCCGGATCGTCCGAGAGCACGTAGGTAAATCCCGCCAGGTAGGCGCGCGCCTGATCCTCGGTCCGGCCCTTGCGCGAAATCACCGCGACCAGCGCGAGAAGAGCCACCAACGCGGTGCCGCCGAACACCGCCACCCAAGTGGCCGGTTGGAGTTCCATGGACCTCGCGGCGTTTAACTCAATTTTCGCGCGAAGAGCAGGTGGAGCTTGTCGTACGTGGCCTGAAGGTGCTCGATCACCACTTTGGTCTCGGCCAGCACCGGCATGAAGTTGGTGTCGCCGATCCACCGGGGAACCAGGTGGTAGTGCAAATGATCCACGATT
>Ga0126384_10000991_pt1 | contig 16493 bp, 18 predicted proteins | sample PanSoiMetPlot_36_FD_92543 | JGI IMG/M metagenome (GOLD analysis project Ga0126384, IMG submission 92543) | Tropical forest soil microbial communities from Panama - MetaG Plot_36 | ecosystem: Environmental > Terrestrial > Soil > Tropical forest > Bulk soil | place: Panama | collected 2016-02-17 | reverse complement strand
GCTACCAGCGCCTCCAACCCCAGCGTCGCCCGCCCCAACCACCGCGCCAGCCCCAACCGCCTCGCCAGCCCCAGCCACGATGACCCCAGCCGCCATAGCCCCAAAAGCGCGGGCGCCAATAGACGCTGCTGTAAGCGAACGCGGGCCGATAAAACGGCCGGTAGCCGTAACCATAGATCGGCGCGGCATAACCATAGCCGTAGCCTCGACACCAGGCGGAGGCAGGACCGGAGGTCGCGCCAGCGACAAACATCGCGGCAGCGAACACCAGACTGACAAGGACCAGTTTGCGCATATCAACACTCCTTGTGCGCGATTCCCGGCGATCGCCACCATGCCATCGCGGCGCCGCAGAGAAACTCGGGCAGAACCCCGATACTGACCCCGCACAGTCTGGACGCAGCGATGGCGAGCCGAAGCCCGATGAAATGCCAATACGTGGCACGCGCTGGCGGCGCACATCACCCCGCGGCTGCCCAGCCAACCGCCCGGCGAGCGGCGCTCAGGCCTCGGTGGCGTCACCGGTTTGGAGCAAGGCTTCGACGGAGGCCAACAGTTCGGCCTCGCCGGTCGGCTTGGCGAGCGTCGGAACCGAGGCCCACTCCTTCAGCACGTCGTGGCTGTCGAAGCCGGTAAGAAACAGGAAGGGCACGTCCTGCGAGGTGAGTGCGCTGCACACCGGCCTACAATCCGAGGCGCCAAGCTGAACGTCGAGGATGGCCGCCGACACGGTGCCGGTGACCGCAGCCGCCAGCGCCGTTTCCAGATCGTGCGCGGTCAAGACGTCGGCACCCGCATCGCGCAAGGCCTCGTGCAGGCCCAAGGCGATCAGCGGTTCATCATCGACGACGAGAATTGAATACCCACCCAGCGGTCCCACCGTCGTCGTCCCCATGCTTCCACCACCCTGGCAGCGTTAACGGCTCAGGCTAGGGCAGGGAATGCGGGAAAACCCTGGCGACAGCCGGGTCAAGACTGGGGGCCTCGGCGCCGCCGTGGGTGCGCCACGGCAGCGGCGGTTCGATCCCTGAGGCGCGCGCGCCCAGAGCGCCGGGGAAGCGACCGCCGCCGCCGCGCTCCCATCGATGAGAGCGGCCTGCGCCGCGCGGGGTGCGCCGATGGCGCCCGCGTGCCCACCGGCCCGGCCGCGGCAGCTCGGTGGCGCCAGCGATCGCGCGCGCCCCGAGGTTCCGTCGCCCTGGCGGCCGCCCCCCGCGCTTGGGTACGCCGGCATCTCCGGCGGCCGACGCAGCAAAACCCCCGGCGTCTTCGCTTGCTGACCGGGGCTGGCCAACGGCCGCTGGCCGCATCGCCCTTCAAAGCGATTCCGTCGGAGATGCTCTGTATTATGATTATTTTTTGCTCACTGACAGTTGCCGGTGGCCGCCGCTGCCGCTCGCGGCAACCGGGCCAAGATCTCCCCAGAAACGGGGAATGCGCAAGCAACGCTGCCCGGCCATCTAGCGCGCATTGCTATGCACACCCGATGACATGGGCCGGCCACGGGCGTGGGGCCTGGTCGGGGCATCGCACCGTCAGGCGGATTTTATGGGGGGCCGCAAGCCCAATCCCGCCTAGCCGTTCAACCAAAGCACCTAGATCCGCGGTGTCAGCCGATACCCGCGCCGTGTGAGGAGTTACCAACTTGAAGAAAGCTGAGAACGATCTGTGGCGCCATGCGCGTACCGTCGCCCTATTAACCGGCGTCGGTTTCGCCAGTGTGTTGATGGTCGATCTGTCGAGCGCGTCGCCTGGGCGCGTCGCCGGCGACGTCGTGCCGGCTGCCGACACCTGGATCAGGCCCGGCGCCAGCGCGCCTGGCGCGGCGCCGACCATACCGGTTGCCCCCCTCGAGCAATTGTCAACCCCACTCGGGTATCCGCAAGACGCCAACCAGCGGCGCATGCCGCGTGGCATCGAGCTCGCCAGCCTTGGCCGCGACGGTCCAGGTCGGGACGCGATGGCGCACAGCCTGTCGGGCGGCAACGTGCGCTGGGGCGCCTCCTCGAGCTGCCTCAACGCCACCTTGCGTCAGGTGATCGCCCAGCTCAGCGCAAATTTCGGCGGCATCACCGTCAATTCAACCTGCCGCAGCCGCGCCCACAACGCCAGCGTCGGCGGCGCGCCGCATTCCAAGCATCTGTCGGGGGACGCCGTCGATTTCAAGGCCGGCCACAACCTCAACGGCGTGCTCGCTTTCCTGCGCGCGCAACGCGCCATCGGCGGTCTCAAACATTATGCCGACGGCCACATTCACATCGACACCGGGCCGCATCGCACCTGGTAGGGCGGGCATCAGGTGCTGCGAGCCCGCAGCCGGGCTCGCGGTCCGGGCCGCACCTTCACTCGCTCAATCCCGGTGCGGGTGACGCCTTGTCTCGGCGGCGCCCAAGGCGTCGCGCCCTAGCGATCGGCACCTGCCGCCCGCTCGGGCTATCGGCCGACAAACCGCGCCTGGCGCCGCGCGATGAAGGAGCGAACACCTTCCGCGGCGTCCTCGCTGGCCATCAGCTCGGCCTGTTGCGCATTGAACTCGCGGATCGCGGCCAGCGGCCCGTGGGTCACAGCGGTGCGCGAACTGGCAAGCGAGGCGCGCACGGCGAGCGGCGCCTGCTCGGCGATGCTGCGGGCGATGGCGAGCCCGCGTTCCTTCTCGCTGCCGGCCTTGACGACCTCCTGCACGAAGCCCAGCCGCAAGGCCTCGGCGGCCCCGAATTCGTCTCCCGTCAGCAGATAACGCTGCGCATTGCCCCAACCGGCGCGCTCGACCATGCGGATGGTGGCGCCGCCAAGCGGCATGATGCCGCGTTTGACCTCAATCTGCGCGAACCGGCAATTGTCGGCGGCGACCACGATGTCGGCCGCCAGCATCAGCTCGATGCCCAACGTGAAACAGATGCCTTGCACGGCGCACACCAGCGGCTTGCTGCGCAGCGGCGGGCGCAGCGATAACGGGTCGATGCTGCCGACCGGGAAAACCGTGCCCCGCTCGCGCATCACCGGGGCCACCTTGTCGAGTTCCAGTCCGGCCGTGAAATTGGCGCCCTCGGCAAACAGCAGCCCGACCCACGCGCTCTGGGTGCGCTCGAAGCTGGTGTAGGCGGCGGCCAGTTCGATCAGCATTTTTGGCGAAAAGCCGTTGAGCTTGTTGGGCCGATCGATGCCGATGGCAAACACGCGGTCGATCTCGACGGTGGTGATGCGGCCGTCGTCGGGCGGCGATGTGGCGCTCAGCATTTGACCGACCTCCTCAAGGCCCGGGGCCGAGCTGCCGCCGGGAACGCTGGGCTCATGCCGTGATGCAGATCGAAATCCGGCTCGGGTCGGGGCTCATCAACTTGGACCGGAACGTTGCGCTCAGTAAATCAGTCGTGGGGGTTGCGCGCAACAAAGTCGCCGCTCAAGTCTTGCCGTCGCCGACGTCAGGATTTCGGCCTGGCGCGGGCTGAACCCGTGCGGCCCGCGCGCCTCTCATCCTGCTGATGTCGCATGTGGCGATCCATTGCCCGCGGGTCAGCGCAAGACTTCCGCCAGGGGCACCACCAGCGTGTACTCGAAGCCTTGCCGATGGTAGGCCAGCTCCGGCTTGCCGATGAGACTGATCAATTGCGTGCCAAAACCCGTGCTCGCCGGGGCCACGACGCTCGGGCCGCCGCGTTCCTGCCAATTGACCTGCAAGGTCGACTCCTCGCCCGTGTAGTCGGCCCTCCAGGTCACCACCACCTCGCCGTCGGCGTCGGACAGGGCGCCGTGCTTCATGGCATTGGTCGCCAGCTCGTGCACGATCAGGGCAAACATTTGCGCAAACGAGCTGCCGGCCATCACGAAGTCGCCATCGAGCTTGGCGCGGCGCCCGAACGAGGCCAGCTCCGCCTCCACCAGGTCGCGCAACGGCGCACCGCCGCCGGAGCCGGACGCCACGAACTCCTGGGCGTGCGCCAGGGCGTGCAGCCGACCCATCAGCGCCTGGCGCGCGCTGCGCACGTCGGTGCTGTGCAGCAAAGTGTTACTGGCGATGGATTGGATCACGGCCAGCAAATTTTTGGTGCGGTGCTGTAGCTCGCGCACCAGGATGTTCTGGCGAGCCTCGGCGGCCTTGCGCTCGGTCACGTCGCGGGCGATCGAATGCAGCCCGATCGGTGTCCGCTCGGCGTTGAATATCAGCCGGGAGTTTACTTCCAGGGTATGGCGCTGCCGGCGATCCTTGCCAAACACCTCCATCTCGTAGCGCGTCGATTCCTCGCCGGCGAGCTTGCGCGTCAGCATCGACTGATGCATCGGCAACTCGCCCTCCGGAATGAGCTGCCGGAGCGGCACGCCAATCAGGTCTTCCGGCGCATAGCCGAGAATGCGCTCTACGGCCGGATTGATCGAGGTGAAGCGGCCCGCAAGATCCAAGGTGGCGACGATGTCGTTGGCGGTATCGACCAACAGGCGATAGCGAGCCTCGCTGTGCGCCAGCGCCTGCTCGGCAATTTTGCGCTCGGTGATGTCGAGCACGAAGCCGAGACCGCTCTTGGCTTGGCGCGCCTCACCCTCGCCGCTGAACGCCACCCGGCCCTTGACAAACACCCAGCGGACCGAGCCGTCGGTGCGCAAAATGCGATGTTCGTCCTGAAAGGTGCCGGGACTCGCCGCATCGAAGCTTTGACGCCGCAGGCTCTCGAACCGTTCACGGTCGGCCGGGTGTATCGATTCGGCGATCTCGCTTGGCACCGGCGCGTCGGTGGCAAGACCGAAAATCGCCTTCAGCTCCGCCGACCACTCGTGCTTGCGGGTGTCGAGATCGAAGCTATAGACGCCGAGCTGGGTCGATGCCGCCGCCAAACGCAATTGCTCGGCATGCTCCTCGGCGAACAAAAAAGCCTGCTTGAGATCGTGGATGTCCACGGCCGTGACCAGGCAGTGGGCGGGGTTGGCGCCGCTGCCGAGCACGGCGAAGTTGAGGCGGTGCCAGCGCCAGGCGCCATCGCAACCTTGGAGGCGGGCCTCGCTGGCGCCGTCGCGGCGCGCCGCAAGTGCCGCATCGCGGGCCGCGACCGCGGTGGCGAGGTCATCGGCATGGACGAGGCCAGCACGCGGCCGCTCCCGAGCGTCCAGGGCGGCGCCGGTGAAGGCCTTGAACGCACCGCCATCGTAAACCACCCCGCCGTCGGGCCCCGATAGCCAGATCTTGCGCGGCAGCGCATCCAACAGCGCACTGAGCTCGGCCGCCGCCGGCGCAGCGGCTGCCATTGCTTTCCCGTGCGAGCCTTGAGCCATCGATGCCGTCCCCCACAGCACGTCCGGTAGCTTAAAGACATGGGGATTTGACGCAACACCTCTCACAACGCGCCACCGCCAGCCGGGTTCGAGCTTGGCGGCGCGGCCGACCTGCGCGACGATAGGCGGCAGCCTCAAATTTGCCGAAGCGGGCCACCATAGCGGGGCCCAACAAGTTTCTGCAGGAGCGCGTCATGCAGTTTGTGTGCGATGCCCCGCCGAAAACCTGGTTTCGGATCGAGACCGATGGCGAGGCCGCGCTCGAATCCCGCGCCATGGACCACGCCGTCGAAAAATACTTTCGCCAAGCCAAAGAACAGGCGGCGCGCAGCTACGTGCCGCCACGCTCGGCCCGCGTGTTCGAGCAAAACATCGGTCTCAAGGAGCACATCCAGCGCGTGATGCCGATGTTCGTGACCTTGCGTGATGCCGAGGGCCAGGCCCTCGTCACCGGCATGCTGCCGCCGGCGGGCCAGAATGAGCAGCAATTTCGGCCGATCATCGTCGGCCACGGCAACAGCGATCCCTACCCCGAGCATGGCCAGGCCATCCGCACGCTGGGCGAGCACTTTGGGCTGACGCTCGATGCGGGCTATTGCTTCCCCTACCGCCGCACGTAAAAACCAAGCGGGCTGCCGGGATTGGTGCCACTCGCGCGTGGCGGGACTTGGTCGCGCGGGGATGCTAGAAGCCTGGCGAAACTGTGGGTAAAGCGCCGGAAACGGCGGAGCGAGGTGGTGTGCGTCAGGCGTTTTTCGGCGTTTTTCTGCGGCGGCGGCTGGCCCTGGCGGCGCTGCTTTTGGCCGTGCCGACCGCGGTGGCGGCCGCGGAATGTGGCGAAAGCGGTGCTGGTTTTGAGGCCTGGCTGGCCCGCTTCAAGGCCAAAGCCGCGGCCCAGGGCATATCGCCAGCGGTGGTCTCTTCGGCGCTGGCCGGCGTCAGCTACGATCCAACCGTGGTCCGGCTCGACCGCTCGCAGCGGTCCTTCAAGCTGTCGTTTGAGGAGTTTTATGCGCGGCGCGTCGGCCCCGGGCTGATGCGGCGCGGGCAGAGCCTGATGCGCGCGCACCACGCCACCCTGGCGCGCATCGAGCAGCGCTTCGGCGTCCCGCCCCAGATTCTGATCGCGATCTGGGGACTGGAGACCAACTACGGTGCCGATTCGAGCGGCAAATACTCGATCCTGCGCTCGCTCGCGACCTTGGCCTACGACTGCCGGCGCTCGGAGTTCTTCACCGCGCATCTCTTCGACGCGCTACGCATCCTTGAGCGCGGCGACCTGACCTTAGCGCAAATGCGCGGCGGCTGGGCCGGCGAGATTGGCCACACGCAGTTTCTGCCCTCGGGTTACTACCGCTATGCCGTCGACTTCGACGGCGACGGGCGCCGTGACCTCGAACGCAGCGTGGCCGACATGCTGGCCTCGACCGCCAACTTCCTCAAGGGCAACGGCTGGCAGGCCGGACAAGGCTGGGAGCCGGGCTCGGCCAACTATGCCGTGCTCAGGGAGTGGAACCGGGCGGAGGTCTACCAGCGCACGATCGCAGCGATGGCCTCGAAGCTGCGCGAGGGCCCGTGAGCGCCGACCGCTGCGGCCGCCGCGGTCAACTCGCCCGGCCGATGCAGAAGGCGATGGTATCGGTCAGCGCCCGGGTGTGTCGGTCGGCGCGGAAAATCGCCAGCGCATCGCGGGCAATGGCGCCGTAGTGGCGGGCGCGCTCGAGCGTGTCCTCGATCGCGCCGTGGCGCTGCATCAGGCGGATGGCGTGCTCAAGGTCATGGTCCTCGATCGTGCCCTCGGTCAAGGTGCGCTTCCAGAAGGCGCGCTCCTCGTCGCTGCCGCGGCGGAAGCACAGGATGACCGGCAAGGTGATCTTGCCTTCCCTGAAGTCGTCGCCTACCGCCTTGCCGAGCCGCGCGCTGTCACCGGAGTAGTCGAGGGCATCGTCGACCAGCTGGAAGGCAACCCCGAGGTTGCGGCCATAGGACTTGAGCGCGGTGTGCTCTTCGTCCGGCCGGTTGGCAATGGCGGCCCCGACCTCGGCGGCGGCGGCGAACAGGGCGGCGGTCTTGGCATTGATGATGGTCAGGTATTCATCTTCCGTGGTCGCGGTTTTCTTGGCCGCGGCCAGTTGCATCACCTCGCCCTCGGCGATCACCGCGGCGGCATTGGAGAGGATGCGCAAGGCGCCGAGCGAGCCAACGTCCACCATCATGCGGAAGGCCTGGCCGAGCAGGAAGTCGCCGACCAGCACGCTCGCCTGATTACCCCAGAGCAGGCGCGCGGAGGCCTTGCCGCGGCGATAGTCGCTCTGATCGACGACGTCGTCGTGGAGAAGCGTGGCCGTGTGCATGAACTCCACGGCCGCCGCCAGGCGCACCTGGCCATCGCCGCGATAGCCGCAGAGTTTGGCGGCGGCAATGGTCAGCATGGGGCGCAAGCGCTTACCGCCGGAATCGATCAGATGGTGTGCCAGCTGCGGGATCAACTCGACCTCGGACACGGCCTTGTCGAGGATGATGCGGTTAACCTCCTCCATGTCCGCGCCGGCAATCTCGACGAGCCCCCTGATGCCCTCAGCAGGCTCCCGCGACTCTTCGAATGGGACGACAACACCCAAGGTGTGCTATTCCTCGCTCGGCCAATGCCGTTTCCGTATAACGGGCAGCGACAAAGAACAGTCAAGCCGGTTTTTCCGCGACAGAGCGACCATCCGGCGGCCGGCGACGGCGCGGTGCGCCGCCTGGAGCCCCCCCAATGCGTGAAGTGCTGCGCAGCAACGATGCCGTGCTTTTGAGCTACGCCGTGTCCGTGTTGCAGGCACAGGGCATTGGCAGCCTGGTCGCCGATCAACACATCAGCGTGATCGAAGGCTCGATTGGGGCGTTCCCGCGCCGCCTGATGGTCACGGCGCAGGATTGGCCGGCCGCCCGGCAGGCCTTGGACGAGGCCGGTCTCAAGCCCTGGCTGATCGGCGACGGGGACGTGCACGCGTGACCGCGGCCGGCGACAGCGCGACGACGACGCTTGATGCCTTCTTGGGTGGCGCGCTCAGCATGCGCCAGCCGGTGGCGGGCTACCGCGCCGGCCTCGACGCGGTGCTGTTGGCCGCGGCCGCGCCGCTGCAGCCGGGAGCCGTGCGCGTGCTCGACGTTGGCGCCGGCGTTGGCGTGGTCGGGTTGGCGGTGGCGCGGCGGCACCCCGAGGCCGTGGTCACCATGCTCGAGCGCGACGCAACCTTGGCCGAGCTCGCTTCAGCCAACGCCCGCCACAACGGCCTCGCCCAACGCGCAGCGGTGATGGCGGGCGACGTCACCCGCCCGCTCGGCGAGCAGCCCGACCTGCTGGCGCTCAAAGACAGTTTCGCGCACGTGCTCGCCAATCCCCCCTACCAGATCGAGGGTGCCGCCACCGCCGCGCGCGTGCCCGCGAAGGCCGCCGCCCATGCCATGCCGCGCGATGGCTTGGACGCCTGGCTAAGGTTCATGGCGGCGATGACCGTGCCCGGCGGCAGCGCCACCATGATCCATCGCGCCGACTGTCTGGACCAGGTGCTGGCCGCCTTCGCCGGACGCTTCGGGCGGCTCTGGGTGTTTCCCCTGTTCCCCCGCCCGGGGGCCGCGGCACATCGGGTGATCGTGCAGGGCATCAAGGGCAGCCGTGCGCCGCTCGAGCTTCGGCCCGGTCTGGTGCTGCACCGGACGGGGGATGGCTTCCGTCCCGAGGTTGAAGCCATCCTGCGCGACGGCGCTGCCTTGGATCTGTGCGCTGGACACGGGAGTTGACTCCCGCCTGCCGCAGCGGCGACAAAGTTGCCATCTAGCCGTTGCGGTCAGATTCGGTCGTTGGCAAGCCGGCGCCCGAATTTTGCATTTCTGCGCCGCCCGGACGCTCGATCCCGCGAGGCCTCGATGCTGTTCTTCAACCGTGGTCCGATTGTTCCCGTTCTGCGCTTTACCGGCGCGATCGGCATGGTGACGCCGCTGCGACCGGGCCTTGCCCTCGCTTCGGTGGCCGGGGCCATCGAAAAGGCGTTCAACGCCTCGAAGCTGCCGACGGTGGCAATCACCGTCAATTCCCCGGGCGGTTCGCCGGTGCAGTCGCACCTGATCTTCAACCGCATTCGCCAACTTGCCAGCGAGAAGGACAAGCGCGTTTACGTGTTTTGCGAGGACATCGCCGCTTCCGGCGGCTACTTCCTGGCGCTGGCAGGCGACGAAATCTATGCCGATCCCTCCTCGATCGTGGGATCGATCGGGGTGATTTCGGCCGGCTTCGGGCTCGACAAGTTCATCGAACGCTTCGGCATCCAACGGCGCGTCCACGCCGCCGGCCGGGACAAGGGGGCGCTCGACCCGTTCCAGCCCGAGCGGCCGCAGGACGTCGAGCGGCTGGAGGAGCTGCAGCGCGACGTGCACGACACCTTTATCGGCATCGTCAAGGCCCGGCGCGCCGGGCGGCTCAGGGGACCGGAGGAGGAAATGTTCTCCGGCACCTTCTGGTCGGCGCGCAAGGCCATGGACTATGGCCTCATCGACGGCATCACCGATCTGCGCAGCAAGATGCGCGCCCTGCATGGCGACAAGGTACGGCTGAAGGCGGTGCCGATGGCGCCCAGCGGGCTCATCACCCGCTTGCGGCGGCTGCCGGGCCTTGCCGAGTACGGCGACAGATTTGCGTTCCCGGCGTCGTTGGCCGATGATGTGATCTCAGCCGTCGAGGCGCGGGCGCTGTGGTCGCGCTTCGGCCTTTAACAATCAGCGAAAGAGGGCGTGCCATGCCCCAGCTCATCATCGTTGCGCTCGTGGGCGCTGGCTTTTATGCGGCCTATCGCTGGATGAAGCAGGCCTCGGAGACGATCGCCGCCGAATTGCGCCGGGCCGAGGCCGAGCTGCGCCGGGGCGGCCGTATCGAGAAGGACCTCGGTCGCCTCGAATACGATCCGGCCACCGGCGTCTATCGGCCGCAAAATAAGGGCTGAGCTGGCGCCGAGCTCGGTTCGGCGCCGAACGTCGGCCAGGCGCATTCAGACCGGCCCGTTCAGAATCGAGATGACCGCTGCCGGCATTTGCGTATAGTGCGCGCGCTCAAGCTCACTGACACGCCCCGCTATGCAGAAAAAAGCCGCCAAACCGGCCGCCGATACCATGCCCCAGGCCGCCTCCGGCCTCAGGCCGACGGCCTCGTTCCAGGACCTGATCCTGACACTCGCCGAGTTTTGGGGCGAACAGGGCTGCGCCATCCTGCAGCCCTACGACATGGAGGTTGGCGCCGGCACCTTCCATCCGGCGACGACCTTGCGCGCGCTTGGACCCAAAGCCTGGAATGCGGCCTACGTGCAGCCCTCCCGCCGGCCCAAGGATGGGCGCTATGGCGAGAACCCCAACCGGCTGCAGCACTACTACCAATTCCAAGTCATCATGAAGCCGTCGCCGGCCGACATTCTCGATCTCTACCTGGCGAGCCTGACACGGATCGGCATCGATCCCACCGTGCACGACATCCGCTTCGTCGAGGACGACTGGGAGAGCCCGACGCTCGGTGCCTGGGGGCTCGGCTGGGAGGTGTGGTGCGACGGCATGGAAGTGACGCAGTTTACCTATTTCCAGCAGGTCGGGGGCTTCGATTGCCATCCGGTGTCGGCCGAGATCACCTACGGGCTTGAACGCTTGGCCATGTACGTGCAGGGCGTCGACCGGGTGTATGATCTCAACTTCAATGGTCGCGCCGATCAACGCAAGCTGACTTACGGCGATATCTTCTTGCAGGCCGAGCAAGAGTATTCCCGGTTCAATTTCGAGCACGCCGACACCGACATTCTGTTCGGCCACTTCCGCGACGCCGAACAGGAGTGCAAGGCGCTGTTGAGCGCCGGCGCCCCGCCGCCCGGCAGCAACGATCACCGGCACCGGTTGGCGCTGCCGGCCTACGACCAATGCATTAAGGCCAGTCACATCTTCAATTTGTTGGATGCGCGCGGCGTGATCTCGGTGACCGAGCGGCAAAGCTACATTCTGCGCGTGCGCGAATTGGCGAAGGCGTGCTGCGCCGCCTGGCTGATGACGGCAGGAGGCGGCGCGTGAGGCCCGCGACTGCCCGCAGCCGGGCACCCGCCGGCGCCGACACCACACCGGGGGGAGGGGGACTATGCTGCCGGCCAAGCTCGCCGGGGCGCTGATCCTGGGGGTGCCGGCGATGGCGCTGGCGTGGCTGGCGCTGCGCCGCCAGCCGCGCGCGGTCTTGCTGTTTGCGCTGGCCTTGATCCTGGTTGGCCTCGGCTATCTGGCGGCGACCGGCGCCAGCGACGAGATTGCGGTCAAACTCTTGCCGGGCCGCGTTCTGAGACCAGCAAGCTAAATGGCGAGACACCGCCCAGGAGTAGCCTTGCGATGACCCCAGCCAAGACCTTGTTGGAACTATCGGGTGCCAACCTCCAGCCACCGCCGCTAACCGCGGCGACGCTGATCATCATCGACGCGCAAAACGAATACCTCGACGGCAAGCTGGCGCTGCCGGGCGTGACGCCGGCCTTGACCGCCCTGGCGCGACTGCTCGCCAAGGCACGCGCCGCCGGCGCACCGGTGGTGCACGTTAAGCACAAGGGACGCGCCGGTGGCCTGTTCGACCTCGAAGCGCGGGGCGGTGCCATCATCGCGGCGGTCGAGCCGGCCGCCGGCGAGGAGGTGGTGCACAAGCCGCTGCCCAACGCCTTCGCCCAGACCGACCTTGACGCGCGCCTGCAGCGCCTCGGGCGGCGGGAGATTGTCATCGCCGGCTTCATGACGCACATGTGCGTGAGTTCGACGGCGCGCGCCGCCCTCGACCTCGGCTATCGGGCCACGGTGGCGGCAGATGCCGCGGCCACACGCGACCTGCCCGATCCGATGGGTGGCACGATTGCGGCCGAGGCGCTGCACCGCGCGGCGCTGGCCGAACTGGCGGACCGTTTCGCGATCGTGGCCAAGGTCGATCAGATCGCGCAGGACTGATGGTGGCGACCCGCGGCGCGCCATTGGCGCCGGCGCCGCCGTTGCAAACCCGTGCGCTTGACGGCCAGGGGAGAGGTGCATGGCGGACCTGCTGCTCGAACTGATGTCCGAGGAAATCCCGGCGCGGATGCAGACGCGCGCCGCGCAGGATTTGCGGCGGCTGGTGGTCGACGGCCTGAAGCAGCATGGGCTCGAGGCCGGACGCGCCCGCGCCTTTGCCACGCCGCGACGGCTCGCGCTGATGGTCGAGGACATACCCGAGCGCTCGCCGGAGATCGCCGAGGAGCGCAAAGGCCCACGGGTCAATGCGCCGGAGGCGGCGATCCAGGGCTTTCTCAAGTCGGCCGGCCTCGCCTCGATCAAGCACGCCCAAATCGTCAAGGACCCCAAGAAGGGCGATTTCTACCTCGCCAGGAGCACGACGCCGGGACGCGCCAGCGCCGAGATCGTGGCCAGCCTGGTGCCGGCGGTGGCGGCCAAGTTTCCGTGGCCGAAATCGATGCGCTGGGGGTCGGGCAAAACCACTTGGGTGCGGCCGCTCGTGTCCATCGTCTGCCTGCTCGACGGCCAGGTGGTGCCGTTCGAGATCGCCGATATCGAAAGCGGCCGGCAGACGCGGGGGCATCGCTTCCTCGGCAACACCCCCTTCACCGTCTCCGATGCGACCGACTACGTGAGCGCGTTGCGCACCCACAAGGTGATCCTGGATACCGCCGAGCGCGCGGCGTTGATCGGCGAAGCGGCGCGCGCGCTGGCAAAGGAGCACAAGCTAGCCCTGGTCGAGGACGAGGCGCTGCTGGCGGAGAATGCCGGGCTCACCGAATGGCCGACGGTATTGCTGGGCACATTCGATGACAGCTTTCTCGGCGTGCCGGCCGAATGCCTGATGCTGTCGATGAAGCAACAGCAAAAATGCTTCGCCCTCAAGCACCCGCGCTCCGGCAAGCTCGCCAACCGCTTTTTGCTGGTGTCGAACCTTGCGGCCAAGGACGGCGGTAAGGAGATCATTGCCGGCAACGAGAAGGTGATCCGGGCGCGGTTGTCCGACGCCAAGTTCTTTTGGGAGCAGGATCAGAGAAAGCCGCTCGACGAGATGGCGTTGGCGCTCGGCGGCGTAACCTTCCACGAGCGGCTGGGCTCGCAGCAGGAACGGGTGGAACGGATCGCCGATCTGGCGTTTCAAATCGCCGGCTCGGTCGATGCGGTGCCGGAAGATGCGCGCCGAGCCGCGCAGCTGGCCAAGGCCGATCTGGTGTCGGGCATGGTGGGCGAGTTTCCGGAGCTGCAGGGGCTGATGGGCCGCTACTATGCCGAGGCCGCCGGCACCAAGCCCGAGATCGCCCGCGCCGCGGAATTGCACTATAAGCCGCGCGGGCCGTCCGACCGCGTGCCCAAGCTGGAAGAGGGTGACGCGGTGTCGGTCGCGGTCGGCCTCGCCGACAAGCTCGATACCTTGGTCGGGTTCTGGGCCATTGGCGAAAAGCCGACCGGTTCGGGCGATCCCTTCCAATTGCGGCGGGCGGCCTTGGGCGTGATCCGGCTGGTGCTGGAGAACGACCTGCGCCTCGGCATGCGGGCGATTATCGCCCGCCACCGGCTAAGGATCCTGCGCACCTTCGCCAGCCTCAAGCCGCAGCCCGGGCTGATCCCCGAATTGGAGGCGTTGGCCGGCGAGCCATCCGCCGACGCGCTGCAGCGGCTGGCGCAACTGGCGGACAAGGAGGAGTTCGCGACGACATTACCGGCCAGCGTCGCCGACCGGCTGTTTGCTGCCGCCGACGACCTGTTCTCGTTCTTCGCCGACCGTCTCAAGGTGCATCTGCGCGAACAGAACGCGCGCCACGATTTGATCGATGCGGTGCTGCTCGGCGGTCAGGACGACCTGGCGCTGATCGTCAAGCGGGTGGAGGCGCTGGCCGAGTTCCTCAACAGCGACGACGGCGCCAACCTGCTGATCGGGGTGCGGCGCGCCGTCAATATCCTGCGCGATGAGGAAAAGAAGGACAAGCGCAGCTACGCCGGTGCCTACGACCTCGACCGGTTGAGCGCCAAGGAGGAGTTGGCGCTCGCCGCCGCCATCGAAAGCGTCAAGCAGGATACGCGCGCGGCCATCAACGTGGAGAACTTCGCCGGCGCCATGCGGGCGCTGGCCGAGCTGCGCGCACCGGTCGATGCCTTCTTCGACCGGGTGACGGTGAACGCACCCGACCCGGTCCTGCGCCGCAATCGGCTGGCCTTGCTCTCGGAAATCCGCGCCGCCACCCTGACCGTCGCCGACTTCTCCAAGATCGCGGGCTAGCCGCGCCCGCGGCTTGGCCCCGGAACGCCCGCGCGGCGGCGACGCCGGGACAAGCCTTGCGTCCTTAGGTTAGGCTGGCGGCCGGCACTCGAGCCTCCCAACCCAGGAGCATTCGCCATGGCGGTCGCACTCTTCATGGTCCGGGCCAGCATCAGCAAGGACAAGGAGGCGGCGTTTAACCGCTGGTACAACGAGGAGCACGTGCCCGACGTGCTCAAATTCAACGGTGCCGTCAGCGGCCGCCGCTACAAGAAGATCCTGGGCGAGGACAAGTTCGAATACCTGGCGCTCTATGAGTTTGCGAGCGAAGCGGTGTTTCGACACTTCCTCGAGTCCGACCACCTGAAGACGCTGGTCAAGGAATACGACGCCCACTTCGCCGGCGACTCAGAGCGGGAGCGCGCCGGCTACGTGCAGGTGTTCCCCTAGCGCTTAGCGCGCGCCGCCAAAGGCGGCGCCCCCGCACCAAGGCCAGCGGCGCGCGACCGGCACGCCAGCGCGAGCCTGGCGGCGACGCCGACACCTAAGCCCGGAGCTGACGCGCCCGGCTTCAGTCCCCATATCGAAGGCCATGGCCCACGCCTTCCGCAGCTGGATCACCGCCGACGCCGCCGGCCTTTATTGTCCCGCCGGCGGCTTTCACATCGACCCGGTGCGGCCGGTCGCCCGCGCCATCATTACGCACGGTCATGCGGACCACGCCCGCGCCGGCCACGGCGCCGTGCTGGCGACGCCGGCGACCATCGCCATCATCGCCGCCCGGCTCGGGCAAAGCGCCGCCGGCAGCTTGCAGGCACTCGCCTATGGCGAGCCGTTGGGCATCGGCGCCACCACCGTGCGGCTGGTGCCGGCGGGGCACATCCTGGGCAGCGCCCAGGTGGTGATCGAACACAACGGCGCCCGCGCCGTCGTCTCGGGCGACTACAAGCTCGCCCCCGATCCCACCGCCACCGCCTTCGAACTGGTGCGCTGCGATCTCTTCATCACCGAAGCCACCTTCGGCCTGCCGGTGTTTCGCCACGAGCCCGACACGGCCGAGATCGGCAAATTGTTGGCCTCGGTCGCAACCTTTGCCGATCGCACGCACCTGGTCGGCGCTTATGGCCTCGGCAAGACGCAGCGGCTGATCGCGCTGCTGCGGGCGGCCGGCTACCAGCGGCCGATCTGGCTGCACGGCGCCAACCGCGCGCTCAGCGAGCTCTACGTCGCCCTCGGCATCGAGCTTGGCACGCTGGCGCCGGTGAGCGAGGCGCCCAACCGGCTGCCCGGCGAAATCGTGATTTGCCCGCCGTCGGCCCTCAGCGATCGCTGGTCGCGGCGGCTGATGGATCCGGTCACCGCCCTGGCCTCGGGCTTCATGCGTGTGCGGGCGCGGGCCCGGCAGAAGGGCGTCGAGCTGCCGCTGGTGATCTCCGATCACTGCGACTGGCCGGGGCTGATCACCACCATCGCCGCGAGCGAGGCGGAAGAGATCTGGGTGACGCACGGCCGCGAGGACGCGCTGGTGCATCAGATCGGCCTCATGGGCAAGCGCGGGCGGGCGCTGGCGCTCCTTGGCTACGAGGAAGACGGGGGCGCATGAGCGGCGCGGCAGGTCAACGGGCCGAGCGGCGGCCAGCACGGCGGCAAGCGGACGCGAGGCGGCGGTGAAAGCCTTTGCGGCACTGCTCGACCGCCTGTCGTTTAGCCCGAGCCGCAATGCCAAGCTGCGGCTGCTGGTTGAGTATTTCCGCAGCACACCCGATCCCGATCGCGGTTGGGCGCTGGCCGCGCTCAGCGACGGACTGCCATTTTCGTTCCCGCTGCGGCGCACATTGACGGAGATGATGGGACGGCGCATGGATCCGGAGCTGTTCCGCCTATCGCGCGACTACGTCGGCGATACCGCCGAGACCATCGCGCTGGTGTGGGACGGGGATGCGGCATCGCGCAGCGCCTTGGC
>Ga0126384_10000990_pt1 | contig 16500 bp, 9 predicted proteins | sample PanSoiMetPlot_36_FD_92543 | JGI IMG/M metagenome (GOLD analysis project Ga0126384, IMG submission 92543) | Tropical forest soil microbial communities from Panama - MetaG Plot_36 | ecosystem: Environmental > Terrestrial > Soil > Tropical forest > Bulk soil | place: Panama | collected 2016-02-17 | reverse complement strand
CTTTTGCAGGAACGGCGTGCCTGATCTGGAAATTCCCGTTTGCAGGATGACATCGTCCGCGTGCCCGGAAACAAAAAGCAGCTTGGTATTCGGACGGATCTCCAGCAGCCGGTTGGCAAATTCCCGCCCATTCATTTTGGGCATGACTACATCGCTGATCACCAGATCAATGTGATTTGTATGCTTTAGAAGCTGGAGAGCTTCAGGCCCACTTCCGGCGCACGAAACTGAATAACCGGAAGCCATCAGAAACTCAGCATTTGCGCTACGCAACTCCGGCTCATCTTCTACCAGCAGGATGTGTCCGCTACCGCGAATTGGCTCCAGGGACTCGTGTGCTTCCTTCGGAATTTCCGTCACATTGGCTGTAGGCAGAAAGATGCTGATCTCTGTTCCTTCACCGGGGTGCGAGTGAATCTCAATATCTCCTCCGCATTGCTGCACAATCCCATAGACGGTCGAGAGTCCCAGCCCGGTCCCGCGGCCCGTATCTTTGGTGGTGAAGAAAGGCTCAAAGGCGCGAAGGCGCGTGTTTTCGTCCATGCCGATGCCGGTGTCACGGATTCGTATTACGAAAAATTCGCCGCTCGTGGAGTTGACGGCTGCGGACGGCGAAAGCACAGGATGAAGCACATTCTCGGTCGTGATTGTAAGGTCACCGCCTCCGGGCATAGCATCGCGAGCGTTCACCACAATATTGAAGATGATCTGTTCGAAATGTATTTTGTCGATGACGATCGTCCCGTTTGCGCGCAGGTCCAGAACGATCTCAATGTCTTCGCCAATCAGCCGTGGCAGGATGGCAGCCAGGTCTCGGATTTCCCGATTAGGTTTGAGCGGAACCGGCCGCGTGATTTCCTTTCGACTGAAAGTAAGCAACTGGTTGGTCAGGCTGCCCGCGCGCTGCGTTGTCTCCAGTATCTTGCAGCAGTAACTGCGGAGTTTTTCATCGCGAGCCAGACGGCCCTCCAGCAATTCCGCATATCCTCCTATGACTCCGAGCAGGTTGTTGAAATCATGCGCAACCCCACCCGCTAGCCGGCCCACCGCTTCCATTTTCTGGGCTTGCAGGAACTTCGCCTCCAGCTCGCGCTGCTCCGTGCAATCCATTTGCATTCCGAAAATGCACTCTTTGTCGCCAATCCGAACCAGGGTTCCGAAATATACGCCGAAACGCTTGCTGCCCGAAGAATGAGTGAATTCTATCTCCATGTTCCGTATCGAGCCTTCGGCGCAGAGCCTTTGGAAGAACCGGTCGCGATCTTCCTGAGAGTTCCACAATCCCAGCTCGACACCAGTCTTGCCGATAATCTGCTCTGCCGGACGTCCCAGCAATTTTTCCAGTGCCTGATTTGCGTTGAGGAAGACGCCTTCCAGGCTCACGATCGCGCATCCGATCGGGCTGTGGCGAAATATCGTGGCAAACCGTTCTTCTGATTGCCGCAGAGCAATCTCCGCTTGCTTGCGCTCAGTGATGTCAATGGCGGTGGCTTCAATCACTGTTCGACCGGACTCGTCGGTTAGCAGGGTGGCGCCCTTGAGGACCCAGAACAATGACCCGTCTTTGTGCCGCTGTTGACATTCGTAGTTGACTACGTGCCCTTCGTGCTGAAGGTGTTGCAGGAAGAGTTCACGGTCAGAAGAATCGGGATACATGCAAAGTGCAGAGGTCGCGAGAACTTCTTCTTTGCAGGAGTAGCCATACATTTCGACGAAAGCTTTATTGCAGTCCAACAAGCGCCCTTCGAGCGTGGAAAGACATACGGCTGCAAGGTTCATGTCAAACAATGAACGATATCGCCGCGCGGCGCTGCTGGCCGCCGCGGTTTGATTCTCGAAGAGCGTCAATATCATGCCGAACGCCACAAAGTACTTGGGCAAATCCCACACCACGCTGGTTGGGGGCGGTCCCAGATTGTAGAGTCTAAGAACGTAACCAACGGGAAATACCAGCGACCACAACAGAAAAGATACGGAGGTGACAATCACCCCGGGGGTGACTCGACGATAATGCCGCCAATACAGCAATCCAGTGACGCCAAAGAATGTGGTGAGGTAAAACACCAGCCCGATGATCGGCCGATTGACTGATTTGAACGCTGCGAAAATTGCCCCCGCCCCGGGCAGCGCGAGCAACAGGTAAAACCAGTGACTCTTGGGCCGATAGTGGCGCCAAGAATTCGCGATTACGGCGGAGATGCTGCCCAGGATCAATATAGGAAAAATCCATCTGGTTTTTGGGGCCCATAGCGCGAAGGCGAGATAAGTTACTGAAGGCAGACCCACCAGCAGGAAGTAAAGAATGCGTCGACGAGTAGTTACGTATACCTCAGAGACTGACAGGATAAAGCAGACTCCCGCAACTTCCAGCGTGCTGATCTTGATGAAATTTGTCCACTTTGAACTTAGCAGGGAGAAAGTGAAAAGCACGTCGGCTGCAAAATGAATCGAGACCGCAATCCAGCCCAGCATCCAGAGTCCTACTCGGTGTTGGCGGTCACGAATGTAGATCCAGGTGAAGAGCGCCACCAGGATGCTCATTACAGAAAAGATTACGATCTGTTCAAATTGTGGAGACGTAAACTGCCCTCGCTAGCTAGCCCAATGAGACGTCATCTGCGCCGAGCAAGATTAGCGTACTTTAATGATCCTATACCGCGGGACAGGTGGAGGCAGTTTGAGCATAACAGACAATCTCGGCTCGGCAAACCCGTTTCCAGCCGGAGGGAATACTGCTGGTAAAGCATTTAACAAATGAAATCCTTCATTGCCCTTAAAAGAAGTTAGCAATAAGCGATATCTTTTCACTTTTCTTTCTGCTTGGCCGGTTTTTCCGCCGGATTTTCATGTACGCGTTCGCGGAATGTCCCGGACATTCCTTTAGCCAGAAAAATGGTTGATTCCCCGTACTTGTCACGTAATCGGTCAGAGGCCGAAAGCGCCTGTTTCCACTTCTCGCGACGGTCATCGGCGAGCAGGTTCATCTGTTCCGGCGAATCTTCGAAGTTGGATGTGTGCACTCCCAGAAGCCGGATTAAACGCCCGACTTCCCAGTTCTCATGAAACAGCTTACGAATGGCATTGAAGATTTCCGTGTCCATCTGCGTAGGCTCAGACAGGGAATGGGCGCGCGTGATGGTATGGAAATCGGAGTAACGAAGCTTTAGCTGGATGGTGCGTGCAGAGAAATTTTGCTCGCGCAGTCTTCGCCCCACCAGTTCAGAAAGATGAGCGAGCGTGGATTCGATTTTTTCCAGGTTGCAGGTGTCCTCTCCGAAAGTATGTTCATGGCTGATGGATTTGGCCTTCCAATCTCCACCAACTTCGCCCTCGAACCATCCTCCCGCATCTTCTCCACGCGCTTTGCCGGCCAGTGCTACTCCCCACAGGCCAAAATTATCTTCGAGCACAGACCCCTGCGCCTTCAGCAAGTCTCCTACTTTTGTGATGCCCATTGTGTTCAGGCGTTCGCGCGTCACCTTCCCGACGCCGGGAATCTTCCCCACGTCCAGCGGCGCCAGAAAAGATTGTTCACTTCCCGGCAGGACATAAAGAAGACCGTTGGGTTTGGCCTGGTCGGAACAAATCTTGGCCATGAGCCGCGAACTGCCAATGCCGATGGAGCAATTCAACCCGGTCCGCTCTTTCATTGCCTGATGAAGTTTGTGGGCGGACTTAAGCGGTGGTCCGTGTAATTTCTCCGTGCCTGACATATCCACGTACGCCTCATCAATCGAGGCCATTTCCACCGCCGGAGAGAAATCCTGTAGAACAGAGCGCACCTTTTGCGAGTGTTCACGGTACAGATCAAGATGGCCATCCAGAAAAATTGCGTGTGGACACAACTTGGCAGCAGTACGGAGCGGCATGGCTGAATGCACGCCGAATTTGCGTGCTTCATAGGACGCTGCCGAAACTACACCTCGCTCATCTCTCTGGCCGCCCACCACAACCGCTTTGCCCTTGAGTGACGGATTCGACAGTTCTTCCACCGAGACAAAAAAGGCGTCCATATCGACGTGGAAGATAGTCTTGAGCACCGTCTATGACAATACATCAGAATCAGGCTCCCTTCATCTGTACGTGGCAGGTGAACGACCTCTCTCAAACCTGCATCTCACATTAAATTGCGCCTTTCGGAAAGCAGGAGAATCTTATAAGTCTTGTAATGGTACTCGACCCGGGACGTGTATTTTCAGCTCTGAAAGCGTAGTATGTTTCCCCTGTATCGGGGCCCATTGGACATGCCTTTTATGTCACCATTGAAATCGGTCCTGACGTTTCGTTCGGCCACCAAAGAAGGGCTGCCAGGTCCAGAGAGGCTATTAGAGCAATATAGATCTGTCCGCCGTCAGACTGAGCTGCTAACTGCGAATTTGAGTCCTGAAGACCAGATGGTGCAATCGTGTGCGGAGGCCAGTCCCACAAAGTGGCACCTCGCGCACACGAGCTGGTTCTTTGAGACCTTCCTCCTCTCTCAAAACCTGAAAAGTTATCGACCTTTCCATCCTCAGTTTCGCAGCTTGTTCAATTCCTATTACAACGGCATAGGACCGCAACCTGAGAAGGCGCTGCGCAGCACTTTTTCTCGTCCTTCTCTGGAGGAGGTTCAGAAATACCGCCGCTATATTGACGAACATATGCACAATCTGCTCGACTCAGGAGAGCTTTCTGAGGCGGCGTTGAGCCTGATCGAATTAGGACTGAATCACGAGCAACAGCATCAGGAACTGCTGGTCACAGACATCAAGCATGCATTTTGGCTAAATCCCCTGCGTCCGGTGTATCAAAGCGGTGCTGTTCCGCGAACGCGCAAAGGTTCGGCCCCTTCGCAAAAGCCGCATACCTATCCGGAAGGCCTTTTTGAAATCGGCGCCGATGATAACGGTTTCCATTTCGATAACGAAGCGCCGCGTCACAAAGTGTTTTTGCAGGCCTTTCGTTTCGCCACCAGACCTGTAACGTGCGGCGAATATTTGGCTTTCATCGAAGATCGCGGCTATAGCCGCCCGGAACTTTGGCTTTCTGATGGCTGGAATGCGGTGAACGCCCACGGCTGGACTGCTCCACTCTACTGGGAAAAATCGGGAAGCGACTGGCAGCAATTTACCTGCGCCGGAATGCGCAAATTGGAGGGGCATGAGCCGGTTTGTCACGTCAGCTATTACGAAGCAGATGCCTTTGCCCGATGGGCGGGCGCGCGATTGCCCAGTGAATTTGAGTGGGAGTTGGTAGCGTCGCGAACAAAAGTCCAGGGCAATTTTCTGGAGAGCGGTTCATTCCATCCTGCCGTTGCGCCGTCAACGGACGATGAGCAGCCAACACAGATTTTTGGTGATGTCTGGGAATGGACAACCAGCGGATATCTGCCTTATCCGGGATTCAAGCCGGCTTCAGGAGCCCTGGGCGAATACAACGGAAAATTCATGGTTAATCAGATGGTATTGCGCGGAGGTTCGTGCGTTACTCCTGCCACTCACGTCCGCGCCACCTACCGCAACTTTTTCACTCCGGAGACCCGCTGGCAATTCTCCGGAATCAGGCTCGCAGATGATAACTTCTAAAACTTCGGCAGTAATCTTCAGCCCGCTGGCTGAAGAGGTTCTTGAAGGCCTGAGCGATTCTCCTAAACGGCTTCCTCCCAAGCTGTTTTACGATTCGCGCGGCTCGCGCCTCTTCGAACAAATCACGGAACTGCCGGAGTACTATCTCACGCGCACTGAGCGCGCCATCTTCCAGGAATATGCCGGCGAAATCGTGCAGCAGGCCGGAAGCAATCTGACCCTCATTGAACTCGGCGCCGGAAGCGCCAGCAAAACCCGCATTCTGGTGGAAGCATTGGCGCGCAGGCAGTTGCAGGTTGGGTTCTATCCCGTCGATGTTTCACGCTCCGCGCTCAAGGCGGCAGTGTCATCTTTAAACGGCCACATTCGCAACCTGCGGGTTAAGCCTATCGTCGCTGACTATTCCAAACATCTGCCCTTGCTGAACGTGCCCGGATGCAAGCTCGTACTGTTCATCGGCTCGACCATCGGTAACTTTGAGGCGGAAGAAGCACAACAATTTCTCGTGCGCTTGCGAAGCTCTTTACAGAAAGGCGACGCATTGTTACTGGGATTCGATATGGCCAAACGTGCCAATCTGCTGCACGCCGCCTATAACGATGCTCAGGGCGTAACTGCGGAATTCAACAAGAATGTTTTGCTGCGCATCAATCGAGAACTCGGCGGCCACTTCGATCCGGACACCTTTCAGCATGTGGCATTCTGGAATCCCAAAATGTCACGCATTGAAATGCATCTGGAGAGTCGGGTGGAGCAGAAAGTGTGGATTCGCGATCTGGCCATGGGATTCGATTTTGCTGAAGGCGAGCGCATCCACACTGAGAACAGCTACAAATTCACCGCGGCTTCCATCGCCGCAATGGTGCGTAGCGCGGGCTTCCGTCTGGAAAAAACCTGGACTGACGCGAAAAGATGGTTCTCAGTCGTGCTCGCCCGCGTATGACGCTCCGCACCGTCTCTGAGCCTCCTATCGTGATCGGCGAAAAGTAATTGTCCCGCCAAAATTGATGTCTTGCCAGACCATAGTACTGGACGAGGTGAAATTCACGCGATACGAACCTCCGGGTGGTGGGGCATTCCGCTCCCAGTGCCCGCTATAACCGTTATCGAGGACATATCGTTGCTTGGGATCAAAGTCAGTGACAGTGCGTATCAGCACGCCGTTGGAGAAGACATAAGTTCCAGCTTGTCGTGTCATCAGCGTTCCGGAGCGGGCTATTTCGCTGTAACGTTGACCAGGCCCCATCACCAGGTTAAATGTGATGCGCTGGCCCCCGACAATTACATAAGCTTTCCATGTTCCGTCAAAATTGTTTTGCGCCAGGGCGATTGGCGCTGCCAAAAGAAGAGAGAGCCCGACCATCCGGAGACGAGTGAAAATCATTTCGGTGTCCTCCGCTGACAAAATGTTGAGTGCTTGGGGGGTGGGCGGCCCAATTGTCTCATCCGCAGCCAGCATCTGCCAGCGATTTTCGCCGCAGTGCCGCCTTTACAGTTCTTTACTTCATTTCATTAATCTAGATGACCTAGGGTGGCTGCAATCTGATAAGGTAAGTACTTACTTACTTCTCTCCTCAGCATTTATTCCATGTCAACGCGCCTTTCAGCACAGGATCGTCGCCAGCAGATTTTGCAGGTGGCCACAGGTCTGTTTGCGCGGCAGGGATTTCAAGGAACCACGACGCGGCAGATCGCCGATGGCGCTCAGGTGAATGAGGCGCTTTTGTTCCGCCATTTTCCCAGCAAAGATACTCTGTATTGGACCATCATCGAAGAACTCTGCTCTGTGCGAGGCCGCCGCGAACGCGTGAATGCGATCCTCAAGAGCGGATGCGATGACCTCGAAGTCTTTAGCGCCATTGCACGTGAGTTCCTGGTTCGGACTTCACACGATGAAGAGCTGACGCGGCTTCTCTGGTTTACTGCGCTGGAAAATCATACGCTGTCCGAACGCTTCTTCCGCACCTATGTGGCCGTTTATTACGAAGCTTTGGCGGCCTACATTCAGCAGAGGATTGAAGAGGGAAAGTTTCGGGACATTGATCCAATGCTTGCCGCCCGTGGATTTCTGGGCATGGTGGTTTATCACTTTCTGGTCCAGGAACTTTTCGGTGGGAAGAAATATCAGAAATTCGTTCCTGAAGAAGTAGCGGGAACTTTGGCCGCGATCTGGCTGGCGGGGATGCAGGCAGAAGCCAAAGCGGGTTTTCAACCGTCGAATGGTTATAACGGTCATCGCGCCCGTACAAGGAAAAGCACAATCAAATGAAAAAACTGTCTTCCATTTGTATGTTGTTTGTTCTGGCCTCGCTGCTGGGATGTTCGCGCCAGGACGCAGTTCAGGCTGCCAAGCCGCAACAGGCGCCTGCCGCGCCGGTGAGGGTAGCCACTGTCGCGTCGCGTAACATGCCGGTGCAGTTGCAGGCCATCGGCAATGTCGAGGCTATTTCCACTGTCAGCATCAAGGCGCAGATCTCAGGGCAACTGACGAAGGTTCACTTCAAGGAAGGCGACTTCGTCAGAAAAGGACAGCTCCTCTTTTCAATTGATCGCGCTCCGTTTGAAGCCGCTCTGCGTCAGGCGGAGGCTACTCTGGCCAAAGATCAGGCTCAGGCATTGAATACCAAGCTGGATGCGCAGCGTTACGAGGGCCTCGGCCGAGAAGGCGTCGTCTCCCGGCAACAGGTGGATGCGGCCCAGGCCTCCTGGAACGCAATGGAAGCTACCGTGGCCGCCGACAAGGCGGCGGTCGAGACAGCCAAAATCAATCTTGCGTACACCTCCATCTACTCGCCCATCAACGGCCGGACGGGAAACGTGGGAGTGAAGGAAGGGAATCTGGTGAAGGCAAATGATGTGCCCATTCTCGTAACCATCAATCAGATCGAGCCTATCTACGTGACCTTTTCTATTCCCGAGCAGCAGCTTGCCGACGTGAAAAAATATCTCGGATCAAAGACTCTGCGAGTGGAAGCGGCGCCGCAGGGAAGCGGCCAGCAGTTCGACGGCAAACTTACTTTCATCGACAACGCGGTTGACCTTACTACGGGCACCATCAAGCTCAAGGCGACATTCGACAATCACGAGCGCGTGCTCTGGCCGGGACAATTTGTGGATGTAATGCTCACGCTCACAACTCAGCCGAATGCTGTTGTGGTTCCGAGCGCCGCCTTGCAGAATGGACAAGATGGGACCTACGTCTATGTGGTAACTCCGGATTTCACTGCTCAAAAGCAGTTGGTGAAAGTGAGCTGGACCGTTGGTGACAGCACAGTGATTTCGTCTGGTTTGCAGCCGGGGCAGCGTGTTGTTACCGATGGGCAACTGCGACTGATACCCGGAAGCAAGGTAGACATTAAAAGTTCTTCGTGACAACTAGCAGAAGTCATTGTGATTCGAAGGAGGAAAGAAGCAGCGTCAAAGCTAGAGAACTTAGCTAACTACTAAATACTAAGTACTAACTACTAGTTTTCCATGAACACGCAGTTATTCATAAGACGGCCAATCACCACCACGCTGATTATGGTGGCCATCCTGTTGTTTGGGATTTTCGCTTACCGCTTGTTGCCGGTGAGCGACCTGCCAAATGTGGACTTTCCCACCATCCAGGTGAGTGCTTCACTGCCGGGCGCGAGTCCGGAAACCATGGCTTCAGCCGTTGCACTGCCTCTGGAGAAGCAGTTCTCCACCATTGCCGGCCTGGACTCGATGTCTTCCTCCAGCGCTCTGGGCAGCACCAGCATCACGTTGCAGTTCACACTGGAGCGCAATATCGACGCCGCCGCGCAGGACGTGCAGTCGATGATTGCCAAGACTCTGTCGCAACTGCCGCCGGAAATGCCCGCGCCGCCGTCGTATCAGAAGGTCAACCCTGCCGACCAGCCAATCCTCTATTTGGCGCTTAGTTCACAAACCATGCGCCTCTCTGACGTGGACGAATACGCTGAGACAACCGTTGCGCAGCGAATCTCCATGGTCAGCGGCGTCGCCCAAGTGCAGGTATACGGAGCGCAGAAATATGCGGTACGGGCGCAGGTTGATCCGCGGGCCATGGCAAGCCGCCAGATCGGGATTGATGAAGTCGAAAACGCGATCGAGAACGCCAACGTAAATCTTCCCACGGGAACTCTTTTCGGTCATTCAACTGCATACACCGTCCAGGCCACTGGACAGTTGCTGGACGCTGCTCACTATCGCCCGCTGATTGTCGCCTATCGCAACGGTTCTCCGGTGAGATTGAGTGAAATCGGCCACGTCTTTGACAGCGTGGAGAACGACAAGACTGCAAGCTGGTACAGCGGTGATCGCGCCATTGTCTTGCCTATTCAGCGTCAGCCGGGAACCAACACCGTTGAAGTAGTGGATTCCATCAAGGCGCTTTTCCCGACACTGAAAGCCCAGATGCCCGCCGGCATCAAGCTCAACGTCCTCTACGACCGGTCCGTCTCCATCCGTAATTCCGTCAACGACGTGAAGTTCACCTTGATGCTGACCATGGCTTTGGTAGTCATGGTGATCTTTCTCTTCCTGCGAAACGTTTCTGCGACGATCATTCCCAGCCTGGCGCTGCCCATGTCCATTGTGGGCACGTTCTCGCTGATGTATGTGCTCGGCTACAGCCTGGACAACTTATCGTTGATGGCGCTTACCTTGTCCGTTGGATTCGTCGTCGATGACGCCATCGTGATGTTGGAAAACATTGTGCGCCACATGGAGATGGGAAAGTCCGCTTACCGGGCGGCGGTGGAAGGCGCGCGCGAAATCGGTTTCACCATCATCTCCATGACGCTTTCGCTGGCTGCGGTCTTCATTCCTGTGCTGTTTATGGGTGGGATTGTTGGCCGTTTGTTGCACGAGTTCGCCGTCACCATCGGAGTGGCGATTCTGGTTTCTGGCTTTGTTTCACTCACGCTTACGCCCATGCTGTGCAGCCGCTTTTTGCGCTCGCCGGCCCATCAGCGCCACGGATACCTGTATCAAAGAAGTGAAGCGGTATTCAACGGGATGCTGCGCGGCTATGACTGGAGCCTGAAGAAGGTCATGGCTCATCCATTGATCACGCTGATGCTGTCATTCGTCGTGCTCGGCGGCACAATCTATCTTTACATGCTCATCCCCAAGGGCTTTCTGCCCAGTGAAGACACCGGCCAGGTGTTTGCCTTCACTGAGGCAATTCAAGGCATTTCCTTTGAAGACATGGTGCGGCATCAGAAAGAGGCAGCGGCAATCGTTGGAGCTGATCCGTACATTGACAACTACATGTCGACAGTCGGCGGTGGTGGTGTAAATGCTGCGCTGAATTCAGGGCGCATTTTCGCGCGGCTCAAGGACCGGAAAACGCGTCCACATGTAGACCAGATCATTCAGGAACTCAGGCCCAGGCTGATGCAGATTCCCGGCATTAATGTGTATCTGCAAAATCTGCCGCCCATTCGCATTGGCGGCCAGCTCACCAAGAGCCAGTACCAATTCACGTTGCAGAGTCCGGACACCGAGGAGCTTTACCACTACGCTCCACTGCTGGAAGCCAAACTGCGCGGCCTGAACACGCTGCTTCAGGACGTAACCAGTGATTTGCAGATCAAGAATCCACAGGTTACGGTACAAATCGACCGCGACAAAGCCGCTGCGCTCAACGTTGATCCGCGCGCGGTGGAAGATGCATTGTACAGCGCCTATGGGTCGCGACTGATCTCCACTATCTACGCGCCGAATAACCAGTACAAAGTCATCATGGAACTGGAGCCGGAATTTCAACGCGATCCTTCAGCCCTGGGGATGCTCTACATCCATTCGAAAACCGGCCAGCTTGTGCCGCTGAGTGCAGTAGCGATTTTCAAGCGGGAAGTAGGACCGCTGAGCGTCACCCATCTTGGACAGCTTCCCGCAGTGACAGTCAGTTTCAACCTGAGACCTGGTGTTGCGCTCGGCAACGCATTGACGGCCGTGAACCGCGAAGCCGCGCAGCTCCTGCCGCAGACCATCAGCACCAGCCTTCAGGGAACGGCCCAGGCCTTTGAATCGTCGTTCCGAGGACTCGGCTTGCTCCTGATCATGGCCATTCTGGTCATCTATATTGTGTTGGGAATTCTCTACGAAAGCTTCATCCATCCCATCACCATTCTTTCTGGCTTGCCTTCCGCAGGTGTGGGCGCGCTCCTCACGCTGATGCTCTTCAAGGTCGAGCTCAGCCTCTACGCCTTTGTGGGCGTGATCATGCTGGTAGGTCTGGTCAAGAAGAACGCCATCATGATGATTGACTTCGCACTGGCCGCGCAGCGCGAAGAAGGCAAGAGTGCCAAAGAAGCCATCTATCAGGGTGCGCTGGTCCGCTTCCGCCCAATCATGATGACCACGATGGCAGCCCTCATGGGCACGTTGCCGATCGCGTTGGGCTTCGGCGCTGGCGCTGAATCGCGGCGTCCGCTGGGCTTGGCTGTGGTTGGTGGACTGGTCTTCTCACAGACGCTGACCCTCTACATCACGCCGATCTATTACGTCTACCTTGACAAGCTCCAGCACGGCTTCCGCAACTTCTTCGGCAAGAGAAAACTGGAAGATGATGTAGAAGAGCGGGAACTGGAAGCAGTTCGCTAAAAGTCTCTTCTCCGTATTACTGACCTTTGAAATCTCGTCTTTTCACGAAGATTTTCATCGATTTCCATTCGCCCGTGAACTTTCTCTGTTTTCTCGGCTGTTCTCGGGTTTTGATTTTGGTCTTGCTTTTGACTTTATGTTCCCCCCATTTTTCTCCGTGACTCCGCGTCTCCGTGCTGCAAGCCCGCCGTGGTGGGTCTCCGTGGTGATATTGGGTTTTGGTCGTGACTCAGCTACGCTGTGACTCCGTGTCCCAGTGGTGAAAGCTCTGCCGGGACGGCGTCACAGCAGCGCACTCACAGTTTTCGCCTTGCGCTTTTGTGATTCAGCAACCGCCGGATAGGTGACATACCCTTTGAATGTATTCACACCTTCACGAATGCCCTCATCTGCTTTCATCGCTGCTGCTGGTCCCAGTTGCGCCAGCTTCATCACATAAGGGAACGTCGCATTGGTCAGCGCCAGAGTAGAAGTATGCGGCACCGCTGCCGGCATGTTGGTTACGCAGTAGTGCACCACGCCATCAACTTCATATGCCGGATTGCTGTGAGTAGTTGGATGCGCAGTCTCGATGCAGCCTCCCTGATCAATGGCTACATCCACGATTACGGCGCCTTTCTTCATTTTTGAAACCATCTGTCTTGTGACCAGCTTAGGAGCAGAGGCTCCGGGGATTAGCACGGCGCCGATCACCAGGTCGGCGTGAGAGCAGGATTTAAAAATGTGATAGTAGTTGGACGCCAGTGTGTACACCCGGCCATTGAAGATGTCATCAATCTCGCGCAGACGATTGAGGTTGAGATCGATCAAAGTAACGATTGCGCCCATGCCCAGAGCAATCTTGGCCGAATTAGTGCCAACAATTCCCGCACCGATGATCGTTACCTGTGCTGGAGGCACGCCCGGAACGCCACCCAGTAGCACTCCACGTCCGCCTCGCTCTTTCTCCAGGTAGGAAGCTCCCACCTGCACGGCCATGCGTCCTGCTACTTCGGACATAGGCGTAAGCAGCGGCAGAGTGTTGTTGCGGTCGCGTATGGTCTCGTAGGCAATGCCGGTAACTTTTTTCTTCAGCAGAGTCTCTGTCAGCTCCGGCAGCGGAGCGAGATGCAGGTAGGTAAACAGAACCAGGTCTGGGCGAAAATATTGATACTCCTTTTCGATCGGCTCCTTGACCTTCACCACCATGTCTGCCTGTTTCCACACTTCGGCGGCGGAACCAACAATCTCTGCTCCTGCAGATTTGTAGTCTTCATCGGGCATGGAGGAGAGTGCGCCGGCATTAGTTTCAACAACTACTTTGTGTCCGGCATCAACCAGGGCTTTTACCCCCGAGGGCACGATGCCAACGCGTGTCTCGTGGTCTTTCACTTCTTTGGGAACGCCAATCAGCATGAGTTATTTCAGCTTTCCGAGTAGAGTTTGACGAATCGTCATTCACCAGTGTCAATCTGGGCGCGCTGGAGCCGGTCAGAATAATCAACATAAATCGATTTCCACTGTGTGTAAAAATCAATGGCTCCCATGCCACCCTCACGATGTCCATTGCCTGTGGCCTTGGTGCCGCCGAAGGGAAGATGAACCTCTGCTCCAATCGTGGGCGCATTCACGTATGTAATGCCGGCATCGATATCGCGCATTGCCAGGAAGGCGCGATTGACGTCGCGTGTGTAGATCGCGGACGACAGCCCATAAGGAATCCTGTTGGAAATCCGAATTGCCTGCTCAAAATTCTCACATGGAATCAGGCTCACCAAAGGTCCGAAAATTTCTTCTTGCGCAATCCGCATTCCGGGATCAACTTCAGTGAAGACCGTTGTTTCAAAGAACCATCCATGCTCGTATTCAGGCCCGGTCAGGCGTTTGCCTCCAAGTTCGAGCCTGGCGCCTTCACGTTTACCGATCTCCACGTATTTCCCAGTCGTTTCAACCTGCTGCTGGTTAATCTGGGGGCCGATATCCGCGCTTTCGTCCAGTCCGCTGCCAACTTTCAGGCGCTGGGCGCGATAAATCAGCCGGTCGGCAAATTGGCGGTAAACACTTTTCTGGATGATGACGCGGCTCGTCGCCGTGCACCGTTGTCCGGTAGTGCCGAATGCGCCCCACAGGACCCCATCTAACGCCAGATCGAGATTGGCGTCTTCAAGAATAATGATGGCGTTCTTGCCGCCCATTTCCAGCGAGCATGGCTTAAACCTGCGGGCAGCCGCTTCCCCCACCAGTCGGCCAACCTCGCTTGATCCTGTAAAGGACATGGCACGAACATCCGAGCTTTCAACGATCGGCGCTCCCGCCTCAGGCCCAAATCCTGTAACCACGTTGACCACACCTTTGGGCAGCCCTGCATCCACAAGGGCCTTGACCAGGTTCAGCGTGGAGAGCGGCGTATCTTCTGCCGGCTTGATAACACACGTATTGCCGCAGACCAGGGCCGGAAGCAACTTCCACGACGGAATTGCCATAGGGAAATTCCATGGCGTGATCATCCCACAGACTCCATGCGGTACCCGGACGGCCATGGCAAACTTGCTCGGAAGCTCGGAGGGAACTGTGGCTCCGAATTGCCTGCGTCCTTCACCGGCCATGTAAAAGGCCGTATCGATGGCTTCCTGCACGTCGCCCCGGGTTTCTTTGATGACCTTGCCCATCTCGCGGGTCATCTGCCGGGCATACTCTTCCTTGCGTTCCTGAAGAATTTCCCCGGCCCGAAAGATGATTTCCGCACGCTTCGGCGCCGGTACCAGCCGCCATCGTTCAAATGCCTGTTTGGCGGCTGCAACTGCATCATCCACGTCCCGCTGGTCCGAACGCTGGAAAACGCCGATGACGTCACGAGTGTCTGCAGGGTTAAGATTTTCAAAAGTCTGGCCGCTGCGCGAGCCGACCCATTCCCCGCCGATTAGATTCTTATAAGTTTTTGCCGACATTATTACTGGTGATTACCTTTCGACAGTCCAAAACTCTCTATCCTACAAGATTCAGGCGGATACAGGAAGAATCCAACGCAATGGCGGTTTTGGCCGAAATTGTCGTGCCAAAAGGCTCGTGTCGTGATAGTTTCTTTGGACACCAGCCCGGTTGGCGAGCGCGTGGGGCCTGGTTTCAACCGTGGCAGCTCAGGCAATGGAGCCCAGGATCGGAAACCCATGCAGTCTTGAATCCCTGGATGAGTATTCCATAATGGGACAAAGTAGACTTAAAATCATTAGATTTATCTGGCGCTAGAGTGAAATTTAGAATTTAATAGCGTTCGAATATCTGAATTTCTTCTTTTGCAGTGAGGAAGGCAACTTGATGTCGATACTATTGGCCGATGATGATGTCGCCCTGGCAACATTTCTTTCGAAGTCTCTGGAATCAGAGGGCTATGCAGTCCATACCGCGCTCGATGAAGACACTGCGGTGGCCGAACTTCGCCGGCAGAATTACAAGCTGATTATTCTGGACCTCAATTTCGGACAGACTGATGGGCTCAAGCTGCTGGAAAGACTACGCGCTGAGGGCCTGGAAACTCCGGTCATCGTTCTGAGTGCTCGGAACCGGGTTTCTGACAGGATCCAATCACTGAATCTTGGCGCCGACGATTACGTTACCAAACCTTTTTCCTTCCAGGAATTGGCGGCCCGCGCGCAGGCCCTGCTGCGAAGAAAAAGCGATCCTACGTTGAATGTCCTGCGTGTCGAAGACCTGGAGTTGGATCCGGCTATACGCAAGGTAACTCGCGGTGGCCGCGAGATTAAGCTAAGCCAGAAGGAATTTAACCTGCTTCATCTGCTGATGCGCCATGGCGGCAATATCGTCACCCGCCAGGAGCTCATGCAGGAAGGCTGGGGATCGCAATCGGAATCGGACAGTAACCTGGTTGACGTCTACATCAATTATCTGCGCAAGAAGATCGAAAGCAAAAGTGGACGCCCGATGCTATGCACCATTCGCGGAGTCGGGTATCGCATGGGTCGTGAAGCGCCGGTAGTGCGAAGTTTTGCTGAAGCAGCGCCGCTCGCCATCGCCCCTCAGCGTAGCAGCAAGATCGCGGCGCAAAGCACATCTTCACTCTCTGGTCCTTCTGAGCAGGCGCCTTTCCAGACGCCGTGGCGCTCATTAGTAAATTCCGTAGCGCATGATTTGGCCCAACCGCTGACCGGCGTGCGCTGTTTCCTTGAAGTCGCGGCCATGCGTCAGGGCAAACTTTCCATCACGACTTCTGATCTCAAAAACGTTGAACAGCAGGCCGACCGCGCCATTGCTCTGGCCAAAACCATCTCTTCGCTGGTGCGCGAAATCCCGGTTCCCGCCGGTCCCTGGCTCTCTTTGGACTCTCTTCTGGAAGATGTCTTTG
>Ga0126384_10000989_pt1 | contig 16512 bp, 16 predicted proteins | sample PanSoiMetPlot_36_FD_92543 | JGI IMG/M metagenome (GOLD analysis project Ga0126384, IMG submission 92543) | Tropical forest soil microbial communities from Panama - MetaG Plot_36 | ecosystem: Environmental > Terrestrial > Soil > Tropical forest > Bulk soil | place: Panama | collected 2016-02-17 | reverse complement strand
GACATCGATGCTGTCCAGGTTTTGGATCGGAGGCCCCTTCGGCCGCGCTGGCTTTCGGCGAAAAGGATTCCACATGCTGCCTGTCCCCTGCGTCCCTGCCGGCTCCGCGCTCGTGCGAAAAAAGTCCACGCCCAGCCGCGGAACCCCCATGCTTCGATTGGACGACCGTCCGCTGAACAAAGTCCCGGATTTTACCCCGATCTCCCCGGGGGAATTCGTCCTCTGTTCACGGGTCGAGACATGCAGGGAAGGGGAGCAGGCAGTACGATAAGTGCTGATTTCCAAGCGGTTTTCTGGTGCTGCCGGAAAGGATTGAACTTTCGACCTCTCCCTTACCAAGGGAGTGCTCTACCACTGAGCTACGGCAGCGCGGACGGCGGCGCGAAGCGGCCCCCGAACGGCGCGGAAACTGCCACAGGCGGGTAACCGGTGCAAGGATTGTGCGGCCAGCGATAGGGCGAAATCACCCCACCAAATGCCTTGCCTGATCGGGCATGCGGGTCGATAAGACCCGTTGCCATGACATCGCGCAAGCCGCAGCAGCCGAGTAAGGACGCCCGCGCCGGACGGCTCGCAGCGGCGCTCAAGGAGAACCTGAAACGCCGCAAGTCGCAGGCGCGCGAACGGGCCACAGCCGAGGATTCGACCGCACCGGCCGAGCCGTCGGCGGGCCCGCCGGCCGGCGGAACGCGTAAGGCGGTGGGGTAACCCGGTCCCGACTTTCGCCGCAATCTGGCCCTGACTGGTGCCGGAGTGGCTGATCGAAAGCCGGGAGTAACCCTGCTCCAAGCGGCCGATTGCGTCGCGCGCGCGGAGCCGTCACCGTCACGAGATGCGGTCCATCGGCGGCCGCGGGAGACCAGGATGGATCGCATTCGCATTCTCGGTGGCCGGCCGCTCAACGGAGCGATCCCGATCTCCGGTGCCAAGAACGCAGCGCTGCCGTTGATGATCGCGAGCCTGCTCACGGATCAGACGCTGGTCCTCGACAATGTGCCGCGGCTCGCCGACGTTGCGCTCCTGCAGCGCATCCTCGGCAATCACGGCGTCGACGTCATGGTCGGCGGCAAGCGGCCGGGTGACACCGAGTATCAGGGCCAGACCCTCCATATCTCGGCCGCCCATATCGTCGACACCACGGCGCCGTACGAGCTCGTTTCCAAGATGCGCGCGAGCTTCTGGGTGATCGCGCCACTGGTCGCCCGCATGGGCGAGGCGAAAGTCTCGATGCCGGGCGGCTGCGCGATCGGCACGCGGCCGGTCGACCTGCTGATCATGGTGATGGAGCGACTCGGCGCTCGGATCGACATCGACGGCGGCTACGTGATCGCGCGCGCCCGGAATGGCCTCAAGGGCGCAGAGATCGTTTTTCCCAAGGTCACGGTCAGCGGCACCCATACGGCCGTGATGGCGGCCTCGCTCGCCGACGGCACCAGCGTGATCGAGAATGCGGCGCGCGAGCCGGAGATCGGCGACGTCGCCGACTGCCTCAACAAGATGGGGGCGAAGATTTCCGGCGCAGGCACCTCGCGCATCGTGGTCGAGGGCGTCCCGCGGCTCCGCGGCGCGCGCCACAGCGTCCTGCCTGATCGCATCGAGACCGGCACCTATGCGATGGCGGTGGCGATGGCCGGCGGCGATGTGACGCTCGAGGGCGCGCGGTCCGAGCTGCTGCAGGCGGCGCTCGACGTGCTCGCGCGTGTGGGTGTCGAGGTCGCGGCGACCAACACGGGCGTCCGCGTTACGCGCAACGGCGCCGGGATCGCGCCGGTCGAAGTCGCGACCGATCCGTTCCCCGGCTTCCCGACCGACCTGCAAGCCCAACTGATGGCCCTGATGACGCGCGCGCGCGGAACCTCGCGCATCACCGAGACGATCTTCGAGAATCGATTCATGCACGTGCAGGAGCTGGTGCGGCTCGGCGCCCGCATTCAGCTCAATGGCGAGACCGCGACCATCGAGGGCGTCGATCGGCTCAGGGGCGCGCCGGTGATGGCGACCGACCTGCGCGCCTCGGTCTCGCTGGTGATCGCGGCGCTCGCGGCCGAGGGCGAGACGATGGTCAACCGCGTCTACCATCTCGACCGTGGCTTCGAGCGCCTCGAGGACAAGCTGGTCGCCTGCGGCGCCGACATCGCCCGCATCAGCGGGTGATGCGGATCGCGTAGCCGCACGGAGCGAAGCGGAATGCGGGGCAGGGGCAGGGAACCCGTGAGACGTCGGTCCCGGATTTCGCTGCGCTCCGTCCGGGCTATCGGCATTGCCCTCCTGCTCGCCTCCACCTCGGCTCGCGCCGCCGACCGCCCCGCCGCCTTCGTCGACGCCGCGCAGGTGGTGTCCGGCCTCGTGGTCGAGATGCGCTATGCGGGCGGGCACAACTTCGTCGGCACCCCGATCGACGGCTACGAGCGGCCGCTTTGTCTGCTGACACGGCAGGCCGCACAGGCGCTCAGCGAGGTGGAGCGCGATCTGCGCGCCCGCGGACTCGGACTGAAGGTGTATGACTGCTATCGCCCGGTCCGCGCGGTGGCGAATTTCGTGCGGTGGGCGCGCGACCTGCGCGACGTCAAGCGCAAGGCCGAGTTCTATCCCACGGTCAACAAGCGCGATCTCTTCCGGCTAGGTTATATCGCGGCGCAGTCGGGCCATTCGCGCGGCGCCACCGTCGATCTCGGGCTGGTGACGCTTGCGGACGGTCGCGACCTCGACATGGGGACGCCGTTCGACACCTTCAGCCCGCGCTCGTGGCCGGGCGACGCCGCCGTCTCGGTCGATGCGCGCGCCAACCGCGTCCTGTTGGCCGCCGCCATGCGCCGCCGCGGCTTCCGCCCGTACGTCAGGGAGTGGTGGCACTTTACGTTGCGCGGCGAGCCGTTCCCGGGTACGTATTTCGACTTCCCGGTACGATAGGCTTGATCAAAGCTTTGCTCGCAAAGCCGCCGCGGGGTTCCGCATGGCGGCAGCCACGGAACGTTCCAGGATCGCGGAACCGTTCGATGAGCGTCGCGTTGGGCAGGGAGCAAATGTCATGAACGCACATCTCACGTTTCGCAAACACAAACGGGCCGGTCCCGTGAGCTTGTTGTCGGGTCTTTCGCTGCTGGTCCTTTCGGCCGCGGCAGTCGCCCAGGCGCCGCCGCATGGCGCCGGAGTTGGGCCGACGCCCGAGGCGATCGTCGACGGCGATCGTGCGCTCGAGCTCACGCCGGCGCAGCGGCTCGCGATTTATCAGAGCGTCACCCAGACGGGTAAGAACAACCCGGCACCGATCGGCTTTCGCGTGACGGTCGGCGCCCATGTGCCCGATACCATCGACTTGAAGCCGCTGTCGGACACGCTCGCGAAGGTCGTGCCCGAAGCACGCGCGTTCAGCGTCGGCATGATCGAGAAGCAGGTGATCCTGGTCGATCCCAACACCCGCCGGGTGGTCGCGGTGGTGACGCAGGAGCCTGCGAGCGCGGAGCACTGACAGTCGGCGGCCGTGTCGCCGCGAAAGGCGAGCAGCGAACAGCAGAGCAACGATACGCCACTTGCTGCTCGCTATTCACTGCTCACCGTTCGCGCCCCTCACCACTGTACGCTTGAATCGCCTTGATGCTCCGCTCGGTATCGCCGGTCGCCCGCTCGCGGATCGCTTCGCGCGTCCGGTCGAGCGCATGAATTTCCTTCCGTTCCCCCGCGAATCGCGGAGCGTTGATGCCACTGATCCTCGGCAATTTGGTGGCATTCATATCTTACCGGTGGCTGACGTGCCCTTAAGGCACCCCCTCCCGAAAGAGACGGGGCCCGACGGCAGGCTTGCCGTTGGCACAACGTCAGCAAAACATGCCGGAACTGCGCGAAGCGCGGGGCGTTGGGCCGGTATCCATTGGAAATGCGGAGGTCGTCAAATGAAACTGCTGCATCCCGCGAGGCTCGGCCGGATGTTCGGCCTGGCGGTCGCGTTGGGAGCGACGGGCGTCCACGCCCAGAATGTCATCACGCGGCAGATCGACAGCGAGCCGGTCGAAACCACCGTAACCCAAACACCGGCCGGCACCGTGATCACGCGCCGGCCGCTTGCCGCAACGCCGGTCGCGCCGGCGACCGACACCCTCACGGTCGCACCCGCACCCGCCTACGACATCGACGCAGTGCGGGTTCGGCCTTATGCCACGACGCCCTATCCGGCCACTTCCTACCCGACGGTGACTGCGACGACCACGAGGGTGGACGAGACGACCGGCGCCGCGCCGGTGCGCAGGCCGACGCCCCGCGCGGCGACGCGTGTCATTCACCACCCCCGCACGGAGATCCACCGCGATGTGCACCGATCGGTCGGCGCGCAAGCCGCGACGCGCACGGTCCACCACACGGCGCGTCGCCTCGCGGCGGCGCCGCTAGTGCTCAATCCGACGCAGCGCCAAGTGGTCTATCGCACGATTGTGCAGCAACAGGTCATCCCGCCTGCCGGCTACCCGCCGTTTCCGCCGCCAGCCTATCCGCGCGCAGCCGTGATTCCACCGGCGGCGACGACCGGCTACGCGGTCACGACGCCGGCGGGCGACATCGACGAGGTGGACGACGTCTATGCCGAGCAGGTGCCGCCCGCGATTGCGCCCGCGCGCTACGTGGTCGGCGCGCAACTGCCGGCCGCGATCGTGCCGGTGCCGCTGCCAGCAGCAACCGTCGTGCAGGTGCCGTCGGTGCGCCCGTACAGCTACGTGACGGTCGACAACCGCGTGCTGCTCGTCGACCCGGTGACCCATACGGTAGTGGCGGACATTACGCCTTAGACCAGGATGTCCGCAAACACGCGAGGCGCGACCCGGTGACGGGCCGCGCCTCGCGACTTTTTATCTGGCGAACGCCGAACAGGGAGTGAACCCCTTCCACCCCTCGCTACGCGCCACCCATCACGCACTACTCAACACGCACGCACTACTCAACCCTACGCAACGCAAGACTACGCACTACCCACTGAGCTGAGTACATATTGAGGTGAGTACATATACTGACTACCCACTAATTCAATGCGACCTGCGGCCGATCACCCGTGCGACACCGTCGGCGAATTCACGGCATTGCGCCACTGCAACATGCTTTCGGAGATGATCTTCATCGAGGACGCCGCGGTCTGGCTCAGGTTCGCGTAGCCCGCGACCTCACGCTGGACACGCTCGCCTTCGGTGCGCAGGAGGTCACGCATCGCGCGCAGCTCGTCCATGACGTTGTCGATCTCGCTCAGGGACGCGCCGGCGACCCGCTGCACCAGCATGCTGATGTTCTCGCCTGCACTCTCGGCCGCGGACTCGGGCCGCCGCCGCCACGGCGCGACGTCCTTACGGATGAATTCGCGGATTTCGCCTTCGAATTCACCGCTTGCGGCGGCGGCGTCGTCATCGGCATGCTGTCCTGTCTGCGTCATAGTCATACCAGTTTCTCCCTCACTGCGTAGAATCGCGGTGATCTCGCTCCCCATACGAAGGACATTGGCACACGCGACTGTGACCGGTTAACGGCGGCACTAAGGCAGACCACAGGCGAGAAACCCGCGCCGTTTATGCGCGTTATGTCACCAGCAGGGCGCGGGAGGGGCCGCGAGGAGTGCCCCATGGCCCATCCGATTAGTGACCGCGTCCGCGACGCATTGTTCATGGTTGCCCTGTTCGGCAGCGTGGGCGTGGCCTGCGCGCAGGCACCTGCCCCAAATTCGGACAAGGCCGCCCAACCAAAGGACCAGCCCGCCCAGCCGCCGCGCGTGCCGGGGGCTGAAGGCGTTGAGGAGCCGAGCGCCAAGCAGGCCCCGACGCCGCCCGCAGGTGTCTTCGTCAACGGGTCGCTGGCGGTGCCTGGAGCACCAAATGATACCGCTACGACACCTTCCCGCTTCTCGGAAAAAAACGACCAGCTCGACCAAATACCGATCATGGCGCGCGGCCCGCAGCTGACCGACGAGCAACGCAAGCTGATCCTGGATCGCGTCACGTCCAATGACACCGGCCCACCGGCCGCCATCTCGGCCGGCCCGAGCACGATGTTGCCATCGAGCATCCCGATGCAGACCTGGCCGGCGGATGTGGCGAGCGCGATTCCTGACATCCGTGACACGAAATACGTGAAGCTGCCCCACAAGATTCTGGTGGTACGGCCGGAAAACTGGACGGTCGTGGAGGAAATCGCCCGCTAGCGCATATTCGGGCGAAGGCCTGCCCCGGACTTGATCCGGGGTGGGCACCGGTTCGCCGACAAGAATATGCGCCAGACATCTAGTGTCCTGATTCCGAAGTTCGCAAGCATTCGCAGCGACCTACGACCTAGTGCGCTTTTCGAACCCGGCGTTCGCGGTCGTGCCCGCAAAGCAATCCTGCGAACGTCGGGTTCGCGGACTGGTGCATGAGAGTCGCCAAAGGATGGGCGGCGACCCATCCGGTGCTTTCGACCGTCGCGACAATCCGGACATTCAAATCGGCGCATGTCTCGGCAGGCGGCTATTCCGCGCCGGAGCATGCGCCGACGGTAAAGCGACCAGCTCGTTGGTAAACCCGCGATAACGGTTTTTTTCGATTGCATTTAGGGAATTCAATTCGAGTCGGATGCTAGGTCGCGCGCGCGGAGGAGGAGGTCGACAACGATGCCCGTTTCGTTGGAGTCGCTTCAGCAGCTTGCGCGCGAGCCGTCGCCCGAGCGGCGGCGCGAGCTCGTGCGTGCGATCGCCACCGCGCTGTTCACGGCGCCGGATCGCACGCCGGCCGAGCTCGATCCGTTCGACGAGATCATGGACATGGTGCTCGACGAAATCGAGCCGCTGGGCCGGCGCGAGTTGGCCGAGCGTATCGCCGAGCTCGATCGCGCGCCGCTTCGCACGCTGACCCGGCTCGCCGGGGACGCCATCGACGTCGCCGAGCCGGTCCTCATCCGCTCGCCGGCGCTCGGCGACGACATCCTGGTCCCGATCGCGCGCAAGCAGAGCCAGGATCACCTGCTCGCGATCGCGCAGCGCAAGAGCCTGTCCGAGATGGTGACCGACATCCTGGTCGAGCGCGGCGACGACCGGGTGGCCGGAACCGTCACGGCGAATGACGGCGCGCGCTTCTCGCGGCCCGGCTTCGCGGCGCTCGCCCGCCGCGCGGCCGCGTGCGAGGCGATTCTCAATCGCCTGGTGATGCGGCGGGACCTGCCGCCCGAGATCGCCGAGGAGCTGCGCCCGGTGCTCGCGGTCGCGATCGCGGCCAAGATCAACGCGGCCCATGCGGGGCCGGACAATGTCCGGCGGTCCGACGAGACCTGGTTCCGGGTGGGCGCGCGTTGCGGCGGGACGAACCGGGCGCGCCCGCTCACCGTCCTCAAGGACGAGGTCGAGCGCGGCCACATGACGGTAGGCGAGGCGGTCGCCGAGCTCGCCGACGCCGACCACGCGGTGGAGCTCGCGGCCTTTCTCGGACTTCGTCTGGGCCTGCGCAGTGACACCATCGTGCGCAACATGTTCGCTGCGGACGAGGACACGCTGATGCTGCTGTGCCGCGGCGCCGCACTCGAGCTGGACGCCTTCTCGGCGATCCTACGCATGCGCCGCCGGCGCCGGCGCGGCTCGGTCGCCGAGCCGGTCCGGCTGATGAAGGACTATCTGCGCATCCCGCGCGCCGACGCCGCCAACGCCATGCGATCGGTGCGCGAGCAGGAGCGGGTCGCGTAACGGCGCCGCGCAGCGAGCTTTCCTCGTGTCGCGAGCCGTGGGCGGTATCGACCTCTCCGGGCGGGCCGGAGAGGTGAGGGGGCTACTTCGCCGCCGCCTTGAGCTGGTCGAGCGTGAACAAGTAGTCCGATGACGCCTTCGGCTTGTGACATGTGAAGCAGGCCTTGAGGTTCGCCTTGTCGTTGACCTGCTTCGCGGCGTTGAAGACCTGGTACTCCCACTCGCCATTGCGCACATCGTCCGGATACTCGGCGCCCCAGCCGGCGCCCTTCTGCATCACCGCATAGGCGACGAGCTTGTCCTTGATGAATTTGCCGTTGGCGTCCTTGACCGGATTGCCGTCGTCGCCCAGCTTGGTCGAATACTGCAGCATGGTGAGCACGGTGCCGTTCGGCAGCGGCTGCCCGTTCTTGGCGGCTTCGATCGCGGCGGCAGGGGCGAAATACTCGCGGTGCTGCTTGTTGTCGGCGCGATCGAGCGACCAGTACATCACGCCCTTGTCGTAGTCGGCCGGAAACGTGACCTTGTCGCCGCCCGCGCGGGCCGCAACCGCGAGCATCGTCGCGACGCCGCCCGCGAGCACGGCGGTGAGCACCAATGTCCGAGAAAGCTTCATGGCATCCCTCCTGTGTGATGGCCGCGTTCCGGCGGTGGCCGGTGCGTGCCGGTGTCATCGGGTCGGGGAAGCCGTCAGCGATTGGCGCGCCTGAGGCCGGTCGCCCCCAAACCGTGGGAGATACGGCGCAAGCGAGGAGCGGGTTTCAGATCGTGGGAAGGATTTGGCCGGGCGGCGGTTCTTACTGCGTCATTGCCCGCACCCCGATCGGCGCTTCGCGCCGTCCGAGTGCAAACTCCAGCGGGCAATCCAGTAGTCAGCGCGGTGACGCGGACGATGACGCCGGCAGAGTCGGGTAGTGGCGCAGTAAAACTATTGCGAATAACCGAGGATGATCTCGCCGATGGCCGGCTTGAGGGCGCGGACCGTGGCGTCGCTCGACATGAGCTCGCTGCCGGCTGCCGCCGCCAGCGCGTCCGGCGTTGCCTTGTGGTCGGCGACGAGCTTGATGCCGACCTGGCAGTCGCCCGGCAGCTCCGCAAGTGCGCCGCCCAGCCAGTCGATCACCGAGCTGCCGTCCGGCTGGTCGAATCCCGCAACCTTGAACGGCTTGCCGTTGAGCTTCTCCAGCGCTGCGAGCGCAAGGCCGATATGCAGCCCTTTCGGGGCATGCCACTGAGACTGGCCGGTGATCACGATCAGCGAGGTGTCGCTGCGCGCCGTCTCGTTCTGCCACAGCACTTCGAGCCGGCGTTTCGGGTCGGTCGGATAGAGGATCGAGGCGTTGAGCGAGCTTCCGCCGGCGCCTGATACCGAACCGAACTCGATGTTCTTGGCGCCCACGGCCTCGGCCAGCTTGACGTGGCTGGAGTCCTTGGCGAACAGGCCGCTGCACGCGACCGTGCGGGCGGCGAGCGCCGGGTTGGTGGCCTGCGCCATGTGTGCCGCCGGGTCCGGATAGGTTGGCAGCGCGGCGTGCGAGCGGGCCGCCGGCTCCGGATTGGCGGCGGGCGCAAGCGAGCGCGTGGGGCGCGACGGCTTGGGCGCCGCCTGCTGCACCTGACGCGGCGAGATCTCCTCGTCAGGCGAAAGCAACGGCTGCTGCTGCGCCCGGGCGGGCGCCGCGAGGGGCGCCGTGGCGACAAGGCAGGCGAGCAGCAGGACGCGAAGCGATCGGTCGGTCATCATGCGCCGGGTTCGGTCCCAATCGGGTCGCGGGGTCATCATAAGCCGCCATCGTAGCCGCACGTGCGGCGAAGGTGGGGCGTGCGCCCCGTCAGGCCGCCGTCAGGCCTTTTTGGCGAACGGATTGAAGCCGGGGTGGTCCTGACTCTGTCCTGGCGCGGAATGTCCGCCGAACGGCTGATGTTTGGGCTTCTTGTTCTTGTCCGCCTTCGGCTTCTTCTTTTCGCGGTTCTTGCGCTGTTCACGATTGGCCATGGCGTCCTCCCGTGGTGGTGATTGGAGCCAGCCGATCATACCACGGATTCGGGATCGTGCGCGGGCCGATCATCCCGCCCATTTTCGGGAAAAAGAGGGCCTGGGCCAGGCACCGGCGGCCGCCTCGCGGAAGGCGTCGGCTCACTGCCCCTGCTCCTTGGTCTTCTCCGCGATGCATTTGTCGACGACCCTCATGCGCTTGTCGAGATCGGCGACCTTGTTGGCCTCGGCGCTCATCCAGCACTTCTCGTTGATCTGGGTTGCGGTCAGGCGCTGGGGCTTGGCGGGTTGCGCGGCGGGGGCCGCCGCCGCCACGGGTGCGGCGGACGCGTTCGGGGCGAGGCTTGTGGTGGCCGAGTCGCCGGCACAGCCGGCGAGGAGAGCGAGCACGCCGAGCGCGCAGAGGCCGGCAGCGGGTGAAAGCATCATTCGCATGCGTGTCTTCGGGGCCTCTCGCGGAGCAGCACAGTCCGGCATCGCGCCGAACCGGATGAACGGCCATTGGTGGATGTTTCGTCATAGCGGAAAACCGTCCGCCGTGTCGACATCCGCGGCGCGTTTGCCCCAAATTTACGCACCGCGATGGAAGTCAGGCGCTGCTGCATGCGGTCCAGCCGCCATGACGCCGCCAATCGGAACGACTGCTTTCAAGGAGCGAGGTTTGCGCCGCTAGATTCGTTGGTTGGCGCATATTTCTATCGGCGAACCGGTGCCCAACCCCGGATCAAGTCCGGGGCAGGCTTTCGCCGGAATATGCGCTAGCGGACCGCATCATCGCCGCCGCGGCTTGAAACCGCCGCGCATGCCGGGCTTGCCCAGGGTCGAGCGCGGTCCGCGATAGGGCGCGGACTCCGGCACGGGGCCCATTTCGTCGAGGGTGGGTTTGCGCGGCCCGCTCGCCCCGCCACGCCCTCCTGCGGCGCGCGACCCTCCCGCTCCGGGAGAGGGCAGGGCGGGGCGCTTTGCGGTCGGGTCGTCGATGACGGCGAGCTCGGTGGCGCGCAGGCGCTTGACCTCGTCGCGCAGGCGCGCGGCCTCCTCGAAGTTCAGGTCGGCAGCGGCCTCGCGCATGCGGGTCTCGAGATCGGCGATCACCGCCTCGAAATTGTGGCCGATCGTGACGGCCTCGTCGAAACCGCCATGCGCGCCGTCGCCGGTCGCCACCAGCACGTGGTCGCGCTCGTAGACGCTGTCGAGGATGTCGGCGATGCGGCGGCGGATGCTCTCCGGCGTGATGCCGTTCTCCGCATTGTACTCGCTTTGCTTCTCGCGGCGGCGGTTGGTCTCAGCGGCGGCGCGCTCCATCGAGCCAGTGACGGCGTCGGCATAGAGAATCACCTTGCCGTCGACGTTGCGGGCGGCGCGGCCGATGGTCTGGATCAGGCTGGTCTCGCTGCGCAGAAAGCCCTCCTTGTCGGCATCGAGGATTGCAACCAGCGCGCATTCCGGGATGTCGAGGCCCTCGCGCAGCAGGTTGATCCCGACCAGCACGTCGAAGGCGCCGAGCCGCAGATCGCGGATGATCTCGATCCGCTCGATCGTGTCGATGTCGGAATGCATGTACCTGACGCGGATGCCCTGCTCGTGCAGGTATTCGGTCAGGTCCTCAGCCATGCGCTTGGTGAGGACGGTGACGAGACTGCGGTAGCCGCGCGCGGCGACCGCGCGCACCTCGCCGATCACGTCGTCGACCTGGGTGCGCGCGGGCCGCACCTCGACCGGCGGATCGATCAGCCCAGTCGGGCGGATCACCTGCTCGACGAACACGCCGCCGGACTGTTCCAGCTCCCAGCCGGCGGGTGTCGCCGACACCGCGACCGTCTGCGGACGCATCAGGTCCCACTCCTCGAAGCGCAGCGGCCGATTGTCCATGCAGGAGGGCAGGCGGAAGCCGTATTCGGCGAGCGTCGCCTTGCGGCGGAAGTCGCCGCGATACATGCCGCCGAGCTGCGGGACCGTCACGTGGCTCTCATCGATGAACACCAGCGCATGGTCCGGCACGTACTCGAACAGGGTCGGCGGCGGCTCGCCCGGCTTTCGGCCCGTGAGATAGCGCGAATAGTTCTCGATGCCGGCGCAGCTTCCGGTCGCCTCCATCATCTCGAGATCGAAGATGGTGCGCTGCTCCAGCCGCTGCGCCTCGAGCAGGCGGCCGGCGCCGTTCAGTTCGTCGAGCCGTTGGCGCAGCTCGGCCTTGATGCCGGCGATCGCCTGCAGGAGCGTCGGGCGCGGCGTCACGTAGTGCGAGTTGGCGTAGATCTTGATGAAGGCGAGCTCATCGGTCTTCTGACCGGTCAGCGGATCGAGCTCCTCGATCCTCTCGACCTCGTCGCCGAACAGCTGCACGCGCCAGGCGCGGTCCTCGTAGTGGGCGGGAAAGATGTCGATCACGTCGCCGCGCACCCGGAACGTGCCGCGGGCGAAGTCGCCGTGCGTGCGCTTGTACTGCAGCGCCGTTAGATCGGCGATCAGCCGCCGCTGGTCGACGCGCTCGCCGCGCTTGAGCGTGAAGGTCATCGCCGTGTAGGTCTCGACCGAGCCGATGCCGTAGATGCACGACACCGAGGCGACGATGATCACGTCGTCGCGCTCGAGCAGCGCGCGCGTGGCGGAATGGCGCATGCGGTCGATCTGATCGTTGATCGACGATTCCTTCTCGATGTAGGTGTCGGTGCGCGGCACATAGGCTTCGGGCTGGTAGTAATCGTAGTAGGAGACGAAGTACTCGACCGCGTTGTCGGGAAAGAAGCTCTTGAACTCGCCATAAAGCTGGGCCGCCAGCGTCTTGTTGGGCGCGAGGATGAGGCCCGGGCGTTGCGTCGCCTCGATCACCTTGGCCATCGTGAACGTCTTGCCCGAGCCGGTGACGCCAAGCAGCACCTGGGTGCGATCGTGGCGCCTCGCGCCCTCGACCAGCTCGGCGATCGCCTGCGGCTGGTCGCCCTTGGGCTCGTATTCGGATTTGATCACGAAGCGGACGCCGCCCTCGCTCTTCTCCGGCCGCAGCGGCCGGTGCGGCGTCCAGATGCGCGGGGCGCCGCGCTCGTCGAGGAACTCGCGGCGGCCCTCGCGCAGCAGTTTGTCGAGCGAGTGTGCGGTGGCGGCGACACCGGTGTCGCTCAGCGGAATTGGCGCCCGCCGGGCCCGGCGCACCGTCGTGTCGCGGTCGCCCTCGATTGTGTACTTGCTCGTATCAGACTCTGCAGACTCTGCGCCCACCTCCCCCTGGAGGGGGGAGGTGGGTCCGCGAAGCGGACCGGGTGGGGGTGAGCTGCCTTGCGACTCGGCCACCCCACCCCGCGCGCCTCCGGCGCGCGATCCTCCCCCTGCACGGGAGGGTGAAGGCGTGCCCTCCTCACCTTCATCGCTCTCGATTCCGAGAATCCGTGCCAGTTCCGGCGAGGCCTCGCGCAGTTCGGCATTGTCGCGGTACGGCGACTGCGGCGCCTCACCGAAGCCGGTCGGCGTCGACTTGCGCGCCCGATGGGCGGCGGAGAAATCGGCGCGGCGGTCGCGCGAATTGTCCGGCGGCGGCTGCAGCCCGGTCTGCGAGCCGACGCCGGCCTCGCCGCGATTGATCGCCGGGTTGAGCAGATCGGCGAGCGCCGGCCCGATCGGCGGCAGGTCCGGACGCGCCGCCTTGGCGCGGGTTGGACGGGCCGGATCCTTGGGGGGCTTGGAGGCAGGCTTCGACGCCGGCTTCGACGCCTGCCTGGACGCCGGCTTCGATGTCGGCTTCGACGGTGGCTTGGCCATGTGGCGAATATGGTCGCTCGATCGTGGCCGGGGAAGGGCATCGCACGCCGCTTTCCCACGTCATTCAAAAGCGGCGCCAACCTTTCTGTTGCGCATGCGTTGAAACCGCTGCAAGAACCCGCCATCGGCAGCCTGAGCCCGCTCGATGATGACGACCGCGACCACGGCAGCGCTGGAAGTGCCGCGTCGATTGCGCGCCTGGGTGCGCGCGCGCGAGGCGGGAACCGTGGCGCTCGCCGCCATCGTCGGCGCGGTTGCCGGGCTGATCGTCACCGTGATGAGCGGCATCGTAACGTCGCTGCATCAGCTATTCTTTCTGCTGCCGCCGGGCATGCGGCTGTCCGCAGCCGAGGTGCTCAATCCGGTCGCCGCCGTGCTGGTTCCGAGCCTCGGCGGCCTGGTGCTCGGGCTCGCCGCCCTGTCGCTGATGCGATGGGGACCGGAGCGCTTCGTCGATCCGATCGAGGCCAACGCGGTTCGCGGCGGACGAATGTCGTTTCGCGGCAGCATGATCGTCGCGCTGCAGACGATATGGTCGAGCGGCGTCGGCGCCTCGGTCGGGCTCGAGGCGGGCTTCACCCAGGCGGCGAGCAGCATCGGTTCCTGGTGCGGCCGCCGCTTTCACATGCGGCGCAATGATCTTCGCCTCATGGTCGGCTGCGGCGCCGCCGGCGCCATTGCGGGCGCATTCGGCGCGCCCTTCGCGGGCGCCTTCTACGCGTTCGAGCTGATCATGGGCGGTTACACGGCCGCCGCGCTGGTGCCGGTCGGTATCGCGGCGCTCAACGGCCACCTGGTCGCGCGCGTGTTTGCGCCGCTGCCGCTCGGCATCTATGCGGACGCCATCGCGCCGGTCAGCGGCCGCGACCTGGTGATCGCGAGCGTCCTCGGGCTCGTCGCGGCGCTGGTGGGCGTCGGCCTGATGCGCGGCGTCGCGCTGTGCGAACAGCTGCTCGAGCGCGCAAAGCTGTGGCTGCCGCTGCGGCCGGCGCTCGGCGGCCTCGCGGTCGGCGCGATGGCGCTGGTCACGCCGCAGGTGATGTCGTCGGGGCACGGCGCGCTGCACCTCACCGGAATGATGGACCGGCCGCTCCACGTGATCGCGCTCATCTTCACGCTCAAAGCCGCGGCCTCGGTGGTCTCGCTGGGCTCCGGCTTCCGCGGCGGCATGTTTTTCGCCTCGCTGCTGCTCGGCGCGCTCGGCGGCCGGCTGTTCGCGGCGGGCGTGCACGCCGCATGGCCGGCGCTGATGCTCGACCCCAACGTCTATGCCATCGTCGGGATGGGCGCACTGTCGGCCTCGATCATCGGCGCGCCGCTGACCATGACGTTCATCGCGCTGGAGAGTACTGGCGATTTCTGGCTCGCGGCCGCGGTGCTGATCGCGGTCATCATCGCGACCCAGATCACGCGCGAAATCTTCGGCTACTCGTTCGCGACTTGGCGCTTCCACCTGCGCGGCGAGACCATCCGGAGCGCCGCCGATGTGGGTTGGATCCGCGACCTCACGGTCGGCCGCATGATGCGGCCCGATTTCCATACGGTGCAGCGCGACACCACCATCGAGACGTTCCGCCACCAGTTCCCGCTCGGCTCGACCGGGCAGGTGATCGCGGTGGATCCCGACGGCGGTTATGCCGGCATGGTGATCGTGCCGGAGGCGCATGGGCTCGACGAGGCGCTGGAGAAGCCGGTCGACGCCATCCTGCACCATCGTGACACGGTCCTGCTGCCGTCGATGAACGTGCGCGAGGCGGCGGCCGCGTTCGATCGCGCCGAGGCGGAATCGCTCGCGGTGGTCGACTCTCCGTCGACGCGGCAGGCGATCGGGCTGTTGAGCGAGGCGCACACCCTTCGGCGCTACGCCGAGGAATCCGAGCAGCGACGGCGCGAGATACTGGGCGAGTAGCGCTGCCTGCTTGTCCCGCATTTGCTTAAAATTGCTGTCGCGAAATGAGCAAATGCGTACAATCGCGGGCGCCGATCCCATGCAACTATGCGCCGTTCTCCAAGTTGGACGCGTGTGCTTCGCCAAACCCAGGAGACACGAGGATGCGAATCATTCCCTTCGCGTTTGCCGCATTGATTGCGGGCGTTGCAGCGACGCCGGCTGCCGCTGCGCCGACCTATCCGTGGTGCGCGCGCTATTCGAGCAGCGGCGGCGAGTGCTCGTTCTCGACCTTCGAGCAATGTCTGGAGGACGTGTCGGGCATCGGCGGTTTCTGTCAGGCCAATCCGGGCTTCAATGGGTCGAACGGATCCTCGCCACCCTACGCCTATGCGCCGCGGCGAACGCGACCGTATCGGCATTGAGGTGCGCTAGCGGCGGCGCGCTCAGCGCGGCGCCTCCGCCCGCAGCGCCTCGTCCTTCCACATGTCCCAGGTGCGATTGGCGCCGTGACCTTCGCGAGCGGCGTCGCGCGCCGATTCCATCAATGCCGCCTCCCCGGGCGCGATGAACTCGATCGGCCCGCCCAGGGTGATCGCTTGCAGCAGGAGGCGTGCATTCACCTCGGTGTAGATCGCGCGCGACACTGCCCGCCGCACGTTCGGCCCGACCACCACGTCGCCATGGCCGCGCATCAGCGCGACCGGTTGCGTACCGAGCGTCTCGGCCAGCGCCTTGCCGCGGGCCGCGTCGTCGACCAGCAGATTGGTCATGCCGGCGACCCTGCGCAGGTCGAACACCGGCACTTTGGGTGACAGGAACGAGGCCGTCGTCGCCACCGGACGCAACGGCACCTGCGTGACGCTGAACGGGATCACGGTCGGCGAATGGCTGTGCACGACCGCGTTCACGTCGGGGCGCGCGCGGTAGATCTCCGAGTGAATGAATCGCTCGGCGTAGACCGGCGGGCCGTCCGGGCTGACCGGCTTGCCGTCGGCGTCGAACTCGAGGATGTCGTTGCGCGCGACCCGTCCGGGCGCGATCGCACGCGCCATCAGGAAGTGGCCGGGCGTGGTCGGATGCCGGATGCTGACGTGGCCGAAGCCGTCGAGCACGCCTTGGTGATAGAGGATGCGGTTGGCGACGACGAGGTCGTCGATCAGCGCCGCGAGGCCGGGCGACGACTGCGCGCGGGCG
>Ga0126384_10000988_pt1 | contig 16517 bp, 14 predicted proteins | sample PanSoiMetPlot_36_FD_92543 | JGI IMG/M metagenome (GOLD analysis project Ga0126384, IMG submission 92543) | Tropical forest soil microbial communities from Panama - MetaG Plot_36 | ecosystem: Environmental > Terrestrial > Soil > Tropical forest > Bulk soil | place: Panama | collected 2016-02-17 | reverse complement strand
CTTCTGATCATCGGCTCGCTTACTCAAATTGGGCCGCCAACCAATCCGTTCTTGCACAAGATGCCGCAAATGTTGTGGGTGCTTGCAGTACTCTCGCACTGGACCGTAGTGCACCGGGTGTATCACACCTGGCGCGAAATGAGAGGCCCCGACCGCGCCGCGGTCGAAGCCGCTCGCCTCAAACGCGAAAAAGCGCACGAGGAAAATCTGGTGCGAGCTGATTACTCCGTGCAGAACTGAGCCGAGAGTTCTGCGGAAGGACAATTACCGTGAGCACAAAACTGGCAGTTCAAGAGAAGCCACTGAACACGCAGGAAATGCTTTGTCCGTGTTGCGGAGGCCCGGTCGCTCGAAAAGCCAATGAATGCAGATGCGGTGCCCGTTTCGTAGGAGAACCTCTGGACGAGTCTCCGATCAAAGTTCAACGTCTCGGGCCGGCAATGACTTCGATCACGCTTCTTGCATTGGTTATCGCGGGTTCTGTGATCGTCACCAAGTGGTTTGCACTTGCTTCGGTATTCGTAATCTGGTCCGCTGCGCGCGCCGTAAGACTTGCAAAACAGGATTCCGATTGGTACGGCGGCTACAAGACGTCCCTGGCGACTCTTTCTTTAACTTTGGCCGGTAGCCTCGCGATGGCGACCTATGGAGTTGCTCACATTCCAAAGGCGCTCGAGAATTATCGAATTCGTCAAATCGCTGCAACCCAGGCTTCGATGCATCATATAGCCGGTCTCCTGGAGGACTTCCGGGTTAACGTCAACCACGGCGCTTACCCGAGTCCCCAGCAGTTCAAGGTCATAATGGGTGGTTCATTGCCAACCGATTACTGGGACAGCAGTATCAAATATCAGCCGGATTTTGACCGGGTCGCCGACAAAGACCTCGGGATTACTATGCTCTCCAATACAAGCTTTGAGCTGCGCTCCGCGGGTCCTGACGGAATTGTTGATACTGACGACGATATAATAATGCGCGATGGGATCTTCTTCACAAACGCAGAGCTCAAGAAGAAGAAAGTGGTTCAACCACTCCGCTAAAGAAACTGGCAGGATTTTGGTTCCGCAAAAGGCAAAGGTGAGATTTTCACTTTTGCCTTTTTCATTTAGACTCTCCTTTCCTCTATGTTTAAGAGCATACTGATTGCTAATCGAGGCGAGATCGCAGTGCGCATAGCTCGCGGCTGTCGTGAACTGGGCATCTCGCCGATTGCAGTATATTCGGCCGCCGATCGAGCGTCTCTTCACGTGAGAGTTGCCGATCAGGCGGTACACATTGGACCAGCACCTTCAAGCGAAAGCTATCTTGTTATTGAAAAGATAATTGCTGCTGCAAAGAAGTCCGGAGCAGAGGCAATTCATCCCGGTTACGGCTTCCTTTCAGAAAATGCCGAATTTGCTGAAGTGGTCGAGCGATCCGGTCTTGTGCTTATAGGCCCACCAGCTTCTGCAATGAAGTTGATGGGTTCGAAAACAAGCGCGAGGCAAATCGCTCAGCAAGCCGGAGCCCCAGTGGTCCCGGGAACCGTTTCGCCGCTCGACACCGTCGAACAGGCCGAACGCGTAGCGGGCGAAGTTGGATACCCAGTGATGCTCAAAGCAGCCTCGGGCGGCGGCGGAAAGGGTATGCGCCTCGTTCGTTCGGCAAGCGAAATTGCTAGCGCCTTCTCGCTCGCAAGTTCGGAAGCCGCTTCCAGCTTTAACGACCCAGCGGTTTACATTGAGAAGTACATCGAATCGCCACGGCACATCGAGATTCAACTCATAGGCGACAGCTTCGGCAATATTGTCTATCTCGGTGAGCGAGAATGTTCGCTTCAACGCCGTCATCAGAAAGTGCTCGAAGAATGCCCGTCGCCAATTGTTGACATCGATCTGAGACGACGAATGGGTGAAGCTGCCGTTTCGATAGCTCGCGCCGCTGGATACCAAAACGCAGGCACAATCGAATTTCTTGTCGACGCAGACCGCAACTTCTATTTCCTCGAGATGAATACTCGACTTCAGGTGGAGCACCCGGTGACCGAGTTGGTAACTGGTCGAGACCTGGTGCACGAGCAAATTAGAGTCGCTGCCGGCGAAAAACTCTCATTCACTCAGGAAGACATCGCAATGAATGGAGCGGCGGTCGAATGTCGTATATATGCCGAAGATCCGCAAAACAATTTTCTACCGAGTCCCGGTCGAATAACCCGGCTCGAGATACCCAGCGGCCCTGGTGTGCGTTACGACAGCGGCAGTTATCAAGGATGGGATGTGCCTATCTATTATGATCCGCTTCTTGCGAAGCTCTGCGTGTGGGCCGAAACCCGCGAACTTGCGATAAACAGGCTGAGTCGAGTGCTGAACGAATACACCGTCGAAGGAATTCAAACCACACTTCCTTTTTTCCGGGCGTTGGTAACGAATGAAGCTTTTCGTCGAGGGCAGTTCGATACAGGATTCATCGATCGCTTTTGGAACAATGGACGACTTCGCAATACCGATGACGAATCTGGTAATGAGATTGCGGACATTGCAGTTATCGCCTCAATATTACACACGACCGCGAGCAAAGAACCGCAGGACGCCGCTAGCCCAGCACAGATGGAAAGCCGGTGGAAGTTATACGGCCGTGTTGCGCAGAGAAAATAGAAATGAAATACGAGGTTGAAATCGAAGGTCTTCAGGTGACCGCAGTGATCGAAAAACGCGGCGAAGAGATTAGCGCCGATATTGACGGCCGACGTTATGAATTGAAAATTGTGTCTCCCGAACGCGGCGTATATACAATTTTTGATTCGGATCGAGTGTACGAGGCACGCGTCTGGCCTGGTGATCAAAACCTTCTGCGCGTAAAGATAGGTGGGAACCTGTTCTCAACTATCGTCATCAATCGGAAGCACCGTCGCCCCACAACGGAACATCGAACAGAAGGAAGGCAAAATCTGACTGCGCCCATGCCGGGAAAAGTAGTGCGCGTTCTGCTTTCAGTGGGAGAGAACGTGGCGGCTGGTCAGGGAGTATTGGTAGTTGAAGCAATGAAGATGCAGAACGAAATTAGGTCGCCAAAATCCGGCCGTGTCATCGAGGTCCGAGTTTCAGAAGGTGATAACGTTAATGCTAATCAGGTGCTTGCAATGGTAGATTAAGCCCCTTCCCCGGAGCGTCGAACTACATGTACGAAATCGTGTCTCTCAATTCTGATTTGGTGTTTGTACTTCCTTTCATTTGAGTCGTTTTTCCTCAGTTTCCCTTCTAAGTCACTGCCACTGCAAGAGATAAGTCCTTACGGGCCCTTTGGCATACGAGTTGTACTTCACACAACCAGCCGGAGCGATCGAGTTTAAGAAGCTCAGGCCAGACGGAGGACAAGATGAATACTAAGAGCATAAGAAAATCTATCATCGGAACAGCGGTGGGGTTAATGATGATGTTTGGCGTCGCGGTCGCTACGGCAAATGCCCAGTATCGCGATTATGACAGTGGCAGATATTATCGTGATAGCTGGCCCAGAGAACGTACAGTAGATTACGCGTTCAAGCTCGGTTATCACTCGGCTTACTCGGAGGCGATGGAAGCGAGGAGTAATGGGTTCCGCGGAAGCCCCCGCGATCTGACGGGGTATCGCAATGACGGGAATGGTTACCTGGCTTACATGAACTATTTCCAGGATTATCGCGCTGCCTATCGACGCGGCTTCGAAGCGGGGGCTCGTGATGCATTCTCTGGTCGTGAGCGTCGTTACGGTCGAACCGAAGTTGAACAAGTGCTAGGGCAGCGACTCCCGGACGCGTATCCGAGTGATGACGATTACCGGGATCGAGACTGGCGAGACAGAGATTGGCGTGACAATGGGCGAGATAGAGATTGGCGTGATAATGATGGACGCCGAAACGACTGGCGCAATGTCGACGCCATAGCTCAACGCAATGGTTACCAGGACGGCGTTCGACGTGGTGAACAGGATCGCTTTCGACGCGCTCCGTTTGGCTACCAGGGTACCAGCGAGTACCGCAACGCTCTGAACGGTTATCGATTTGAATTCGGCGACCGCGATCGCTACCGGGATTCCTACAGGGAGGGTTTCAGACGAGGCTACGAGGAGGCCTTGCGACGCCGCTGGTAAGAATCGAAGCAGCCAGCAATTCCGGTCAGGTAGATAATATTCTCAAAACAAGCGGACGGCGAGCTTCACCTCGCCGTCCGCTTTGTGTTTTTTGAGCCTAATGAGGGTTACTTTTTTCTGATACGGAGTGTGCGTGCCAGGCTGCAATCTTCCATCCCTCTGCAGTATGCGTGAACACCGCGGTTCCCCGGAAAATCTGAGCTTCGCCCGCGGCTGCGTTTGCCTGGCCGGGCGCGGGTCGCTCGTAAGTCACGACCGCCGCATCTGAACCAAGCGCTACGACTTCGACGTTACGATAATCGGAAGGATTTCCTGGAGGTAATTGGGCGGCCTCGATTCGCTTTCGATACGCTTCCGCGCCGCGCCACTCGCCCCCGGCTACACGAATAACCAGGCGAGGAGAGTTCCAGAAAGCGTCCAGATAACCTTTCTTGTCGCCGCGCGTGAGCGCTGTTGACCATTTATCAAAGACCTCACGGACCTCTCGTTCAACATCAGCCGGTTTCTTGCTCGATTGGGCGTTAGCGATATGTACGTTGCTCATAGTTAAAATCGCGCCGATCATAAATATCCAGAATTTTGTTCTCAAGCCATTCTCCTATTCGTTCGGTAAATTAATAGAAGTTGAAGCTAAAGTATTTTAGAAATTCGTTCAAGTGGGGTTGGGGATTGGGGATTGGGGGGTGGGGATTGGGGGTTGGGGATTGGGGGTTGGGGGCTTCGGTTCAGAGTTCACGTTGGACAATCCCCATCCCCCAACCCCCATTCCCCAACCCCCATCCCCAACCCCCCAAATGGAATTCTCCGAACTTAACTGCTAAGCTGCTCTCGAGAGAGTCATGACAAACGAAATAGCTGAATCGAACCTGCGTCTCCACTACACAATAATGTGTGAGGATGTGCGAGTGGAGATCAATCACAAACTCAGCCTTATGGGTATCTTCTATGCCATGCAGGTTCCACAGCTCCCGGTCACGCTGCTAAAGCTGGTTATTCTCAATCACTGGTCCGGCGAGGGCCAGTACCTTTCGGAAGTTCGTATTCTTACCCCCGACCGCGTTCAACCTGTGGCCGTGTCGGCACCTTCCCCTTTTCAAGTGCCTCCGGATGGGTATGCAGATAACGTTACGATCTTTGCAAATGTCACTTTTCCGACTTCCGGCAACTACGTAGTTCAATCGTTAATTAACTCCAATGTCTTTGCCGAACAGACACTTCACATAAGCGAAGCGAACCAGCATACGGTTGAAAGCAGCGAGACAATCCAGTAGCAGATACTTACCGGGTATTGACCCTCTCAGTGGCCGCGATATAGGCTTTCAACGAACGAGGAACAACTTTTTCTGATACGAATCGTAAGCCTTCTCTACGCGGCTCCATGCAAAGAGAACACCTCCTAAGCCTTCTGGACCAACAAGCGCTCGATACGTTCGAAGCTGCTAAGCGCATCGCTCTGTCCCAGGGGGGAATTCTTTCGCCTCTTCATATCCTCGTGGCAGTGATTGAATCACAATATGGATCCAGATCAGTTGACAGCGAACTCTTAACTGCAGCACGCGAAGCTCTCGCGGCGCGATACTGCGGCGCCGCCGAGTCAATCACTGTTTCGAAGGAAACCCAAAGCATAATTGTAGAAGCCGGTCAACTTGCCGAACGAGACGGGCTCAAACTCGCAGCGCCTTCTCACCTGCTTCGCTCAGCTATCAACAGCGAAACGGTTCAGGGCGCACTTAGGAAAGAATCGCTTCTCAATTTGAACGCATTATTATCGCCTGATAAGGGGGAACTCGGAACGACGGGCGATCATTCCCTTCCCGAAACTTCGAATTCTGTCGATACGGCTCCCACTGAAGCGCGCGCGCTTAGTGGCGCTCTAAGCGAGTATTGTGCCGATCTTGCAGAGGAATCGCGACAGTCGTCCTCGCATCAATTCGTCGGAAGGGAGCGCGAGATAACCGCCGTTCTCGAAACTCTCTGTCGCAAGCTTAAGAGCAACCCGCTGCTAATAGGTAAGCCCGGCGTCGGCAAGACGGCATTGGTGACCGCAGTAGCTGCGCGCCTGTGCGGTGGTGATGTGCCGAAGCGGCTTCGAGGCAAGCGCATCCTGGAGGTGTCACGGTTGCGCCTTCTTGCCGATGCTAAATTTGCGGGTGATACAGAGGAGCGCCTCAAGAAACTTCTTGAAGAAGTTCGCCGTTCGGGCGACATCATTCTTTTCTTCGACGAAATACATACGCTGCTCGGCGCCGGAGGAGCTACGGGAACCGGAGATATTGCCAACCTCCTCAAGTCATCGTTATCCAAAGGCGAAATAACCTGCATCGGGGCTACGACGCTGGCGGAGTATTACAAATACATTGCGCGCGATGAGGCGCTCGCAAGGCGATTCAGCACAATCACGATCGAGGAACCCTCTGCCGATGAAGCTAGACGCATACTGCTTCAAACCCGCGAAACTTTCGAGACCTATCACGGCGTGAAGATCGAAGATGACACCATCGCGCTGATCGTTGAGCTTGCGGATCGATATCTGCAATCGCGAAGCTTCCCTGATAAGGCGTTCGATTTGCTTGACAAGGCAGCAGCGAAGGCGACGCTTGCAGGTCACGATAATGTAACCCGAGACTGCGTCACCGAAACACTTTCTGAAACTACCGGCCTGCCCCTGGACATGATGGAAGAAGATCCTGCCGAAAGACTCGAACGATTGGAGGACTTTCTTAATTCTGCAGTGCCGGGCCAGCAACGCGCGGCGCGCGACGTCGCTCGTGTAGTGCGCATCGCAAAACTCGGGCTCGAAATAAGGCCCGAACAACCTGATGGAGTCTTTTTGTTTGTCGGTCCTGAAGGTGTCGGGAAACACGAGATGGCTATGGCTCTGGCAAAGTTCCTCTATGGCTCTACGCAGAAGATGATTGAATTTGACATGAGCCAATTCACCGAACCCTGGTCCATCTCGCGGTTGATCGGAGCCGAACCAGGTTATGTTGGTTACAGTGATCGAAGCGGTCTGCTGTCGAAAGCAGCCGAAGACAACCCTCACTCGGTTCTTTACTTCCGGAACATCGACCTGGCTCACGCAGTCGTCCAGCAATTTCTTGGCGAAGCATTCGAACAGGGCCGGTTCACCGATGCTTCCGGAGCCAGGATTTCGCTCTCAAATACCACCGTCGTGATGTCGCTTTCCCAAATAAGCGCAAGCTCCAGACATTTGCATATGGGCTTTGCGCCGGCTGGCGACAGCGACGACAAGCGTTTGACTGGTGATCTGCGAAGAACCGGGAGTCTTCACATTCGTGAGCGGGGTGCTGGGTTTGGGATAAACGAGTCTCTTGCGACTACCATCGACGAGGTGATTGAGTTCCAGGTGCTTGACCGAGAAGCCACACAGAGGATCATTGGCGAGCGACTCGATGCGCTTAAAGCACGACTCACTTCCTCCCAGACTGTAATCATAAAGCTCGATCCACAACTGGTGACTTTGTTCGCTGACCAACTTATCAGTGAACGAAAGAGTCTTGCGCAACTCGAAAGAATCCTCCAGGAAACAATCATCATCCCCTTTACGCAGTTGCATCTTGATCGGCACTCGTCCGGCTCTCGCCCGGAGGTTTTGATCATGATAAAGGATGGGGCTGTCAGAGTCGTTCCGAGCAGCTTCAACGTACCGGCTGTCGAACAGAATTCAGAGCTCAAAATCTAAGGAAGGTCGTAATCGATGGAATTAAAAAGTGAAGGACATCAACGAGTCTACGAAAAGACGCGTGACTACCTTCACAGCCTCTTCGGCGAGATAAATGTGAAGGTGATGGACGATACGTTCGTGTTGCAGGAGGGCTCCACGTTTGTCTACGTAAGAACATTCCCCATCGGTGACAAAAAATCAGGCGTGGAGGTTTTTGCTTACGTTGTCGTTGATGTCGAGGTCACCGAGCAGTTGATGAGATATCTGCTCACCTACAATCTGCGTTTGATTTTAGGCGCGTTCGGTCTGGCGCGCAGCGAGGGAGCAAAAGGAACCGTCTTGCTGACGCACACAATTCTTGGGGATTCAATGGATCGTGAAGAGCTGTACGCTTCAGTCTCGGCCATCGCCAGAGTTGCGGACAATTTGGACGATCAGATTGTCGCGGCTTTCGGCGGTCACACCGCCCTCGATAAACTTATGTCGAGCCAAAAAGAACCCGTCGAATATTGGGAATAACTCGGATGTTACAAGGAACGACTGTTCGGCGATCCCGGGTTCTGACGAGCTCAGATTTCAACAATTATGCTCAGAGTTGGTCTCACCGGAAGCATCGCGGTCGGGAAAAGTTATGTGGTCTCCGTTCTTGCTGAGTTGGGATGCGTAACCTTTGATGCCGATAAAGTAGCTCACGCAGTGATGACCCCCGGCCGACCCGCATACGAGGACATTAAGAGAGAGTTTGGTGACAAGGTGTTGGCGCCGGACGGTTCCATTGATCGCGGAAAGTTAGGCGAAATCGTCTTTGCAAACCAAGAACGGCGCGCTCGGCTAAATGAAATTGTTCATCCAAGAGTTATTGAAGAACAGAACAGACTGCTGCTCGAAGTCGAGGCTAACAATCCAACCGGTATCGCCGTTATTGATGCGGCGCTGATGATTGAGTCAGGTGGTTATAAGCGTTTTGAGAAACTAATCGTAGTCTATTGCGATCGCGAGACTCAGATCGAACGGCTAATGCGGCGGAACCAAATCACACGACAGGACGCTGAAGCGCGTATCGCCGCACAAATGTCTTCCGCGGAAAAGCGCAAATTCGCTGATTACGAAATAGATACCACTGGGGGGTTCGATCAGACTCGGCAGCAGGTCGTCGAACTCCACCGAGAATTACAACGACTGTCATCAGCTCGGAAATAATCGACGCCTCATTTTTGTTTGATCGAGAATAGTTGATCTGCGATCCTGATAGTTCCGCTACGTGCGGTCAGGCCGGTATTCGGCGCTACCGAATACGTAACGCTGCCATTGCCAACTCCAACTGACGCGGAAGTAATAGAAATCCAGCCTGCATTGCTCACTGCCTGCCAGGCGCAGCGCTCTTCACAGAATATGTTAACGCTGCCTGCGCCACCGGCGGCCGAGAAAGACTTGAACATTGGACTAATGCTGTAGATACATTCCTCTCCCAAACCGCCGTCCTGCGTTACAACTATGGCATGTCCGGAAACATCGATTGTTCCAACGCGCGGCGTTCCGCTGAAGTTCTCCCTGAATTCGAGATCGACACTGCCGTTGCCGCTCCCACCATCACCGGACACGATGTTGATCCAGGTGTCGCTGGTGCTGGCTGACCAACTGCATGCGCTCGGCGAGCTTACGGCTACGCTTGCCACCCCACCACTCGCTCCCACAAATAGTTCCGTTTTGGATAGCGACAAAGGACAAAGCGAAACGCGCCATGCTCCCCGTCCGTGAGTAAACGCGAATATGTTCCGCGCACCAATAGGTCCGTTAATCACCAGGGCTTCCGTCGCAACATTGGCGAAACCGGTATTTTCGTGCGCCCAGTTTGCACCGCCGTCCAACGACACAAAGACACCAAGATCCGTACCAACATAGAGCCTCGCTGAGTTACCGGGATCGACGATCACCGAATGAACAGGAACATCCGGCAGACCGGTCCCACCGGTGCCATCAATTCCGATCCACGTCGCGCCGGCATCGGTGCTCTTGTAGACGTGCCTATCTGACGGAATCGAGTTGAACGTCGAATACGTCGCGTAAGCAATGTTTGCATTCGTCGGATCGAACGTAAGGGATGAAACGAACCCGTCTCTTGGCTGAACAAACGGCCAGACTGTGGTGTCATCAGATGTCAGACCGATATTCGTTCCGTGGATGAATCCATCCATTGTGCCTGCAAGCACATTGTTCGGATTTGTGGGAGCGACCGCAATTGCGCTGAAACTGCCAAGACCAGCAACGATATCGCTCGCCTGAGACCAGTTAGTGCCTCCGTCGGTCGTGCGCCACATATAGAGGCCACCAGTCCACAGCCTCTGCGGATTGCTTTGCTCCATTACAAATGGCGTTATGAATGCAAAGTCCAGGAAGCTTTCGTTGATGCCGGTGACTGCATCGGCGAAGGTCAGGCCACCGTCGGTTGACTTCTGTAAAGAGAGGAGAATGTTTTCGACATAAAGCACATTGGTATTAGTCGGATCTATCGCAACGTAACCGCCATCCCCACCCAGCAATGTACTCCAGGCATTTGGCGCTCCGTCGGAACCCCGGGAAACACCATTGTCCTGGGCGCCTCCTATGTAGCTCATGCCGTTAGGATAAGGCGCGCCGTGATAAAACTGAGTTACTCCGTACCCGTTGTTAATATTGGACCATGGAACGCTAGTGGTCTGATTGCATACCGCCGTTTCGTCTGTCCCAGTTGCCGCGCGCGCATCGGTTGTGACGAACAGGCCTCCATCGTTCCCAACATACATAGTCTTGTTTGTTGTCCCGTTGTAGCCTGGATGGAACACGATGGCGTGCTGATCTCCATGACAATAAGCTGGCGAAGATGGGTCCGCCCACCAATGAGATGCGATGCCCCAGTTTGCGCCGCCATCATCAGATCTGAACAGATCAATTCCGCCAGCCCAGACTCGATTGGGATCGAGCGGGTCAACTGCAATGACATTGTCGTACCAGCCCTGATTGACAAATGCTTCAACGTCACCGCCTCCGCATTCAATAAAGAAGGCAATGATCGGGTTCGAGAGCAGTACCGTGTTTAGCTTGATCAGGTCCGTATTTCGAACTCGAGCCGTCCAGCTAGCCCCGCCGTCTGTCGATCGAAACACTGCGTATAGACCTTCATCCATAGGGCCACCTTCGACACTTGCGGACATTGCGTAAATGACGGCCTGGTTCGATGGAGCAATTGCAAGTGACGTGCGGCCAATACCCAATTCGTTCAACACCTGTGTCCAGGTGCCGCCTCCTGCGGCGTTGGTGTTTCGGTAGACCACCGCAAGATCGAAGGTGCCACACGAAGCAAAAACGTAATCAGTCGCTTGATCAGTTCTGATCGCCAAATCCAGGCAACCGCCTGTCACATTGGGGTTGAGCACCCGCGTCCAGTTTGTCCCGCCATTCGTGCTTTGCCAGACGCCCGTTGCGGTTCCGGCATAAATCCGTTGACTGTTGTTCGGGCTCACTACGAGGTCGTTCACATAGTAAAAGTCCTCGGTATTGGTGCTTACCAGGTGGCTCCAGTTTACCCCTCCATCGGTTGACTTAAATATTCCAGCGCCTCTCACCGCGTCTTCGTTGAAGAAGCCTTCACCCGTACCTGCGTAGATGACGTTGAGGTTTGAAGGATCCATCGCCAGCGAGTTGATAGCAATGTTTGGCAGCAGGTCAGCCATCGCCGTCCATGAGGCTCCGGCATTAGTTGACTTCCACACTCCACCTGAAACGCCGCCGGCGTACATCACGCTCGGATTTGACGGATTCACCAACAGCGCCCTGGTTCGACCCCCGAGGTTGCCGGGTCCGAGGCTTGTCCATTGGCCTAAGAAGGGTCCTTGTAAGCCATCTGATTTGGTTAAGAACCGGTTAAGACGCGTCGAGTAGGATGGCATCCGCTTGATTTGTTCGATGGCTTTTAGATACCGATCCGTCGGAACGGGGCCCTTTCGTCTAGGCGCACGTTTCAAGCGGTAGAACTCGCGTGCCTCTTTGGGACTATCGAATTTTTTGAGATTCTTTAGGCGTGAGATCGTAATTGAGCCGGAGGCAAAAAAGCTTGCCGAGGCAAACAACGCGCCGACTGCGAGAACCGCCAGATAGCGTACTGTGCGCGTTCCGCGTGAAGGATTGCTCTGTAAAGGGGGAGTTCTCACTCGCAGGCCTACTTGTGGACGAACCTATCGAGTCTTCTGAAGGGGCATGTTTAGGGACAGCTTCGAACTTGTCGCGATCGTATCACAAGGCTCGAATATGTAAAGACTAACTTCAGCCCGGCCTATCAATTCGTCTCTTATCAATCATTTGGCGGACTCTACAACACAGCGAATCATTGACAAAAACAAGGTTGATGCAGAAGATTCGGCTGGCTGTCTATAGGAGGGTTATGAGCAAACTTTTGATCTCGTCTGCGTTGATCGTCGCATGCATTCTGGTATCTCGGCCCGTTGCTGCCCAGCAACCACAACAGATGACACCTATCAATCGTCTTCAAGCGAATATCGAGCGGATCACCCGCTCGGTGAATGCGAAATGGGGCATCTATATAAAGTGCATCGAGACTGGCGAAGAGATTGCAATCAATGCTGATGAGACGATGGATACGATGAGCGTAATCAAGATTCCACTTATGGCGGAAGTGTTCCGGCAGATCGAAGCGGGGAAGTTTGCACTCTCAGACCGAGTAACCTTAAAGGATTCAGAGAAGCGTCCCGGAACTGGTGTAATCCGCTCGCTTGATGCTGGAGCGACACTGACCGTTAAGGACTTGATCACTTTGATGATCATCGTTAGCGATAACTCTGCTACCGATATGCTGTTCGAGAAGGTCGGGGGGATAGAGCCGGTGAATAAGCTGATGCAGAGTTACGGCTTAAACACGATCAAGGCGACAGGTCCTTCAGACAACTGGTTCAAGGCTCTCCGGGCGGAGCCTGATACATGGAAGTTCCACACTGAGGGCAAGACGCCTTACGGACTCTCCTCTCCCCGTGATATGGGAAGGCTGCTCGAGAAGATTAATAAAGGCGAGTGTGTGAGCAAACAGGCAAGCGAGCAGATGCTTCAGACTATGCGTGGGCAGGTTTACAGCTCGCGCCTGCCAAAGTACATAACCGGGTTCCGGGTGCCGCACAAAACCGGTGATTTCTTGCCTTATATCGGCAATGATGTTGGGATTCTGGAAAGCGCGAATCGACACATCGTAATCTCCGTATTCACAGCGAGACATAACGGTATAGGACCAAATCTGGAAGACGCCATCGCACGGATCGCCGAGCAGGTCGCGAATTACTTCGCGTTTCGTGAAAGCCCAAGCAGTAAGGTCTCGTATTGTATTGGTCCCTTACGGTTTGAACTCTCGCCGCTTCCTCTCTTGCTCTGCCAATGCGCGCTGCCGTACCGTCTCCTCGTAAGATGTCGGAATACGGAGAGTGATTGTACCGGCACTGCCCTGCTCAACCAACGCCGTGACAATGAATCCGGTACATCGCAAAGTCTTTGACGACCCATCGCGATCGAACCAAACCGTCGCAGGTGGAAGTCCAGGTACTTCCGACAATCTATTTACGAACTCATCCACATTGCGCCAAATAGGTCCTCTTTTAGGTCGAGAATTCGCCCCAGTGTAGTTGACGTTTAACTCGACTAAACGGCCGTCGAAGAGGACTAGATTAATCAACTCGATCCCGGCGAACCGCTCACGTGCGGCTTGTGATGGTAACGAGGATACGTAGAAGACCAGTCTTGCTATGCCGAAGTTAGGTTCATCCTGCGCCGACTCTATCGCATTTCTGCTGAAGCTGTTTTCCGGGAAAAAGGCGAGTACCTCCTCGGCTGACATAACGAGGCGGAGTCCTCGTATCGACGGAGATTGGCCGACGTTCAATACGCACTGCGATTGATGCAGCCCCTGCCCGCCTCCGCGACTGATCACGAAGACTATAATCCAAGCGCCAACCGATCCGAGTATAGAGCCGCTCCTAACAAATTCGTTTAGACCGCGAACACCCTGATCGTCGGCTGTCCTGCTTTGAATCAATCAGCTGCTGGAATTTTTTCCGTGCTTTTTCGTGGAGCCCATCCCACTCAAGCATCCACCACCACGGCGTACTGTCCTGGCGGGCAATGAAGTTCGCTACCTCATCCCACGTTTTGAATCCGAGCCGCTCGACGAAGTATCGCGGCAACAGCAGCGGCAGAAATCCGACCTGCATCCAGTCGAGCAAGCCGTTATCATCAAGCGACAGAAAATCACCGGTATTCCCAAATACGATGCGATGAGGCCGGTGCTCCTCAAGGAAACGACGAACTGCCGGAAGCACCTCACCGTAAAGCCACTGAGCTCCGTCGGTCCTGACAGGGGTCCAATAATCTCGCGCCGCCAACACAGAATCGACCACAACTCGGTTTCCTCGTTTTACGACGCCGGGCTCCTCCAGGCGCCACGCTGCCCATCGGTACCCGGCGTCGACATAAACCTTGCAGTCCGTACACGCGAAGTAAAGGTTAGTCATAAGATGCCGGGCCTTTCTTTTGCTTGCATTGTTGCCCTACGCTAGAATAGGCGCGGTTGCGATTCCGTTTTGAGGATGTGATTCGCCACTTCGAATCGAACCCGAAGATAGTGCGAAACGTTCGCTAAGTCCTTCGAAGGGACTCAATTTTGTCTCAAAGATATTTCTCAAAGCCCCCTATGAGTGCGGATCCACAACACTTCTACGAGTTTGGACGTTTCCGGATTGACACCGGGGAGCGTGTCCTGTTGCGTGATCATGAGGTGGTCCCACTCACGCCGAAGGTGTTTGAGATCCTTTTGGTGCTTGTTCAAAACAGCGGTCAGGTGGTTTCCAAAGACGGCCTAATGAAGAAAGTGTGGCCGGATAGCTTTGTTGAGGATGGAAATCTGACGCAGAATATTTCGCTGCTTCGAAAGGCGCTTGGGGAGGGTCAAAACGGGCATCAATATATCGAAACCGTCGCACGACGAGGATACCGGTTCGTCGCGCCCGTTCGCGAAGCTGGCGCAGGCGATGGTTCGAGCGCCGGCGCAATTGGGACTCACGCAGAGGGTCCTCGAGCTATCGAAACGAGTCCTGCCGGCGAAGCCGCGCCAGTATTGCAAACAGCGCCTCAAAAATATTCTATACAGAGCTTGAAAACCCGCCGCCAAGTCCTGATGTTGTCCGTTCCAGTACTCATAGCTGTTGCGCTCGGAATCGTCTACCTGACTCGAGACAGCAAAGCCGTCAACAGCGGAGCGATTGAATCAATCGCCGTCCTCCCATTCATCAACGAAGCCGCTGATACCGACGCTGAGTACTTTACCGACGAAATCACCGAAAGCCTGGTAAACAATCTTTCTCAATTGCCAAAACTTCGTGTAGTACCGCGCAGCGTGGTAATGAACTACAGAGGTCTCAATGCCGATCCGCGTAAAATAGCTCGAGATCTTAATGTTCGTGCGGTGTTGTCGGGGCGGGTCCACCGGCGAGGAGATACCCTTAGCATTCAGGTGGACCTGATTGACGCGACTAGCGTTTCCCAAATGTGGGGTCAGCACTACGATCGCAGGGTCTCGGACATTCTGTTGGTTCAGGAAGACATTTCGCGTGACATTTTTGAGAATCTTCGGCTCAAACTCAGCGTGGAGGAGCAGAAACAACTTGAATCATTCAGCCTCTATTTGAAAGGGCGAAATGCATGGAACAAACGTACCGAAGACGGGCTGTTGCAGGGCATCGAGTATTTCAGGAAGGCAATTGAGGTCGACCAGAGCTACGCGCCGGCTTATGCGGGATTGGCTGACTGCTACAACATGCTGGTGGTCTATGGGTTGAGCCAGCCTAAAGATGCGTTTCCAAAAGCCAAGGAAGCAGCAACTAAAGCTTTGAGCATCGACGGCACGCTTGCGGAGGCGCGCACATCATTGGCGTTCATCAAGCACCGCTGGGACTGGGGTCGTGACGAAGCGGAGCGCGAATTCCAGCTTGCCATCAAATACAAACCAGGATATGCCCCCGCTCATCAGTGGTACAGCTCATATCTGGTTGCGATGGGAAGATTTGACGAGGCAATTGACCAGGCCCGGCGTGCTCAGGAGCTCGAACCGCTGTCGTTTATCGGAAATTCGCATCTGGGCTGGATCCTCTATCTTGCTGGCAGGAATGACGAAGCAATTGCTCACTGTAAGAGACTGCTTGACGTGGATCCCAATTTCTTCCCGGCCCGTCGCTACTTGGGCCTGGCTTACGAACAGAAAGGCATGTATGCGGAGGCAATTGATCAGTTTGAACAAGGCGTCAAACTATCGGGCAGCCCGTTGATGTTGTCGTTGCTCGGACACGCGTATGCGGCATCGGGGAAGAAAGCCGATGCGCAACGCATAGTCTCAGAATTGGATCAGCAAAAGCAGCGTTATGTCTCTCCATACACGATTGCGACTATCTATGCCGGGCTTGGGGACAAGGACCAGGCCTTCAGGTTGTTGGAGAAGGCTTTCGAAGAGCGGGATATATGGCTTATGAATTTGAAGGTTGATCCGGTTTTGATTGGTCTCCGTTCGGATTACCGATTTAAAGATCTACTGCAGCGGATTGGGCTGGTTCCCTGAATAGTGTTGAGTGACGAGTGATATCGGACGATTGATTATTGACTGTCGATGAGCGTTTAATCTCATCACTTGTCACTTGTCACT
>Ga0126384_10000987_pt1 | contig 16526 bp, 15 predicted proteins | sample PanSoiMetPlot_36_FD_92543 | JGI IMG/M metagenome (GOLD analysis project Ga0126384, IMG submission 92543) | Tropical forest soil microbial communities from Panama - MetaG Plot_36 | ecosystem: Environmental > Terrestrial > Soil > Tropical forest > Bulk soil | place: Panama | collected 2016-02-17 | reverse complement strand
TGCGTGCATATGTCATTGCAGTTCTCCTGTTGGTTCGTGTCGTTCCCGTCATCGGGTCACGACGCGAGCTACGGGAGGCGGAGCGCGGAGGATGCAAGTGGGCGAGGGGCGGCGGTTACAAGTTCGTGAGGTCGCCGACAGCAATGATGTCGTCGCTCGGCGCGCCGGTGCGCGAGCCGCCAGGTTCCTCGAGAGAAACCGCGAGCTTCGCGTCGCGTGTGACGAACGGCACGAGTTGCGGTGGCACCGTGATGCGCACCGGCTGGTTCGGTGCGATCAGCCCGAGCGAACGCGGCGTGGCCGTGGTGCCGGTGGGTGCCGCCGGGATCAGCCACAGCTCCATCGACTTCTGATCGGCGGTAAGCAGCGAAGCCGGCACGATGACGAGCGTACCGCCCGCGCCGATGGCGGCGACGAAACCCGGCTGCCCGCCGGTCGTCTGACGCATATTGGCGAGAAGCGGCGCGCGCTCGTCGCGCAGGCCTCCGGTTCCAATAAACACGAGCGCGGCGATGCAGGCGGCCGCGACCGCCGCCGATCCGATCGCGAAGATGCGCCAGAACGGCAGGCTGTTCCACAGGCCAGCGCTCTGCGGCGCCGCCACGGGCTCGCTGATCGCGGCCTCGATGCGCGACCACATCGCCTCCGGCGGGATGACTGGGCGGACCTCGTCAGCGAGCCCGCCGAGCTTCTCCTCCCAGAACGCGACGTCGCGCGCGAAATCGGCGTCGTATTCGATCCGCTGCGCGGCTGCGCGACGCTCGGTCGCCTCTAGCACGCCGAGCACGTATTCCGCCGCCAACACCCTGCCGTCGTCTTCGGGCGTGCCGTTATGGTCGGTCTCGCTCATCGCTCCGGTCGGTCATCGCTCCAAACAGGCGCGCAGCTTGATGAGCCCGCGCCTGATCCAGCTCTTCATGGTGCCGAGCGGTACGTTCATGCGCTCGGCCAGCTGCTCGTATGTCATTCCGTCGAGAAACGCCGAGCGGATCACCGACGATTGGCGCTCCTCGAGCTCGTCGAGGCAGGTCTTGAGCCGCGCCTGCTGCTCGGCCGCCACCACCAGGTCGAGCGCCGCCGGCGCTTCGTCGCGCACCGCCTCGGCGTTTTCGATCGCCTCGGCGCGCCTCGACACCGCGCTCGCCCGCAGCCGGTCGATCGCCCGGTTGCGGGCAATGGCCACCAGCCAGGTGATCGGGCTGGCGCGGGCTGGATCGAAGGTTGCGGCCTTGCGCCAAACCGTCACGTATACATCCTGCAGCACGTCCTCGGCCTCGCTTCTGTCGTTTAAGATACGAAGACAAACGCCGAAAAGCTTCGCCGAGGTGTCCTGGTATACGATTCGCAGCGCCGCGCGGTCGCCCCCGGCCACGCGTGTGAGCGCGGCGACGAGCTGGCTGCGGGTGGCGACTACGTCCATGCGGCAACGAACGGTCGGACCGCGCCGGGAAACCGGCGACGGCGGAAGGTGGATGGCGAGAGCTTTCGCATATTGCGGCGCAACCGTCACCTGCGAGTCTTACGGGGCACCCGGCCCAGCGAGGCAGGGCGTATCCAGTTACGAAATCGTTGCCTTCAGCGGCAACCGGCAAGCTTGCTTTCGGGATTCTCGAGCTCGAACGGCCCGAGCCTGCCTGCGGCCGCTCCGACATAGCGCAGGTCGAGCAGCCGCTCCGGCGGCGACGAACTGTTCACGTATTTGTTCCTGATGTACCAAGCCTGCATGTCGAGCATGCTGCGTATGCTCACACGGCCGTTCGGGTGCCGCGCCGGCCAGGTGTACTGGTGCAGCATCTCGGGCCGTCGTTCGATGCCACTCTTGACCAGGAGATCGACGATCTCGGCGCGCACGGCGCCGCCATGATAGGCCTGACAGTAGTCGCGGGCGCCGCGCAGCGCGGCAAGGTAAAATTTGTATGCTACTCCGGGTTCGCGCTTGGCCCAGTCGGTATTGACCATGTTCACCGAGATCGAGATCGGCCCCGGCTCGATGAGCTCGTCGGAATCCGCGAACGGGATGGCGAGGTTGAGGTCGCGTAGCTGCGAGGTGAACGGGTGGATGGCGAGCGCTGCGTCGATCGCCTTGTTGGCGAACGCTATCGAATACTGCGCGAACGGAATGACCTTGAGCTCGACGTCGGCGATCGTGAGACCCGCCGTTTCCAGAATCTTGCCGATCTCGTAGGTCGAGACCGAGCCGGGGCCGTTGGTGGCGATCACGCGGCCCTTGAGCTGCCTGAGCTCCTTGACCCGATCCTTGAGATCTGCGCGCAGCATTAGATTGTGGCCGAGTGGAGTCGAGACCCGCGACATCGCGATGGTGATGGGGAGATTCCGTTCGAGCGCGTTGAAATACCCGGCGGCGAGCCCGCCTTCGATTATCTGGAATTGGTTTTGGGCAAGCAGAGCGATCGCGTTCGACGCGGTGTCGAGCGGCTCGATCTCGACCTTGATGCCGGCTTCGCGGAAATAGCCGCGCTCGATCGCGATCAGCAGGGCGCCCGAGGCGATCGACGGCGCGTTGCCGATTCGCACGATTGTCTCCTGCGCTGGCGCGGCTGGAGCCAGGCTCAAGAGCAGGATCAAGGCCAACGCGGCACGCTTGCGCATCGGTCTGGCTCCTATCGGTCAATGTGGGTGACCGCCGCCTCCGGGCGGAGGCGCCTGCCCGCCGGGCGGTCCGAATGACTGGTTGTTGAACGGGGGCGAGATCGGCTGCTGGATGACGATAAAGGCATGGTTGGTGACCTGGTGGCAGGCGTTGCACGCGGCCGTCAGCTGGTCGAATGCGATCGTGAACCTGACGCGGTCCTGGGCCACGATGGCCTTGGCGAGTTCGGCGAGCTCGCCCGCGTTGAGCGCGGCCACCACCGGCTCGAACGTGACCCCATAGGCGTTCGGATAGATCCTTGTGACATCGGCGAAGCCCGCCTTGAGCTCATAGAGTCCGTGCTCGGCGAGTTCCCAGTTGTTGGCTGCAACCGCGAACCAGAGCTTGGAGTGCCGAATCTGCTGCAGGATCATGAGCTCGCCGAGCCGCGGCGCGTAGCCGCCCGTAAGGGCGGGACGCGCCTCCTCATGCTCGTGCTGGGCCACCGTGGTCGCTGGCGCCATCGCGGTCGCGAGCGCGATGCTCGCCATCGTGAGTGCTCGCATCCTGGTCCTCCGGCGCGCTGAGCGTCGCGGCAAATAACACGGTCGGCAGCGCGCCGCCCTCATGCAGCCATCAGCGGCGGGTATCGCCGCCGCCTCGATGAATGCTAGCCAATTGCCATGAACCTTGCCATGCGCGCTACGGCCGCGGTCGTGTCGATCCTCGGGGTCGTGTTGACGTTACCGTCTGGCCGGGCGGCGATGCCAGCCGAGTTCGTCGATGCCGCGAGCGTGGTCGACGGGCTCGTCGTCGACATGCGTTATTTCGGCATCGATAATTTCGTCGGACGGCGGATCGACGGCTACGAACAGCCGCGGTGTCTCGTGACGCGGCAGGCGGCGGCGGCACTCGCCAGGGTGCAGCGGGAGGTTGCTGCACGTGGTCTCGGCCTCAAGGTGTTCGATTGCTACCGGCCGACCCGGGCGGTCGCGCATTTCGTGCGCTGGGCGCGTGACATTGCCGATACGAAGCGCAGGGCCGAGTACTATCCCGATGTCGACAAGCGCGATCTGTTCCGCCTGGGCTACATCGCCGAGCGCTCCGGCCACTCGCGCGGCTCGACGGTCGATCTCACGCTGGTGCGGCGCATCGGCTTCGGGACTGTCGAGGTCGACATGGGCACGCGGTTCGATTTCTTCAGTCCGAAATCGTGGCCGTCCGACAGGAGCGTCAGTGCCGAAGCGCAGGCGAACCGTGCGCTGCTCGCGGCGGCGATGAGGCGGGGCGGCTTTCGGGCCTACGACAAGGAGTGGTGGCACTTCACGCTCGGCAACGAACCGTTCCCGGACAGCTATTTCGATTTCCCGGTGCGATGAGCCTCGACGTCACTCCATGCGGATGTTCGCGCGCCGGATCACATCGCCCCAGCGCTTCGATTCCGCCGTCACGAAGTTCGCCGTCTCCTCCGGCGTTCCGAGCACGATCGTCAGGGCCTGTTGGGCGAATTGGTCACGGATTTCAGGCGTGGAAAAGGCCTGCTTGGCTTCGGCATAGAGCCAGTCGATGACCGGCCGCGGCGTCCTTGCCGGCACGAAGAAGCCGAACCACGGGCCACCTTCAAGCTGCGGGAAGCCGAGCTCGGCGGTTGTCGGTACGCCGGGAAACAGCGGGTCGCGCTGTGGCGAGGTGATCGCGAGGGCGCGCACCTTCCCGGCTGTGACCTGCGGCAGGGCAAGCGTCAGGATATCGAAGGTCAGCGAGACGTGGCCGGCGATGAGATCCTGCACGGCCGGCGCCGCCCCGCGGTAGGGGACGTGAACGAGGTCGATCCCGGCCAGTTGCTTGAGCTGCTCGGCGACGATGTGCCCTGAACTCCCGTTTCCCTGCGACGCATAGGTCAGCTTGCCGGGATTAGCCTTGGCATGGGCGATGAGCTCGTTGAGCGAATGCGCAGGGACCGCCGGGTTGACCACGAGCACGTTGGACGACCTGACCGCGATCGTGACCGGGCTGAAGTCCTTTTCGGCATCATAGGAAAGCTTTTGCAAATGCGGGAGAATCGCCTGAGTGGCGTGGAGGCCGACATATACGGTGTAACCGTCGGGCGCCGATTTCGCGACGAACTCGGCAGCAATCGCGCCGCCTCCGCCGGTGCGGTTTTCGACCACCGCGGTTTTCCCGATCTCGTTCAATCGCTGCGCAAACGTGCGCCCGGCGATGTCGGCGACGCCGCCTGGCGCCGTCGGCACGACGATCCTGATCGGCTGCGAAGGATAGTTCTGCGCCGCTGCCGCGCTCGCGAGCAACAGGGCGGCGGCAGCCGCCAGGCAATCGAGGAGCAAACCCTTCGCGCTCATGATCATCTCCCGCTTGGATATATCTGTCGCTCTGCAGCCGCGGCACGGCGACCGCTCGAAATGATAGACGCGCGTGCTGCCGGAGGCCACCCATGGCTGTTTCGCAAGTCTTGGCCTAGGATAGTCTCTCGATTGTGGGCGAGGAGCGCTTTCCGTCCAGTCTTACGTCAATCGTCCGCGTCAGCCGGAGGGAAGCGACAGAACACATCATAGGAGCACAGTCATGCTCGCGCGAAGCGTGATCGGGGCCGTGGCGCTGTCGGTTATGTGCACGGGCAGCGTCCAGGCCTTCGATGAATCGAAGTATCCCGATTTCAAAGGCCAATGGAGCCGGGTCGGGGCACCGCGCTGGCTTGGGCGCGGCGAGAAGGCGCCGCTGACGCAGGAATATCAGGCCCGCTACGAGGCCATTCTGGCCGACCAGAAGCAGGGCGGGACCGGCAATTGGCCGTCGACGTTCTGCATCCCGCAAGGCATGCCGGCGATGATGAACCTCTTCGATCCGATGGAAATCGTTGTGACGCCTGACACGACATATATTCTGATCAGCCACATCAACGACTCCTATCGGCGCATCTTCACCGACGGCCGCGAGTGGCCGGCGGCCGACGAGGTCGAACACACCTATGCGGGCTATTCGATCGGCAAGTGGGGCGACGAGGATGGAGACGGCAAGTACGACGTGCTCGAAGTCGAGACGCGCTATTTCATTGGACCGCGGGCTTTCGAATCGACCGGCCTGCCGCTGCACGATGACAACAAGACAGTCATCAAGGAGCGGATCTATCTGGACAAGGACGACCCTCGCGGCGTGCTCTGGAACGACATTACGGTCATCGACAATGCGCTGACGCGGCCTTGGACCCTACACAAGAAAGCCGTGCGCACCAAGAGTCCGCGACCGGCCTGGAACTATGACGTCTGCTCGGAACACAACGCGCAGATCCGCATCGGCCGCGAGGCCTATTTCCTCAGCGCCGACGGTTTCCTGATGCCGATGAAGAAGGACCAGCCGCCGCCCGATCTGCGCTATTTCAACCCGCGCCGCTGACTGGCGGACGTCACTCCGCGGCGACCGCGGGAGGCTGCTCCACCTCGTGCCGATCGCGGCGGCGGTGGCGCACGAGCCAAGCCTGCAAACGATCGAGATAGAGATAGACCACAGGCGTCGTGTAGAGCGTGAGCAGTTGGCTGAGCGCCAGACCGCCGACCATGGCATAGCCGAGCGGTTGGCGCAGTTCCGAGCCGGTGCCGGTGCCGAGCGCCAAGGGAAGGCCCGCGAGCATCGTCGCCGCGGTCGTCATGAGGATCGGGCGGAAGCGCAGCAGGCAGGCCTCGCGGATCGCGGCGATCGGCGGCATGTGACGGTCGCGTTCGGCGGCGATTGCAAAATCCACCAGCATAATGCCGTTCTTCTTCACGATGCCGATCAAGAGGATGATGCCAATGATGCCGATCACCGACAGGTCCATGTGCCCGAGCTGTAGCGCGAGCAATGCGCCCACGCCGGCCGACGGCAGCGTCGACAGGATCGTGAGCGGGTGGACGAAGCTCTCGTAGAGCACACCAAGGATCATATAGACGACGATAATCGCCGCCAGGATCAGGATCGGCATGTTCGAGAGCGAGGATTGAAAGGCTTGGGCATTGCCCTGGAAACTGGCGACGATCGATCCCGGCATGCCGATGTCGCCTGCCGCCTTGGTGATGGCATCGACCGCCTCGCCGAGCGCAACACCGGGCCGCAGATTGAATCCGAGCGTCACCGAGGGAAACTGGCCCTGGTGCGTCACCGACAATGGGCCGACCTTGTTCGAATCAATGTCCACCAGCGCCGACAGGGGCACCAGGCCGCTGGTCAACGGCGACTTCACATACAGGCGTTCGAGCGAGGACAGGTCGCCCTGCAGTTCAGGCAGGATCTCGAGGATGATCGGGTTGGCATTGAGCTGCGTCAGGTACTGCGTCACCTGCCGCTGCCCGTACGCATCGTTGAGCGTGTCATCAATGAGTTGCGGTGAGATGCCGAAGCGCGAGGCTTGGTCGCGATTGATGGCGAATTTGAGCTGCGGTGCACTGGACAGCAGATCGGTCGACGCATCAGCAAGTTGCGGGAGCGAGCGCATCTTCTCGAGCATCTTCTGCGACCATTCGGCCAACTCGTCGACATCCACCGCCTGCAACGTGTACTGAAAGGTGCTGCGCCCGATGCGCCCGCCGACGTTGATGTCCTGCGACACCTGCAGCGAGAGATTGGCGCCCTGGACCTGCGCCAGCTGCGGTCGCAGCCGGTCGATGACCTCGGACGCCGTTGCATCGCGCTCGCTGCGCGGCTTCAACACGATGAAGAAGCGACCGGTATTGGCGGTCGAGGGAGCGTCGTTGCTGCCGGTCTGTGAGCCGACTGCTGCGACGGCGGGATCGCGCATGATCACGTCGCCGAGGACGCGTTGCTGCCGCATCATCTCCTCGGGCGGCGTCTCCTGCGCAGACTCCGAGACGCCGGCGATCAGCCCGGTATCTTGGATCGGGAAGAAGCCCTTCGGGATCTGGACCGCCAGCGCCATGGTGCAAGCGAGCGTGGCGAAGAACACGGTGAGCGTGACTGCTTGGTGACGCAGCGCGACATCGAGCGTACGTCGGTAGCCCGAAACCAGCGTGTCGAAGCCCCTTTCGATGAAGCGGTAAATCGCTCCATGTTGCTCTACCTGCACCTTCAGGAAGCGCGAGCAGAGCATCGGCGCAAGCGTGAGCGACACCAGGCAGGAGACAGCGACCGCGGCCGTGACCGTGAGCGCGAACTCGCGGAACAGGCGGCCGATCATTCCGCCCATGAGGAACAGCGGAATGAACACCGCAATGAGCGAGGCGCTGATCGACAGGACCGTGAATGCGATCTCGCGCGAGCCGTCGAGCGCGGCCTGGAATGCGCTCGCTCCGCGCTCCATGTGGCGATAGATGTTCTCGACCACCACGATGGCGTCGTCGACCACGAAGCCGATGGCGATCACGAGCGCCATCAGCGACAGGTTGTTGAGGCTGAAATTGAGCAGATACATCGCGGCAAACGAGCCGAGCAGTGCGAGCGGTATGGTCAGGCTCGGAATGATCGTCGCCCAGGCGTTGCGCAGGAACAGCAGGATGACGAGGATCACAAGCCCGATGGTGAGCGCGAGCGTGAATTCCACTTCGTGCACGGACGCGCGAATGGTCAGCGTCCGATCGAGGATGGTCTCGACCGACATCGAGGGCGGGATCTTGGCGGTGAGCCGCGGCAGCTGAGCCTTGATCTGATCGACGGTGTCGACGACATTGGCGCCGGGCTGCTTGAACACGTTGAGCAGGATGCCGGGTTCGTTGTTCTGGTAGGCGGCGACGTTCCGGTTGGATGCTTCGGCGATCGCCCGGCCGACGTCGCGCACGCGGATCGGCGCACCGTTGCGATAGGCCAGAATGACATCCTCGAACAGCTTGGCTTCGCTGATCTGGTCGTTGGCCGAAATCGTGAACGAGGCCTTCGCGGTGTTTAGCGTGCCCTTGGCGGCATTGGTCGTTGCGGTGACGAGGGTCGAGCGGACCTCTTCGAGGGTGAGGCCTGCAGCGGCGAGCTTAGCCGGATCCACCTGAACGCGGATCGACGGCTTGCGGTCGCCACCGATTGAGACGCGGGCGACGCCGGGCACCTGCGAAATCGCCGGGATCAGGAAGTTGTCGGCATTGTCCTGAACCTGTGTGAGCGGCAGCGTCTCCGAGCGCAACGAGAGGGTGAGGATGGGCGGGTCGGCCGGATTGACCTTCCGATAGGTCGGCGGCGTCGACATCGCTTGCGGCAGCGACTTTGCGGCCGCGGTGATTGCCGCCTGCACGTCTTGGGCCGCCAGATCGATGTTGCGATTGAGATCGAACTGAATGACCACTTCGGTTGCGCCGAGCGCGCTGAGCGAGGTGAGCTGGGTCACGCCCGAGATTTGCGAGAATTGACGCTCGAGCGGGGAGGCGACCGCGGCCGCCATGGTCTCCGCGCTTGCCCCCGCAAGCGTCGCCTGAACCTGGACGGTCGGAAAATCGATCTGCGGCAAGGACGCGACCGGCAAAAACGGAAATGCTGCGACGCCGGTAAATACGACCGCCGCCATCAGCAGAGAAGTGGCGACCGGGCGACGGATGAACGGCTCGGAGAGGTTCACTTGGCCCCCCCGACTTCAGCCGATTGCGGCGCGGTGAAGCTTACCGGCGTATTGCGCGCCAGGCGGTATTGTCCGTCGGTCACGACGCGATCACCCTCGCGCAGACCGGAGGTCACAACGGTCAGGTCGCCGGACGTGGGCCCGACTTCGATCGCGCGCGGCTCGGCCGTGTTGTTCACGGTCACGGTCCAAGAGAACAGGCCCAAGGGTCCGCGCTGGATGGCCGGGGAGGGTACCGTGAGCACGTCATGTTGTGTCTCCAGCAGGAGGCGCGCATTGACGAAGTCGCCGGGCCACAGCCGCTCGTCGTCATTGGGGAACATTGCCTTGAGGCGGATGGTCGAGGTCGCCTGGTCGATCGCATTGTCGATGAGCAGGAGCTTTCCGGCGGCGAGCGCGCGACGGTTGTTCTGGTCGTAGGCAAGGACTTCGACCGGACCGCGTGCCATCGCATCGCGCAGGTCGCTGAGCGCCCGCGACGGCAGCGTGAACACCACGGCCGCTGGCTGCGCCAGCATCAGCGTCGCTATCGCCCCGGCATCGGCCGGGCGCACGAGATTGCCCGGGTCGACCAGCCGGATGCCGATGCGCCCGTCGCTCGGCGCCACGATGGTGGCATAATCAAGCTGCGTCTGCGCGGTCTCGATTGCGGCATCGTCGCCGGCAATCGCGGCTTTGAGCTGGTCGACTTTGCTCTGCTGCAGGTCGACGTTCTGCTGCGACGTGTAGTCCCGCAGTGCGAGGGTCTTAGAGCGGGCAAAGTCCTTTTCGGCGGCGACCAGGAGCGCCTGGTTCTGCGCCTTCCTGGCCTTGGCCTGATCGAGCGCGGCCTGGAACAGGCGCGGGTCGAGCTTGGCCAGCACGTCGCCTTTTTTCACCCGCTGCCCTTCGGTGAACAGCACCTCCTGCAGCTTGCCTTCGACCTGGGAATTGATCCTGACGGTGTAGGAGGCCTGCACCGAGCCGATGCCGGTCAGATAGATCGGCAGATCTTGCCGCTTCGCGACCGCGATGCTGACCGGAACTGTCGGACGCCCGCCGGCGCGCACCGTCTGCGTCGTTCGCGGCCAATACCAGTAGGCCGCACCCGCGGCGGCGAGCGTCGCCAGGACGGCGGCGAATCGGACAGTCTTCCGGCGGCGCAACTCCGCACCGCTGCGGCTCATCTCCACGGGCTTCCCTCGGGAGCGCTTACGCTCCGTCATTATTCTTGTTCTGTCTGCGATGCTCCGCCCCTTCCGCCGACCGGCGGATGATCCGGATGTCGAGCTTCAGGCGACGCCCCACGGCCGAAGCTCGACCCGGAAACTATAGCAATCCGGCAGGCAGCCCGGAAGCGCAGGCCTAGAAACTCTCCACCCAGGGCCGGACTTCCACCTCCCACGACCACGCGCTGCGCGGCTGGTGGATGAGGTGGAGATAAGTCGCTGCGATGGCGTCGGGATCGAGCAGGCTTGCCGGCTTATCCGCTGGCTCCTCGCGGCGCGCGCTCTTGATGCCGCCGTCGACGACCACATGCGCGACATGGATGCCTTGGGGATGCAGTTCGCGCGCCATGCTCTGCGCGAGCCCGCGCAGGGCGAACTTGCCCATCGCAAACGGCGCCGACTGCGGATAGCCCTTTACCCCGGCGGAGGCGCCGGTGAACAGGATCGTGCCGCGGCCCTGCGGCAGCATCCGGCGCGCCGCTTGCTGGGCTACCAGGAACGCGCCATAGGCAGTCACCGCGAGCGACCGCTCCACATCAGCCGGGTCGAGCTCGACCAGCGGGCCGCGGGTGCGGAAGCTCGCGTTGTAGATCACGATGTCGGGCGCGCCGAACGCGGCGTCGAGGTCGGCGAACATCTTGTCGACGTCGGCGCGCCGCGAGGCATCGCAGGCGAAAGCCTTGGCGCCGGTCTCGCGCGCAAGCGGATCAAGATCGCCCGGCGTGCGCGCGGCCAGCGCGACCGCGATGCCTTCACTGGCGAGCGCCCGCGCCAGCGAGGCCGACAGGCCGGCGCCGGCGCCGACGATGAGGGCCTTGTTGTGTTTGCCGTCGGTCATGGTGAAATCCGATCCGCGTCGTTAGATTGAGCTCAAGCAGATGGGTATGTAAGTCGCAAAAGGATCAACCGCCATGACGCGGTTTCTCGTCATCTTCGTGATTGCCCTCATCATCCTGATTATTGTCTGGCCTTACCTGAACCGGCTCGGGCTTGGCCGGCCGGTCAGCGCCGTGGCAGTCGAGCGGCCGCTCGGCAAGCTCTACATCATTGTTGCGACGTGCCTCGTACTGAGCGTCCTGCTCAGCGGGCTGATGTGGTGGTTCGGCCGTTGATCCGCGCCGCTGCTACGCGGCCCCACGCACCTCGCCATTGCCCGGGGGCGGGATCGGCACTCCGTCGCCGGCATATTCGTTGAGCTTGTTGCGCAGCGTGCGGATCGAGATGCCGAGAATGTTGGCGGCGTGGGTACGGTTGCCGAGGCAGTGCTTGAGCGTTTCGAGAATGAGATCGCGCTCGACGTCGGCGACCGTGCGGCCTACCAGCGCGCGGGCGATTGTTTCCGCCGCCATGGCGGCGTGCGTCACCGCAGGCGGGGTCCTGGCCTGGTCAAGCGGCACGCCGTCGGGGGTCAGAATCCCTCCGGGCCCGATCTCGTCGCCGGTCGCGAACAGCACTGCGCGATGAATGGTGTTCTCGAGCTCGCGCACGTTGCCGGGCCAGCGGGTGAGCACCAGCGTGCGGCGCGCTTCCGCCGAGAGCGGACGCGCCGGCACCCCGTTCGCTTCCGAGTATTTCTTGATGAAGTGTTGGGCGAGTTCGAGCACGTCGGCCGGGCGCTCGCGCAGCGGCGGAATCTTCAGGTTCACCACGTTGAGGCGGAACAGCAGGTCCTCGCGGAAGTCGCCATTGCGCACCGCCTCGACCAGGTTGCGGTTCGAGGTGGCGATGATGCGGATGTTGACCGGCACTGGCCGGCTGCTGCCGACGCGGTCGATGACCCGCTCCTGGATCGCGCGCAGGAGCTTGGCCTGCAGCCTCGTGTCCATCTCGGAAATCTCGTCGAGCAGGAGCGTGCCGCCCGAGGCCTCCTCGAACTTGCCGATGCGGCGCGCGACCGCTCCCGTGAAGGCGCCCTTCTCATGGCCGAACAGCTCCGACTCGAGCAGGTTCTCCGGGATCGTCGCGCAGTTGACCGAGATAAACGGCGCGCGCGCGCGATTTGATCGTCCGTGGACGTAGCGCGCGAGGACTTCCTTGCCGGTCCCGGATTCCCCAGTGATCAGGACCGAGGCGTCCGACGGCGCGATCTGCTGGGCGAGCTTGACCACGTGCGCCATGCTCTCGTCACGGTACACGAGCTCGCGTGCATCGTCGGACAGCGCCGCGAGCACCGCCGCGATCAGCTCGGGATCGGGCGGCAGCGAGATGTATTCCTTGGCGCCGGCATGGATGGCCGCGACCGCTGCGCGCGCGTCGTTGCCCACGCCGCAGGCGACGATCGGCACCGCAAAGCGCTCGGAATCAAGGCGAAGCACTAGGTCGCGGATGTCAAGTGCGACGTCCACCATCAAGAGGTCAGCGCCGCGGCCGGAGCGAAGAACGTCGAGGGCCTGATCGATCGTCGCCGCTTGGGTGACGCTCGCGCCCTTGTCCATCGCGAGCTTGGTCGCGGTGGTAAGCTGGCCGTTCAGGCTGCCGACGATCAGGAGGCGCATCGTGGGGGTTCCTTTCCTTCGTAAAGGCGTCGGGTGGCGAACACGCCTGTTCCTCGATCACTGTTCGCTATTCGCTATCCGTTCTTAGCTGCGTTCCGCCTTGATGATTTCCGTCATGGTCACACCGAGCTTGTCCTCGACCAGGACGACCTCGCCGCGCGACCAGGCGGTTGTTGACGTAGATATCGATCGCTTCGCCGGGGCCGAGCTTGAGCACGACCTCCGGGGCGACCGGCGTATCGGCCGCGAGCATGCGGCGTACCAATGGGCGTACCACGACGAACACAACGACGAGCGCGAGCAGCAGCATGACCAGGAGCTCGATCCCGTACATCACGTCGTCCTTGGTGAAGGTCAGGAACGACAGCCATCCGGACGGCTCCGCAATCGGGTTGGCGGGCGCGTCGGCGAAGCGCAGGTTCACGACCTCGACCTGGTCGCCGCGCTTCTGATCGAGGCCGATGGCCGTGACGCGGTCCTTGGGGACCAGCACGATCGCGTTGTCGTTCCTCAGCTCGTAGGGAATGCCCTGGCGCTCGAGGTCCTTCACGATCGCGGCGGAGTCCTCGAAAGACAGGTCGGTGAACAGCGGCGTCATCTGGGGCGCCGTGACTCGCATGATCAGGAAGCCAAAGAACCCCATCAGCGCGATCGTCATCGCAGCCATGGCTGCGACTCGCGTCGCCCCTAGCGACTTGAGAAACTCGACAAAGCCCTGCACGTGCCCCGCCCGCTAGCGTTCTCCCCGGCAAGAATTGCCTGGTTTATGGTTACTGTCGGGTTAAGATCGGGGCTCGGGGGCATGAACCCGGGCGTCGGAGGTTTCATGTCCAGAAATTGTCTGCGTGTGGCCACTTTGCTGCTTGCCGCTGCGTTGAGCGCCAGCGCTGCGACCGCCGCCGACTTGAGCTGGGAGGTCGTCAATCCCTTCCGCCTCTACCGGCAGAGCAAGTCCTTCAGCCTGCAGGAGAGCGCGTTCAATGCGGTGCGCGGATCGAGTCCCGAACTGCCTGCCGACATCATCCAGCGGATCGAGCGTTGCTTGAACGATCCGGATCCCGCCCACCCGGAAGCGTTCGCTAGATGCCAGGGCATGGCCCAGGCGGCAGACTTCAATCGACAGCGCGGCTGGGCCTCGAGCACCCTCGAGGACACCTGCTTCGACCGCTCTGCGCGCCCGCGCCGCTATCCGGCCAATTGCCTGCGCGACGGCCGTTCGGAGGATTTCGTCCTGCCGACCTCCCATTCGGTGCGGATCGGCCTTTCGGCCGGGCGGCGCGTCGAGGTCGGCACCGGCGACTGCATTTGGCGCTGGAAACGGCGCTCGGACGGTAGCGTGCCGGCAGAGCCGGTGAGGATGGCCTGCAACCAGACCGTGCCGATCGACGACGTTCCCTACACACGTGACCGCGCGTCATCCGGCATTGAGGTCGAGGTGAGACTGCCCGACGGCCGCAGGTTTTCGGAGGATGTCGTTGTCGACGATCTGTTTGTGGTCGCGTTGGGCGATTCGTTTGCCTCGGGCGAAGGGAATCCGGACAAGCCGGTCAGGTTCAGCAACAAGCGCAGCATGAACTACGAGCCCGTTCGTCCGGAGACCGCCGCGTTCCTCGAGAACAGAGGGCGGGTCCGCGACGGCTCCTATGTGCTGCCCAAGCGGCTGATGCGGGACGAGGAAATCGACAAGATCTACAACTACAACACGCACGAATTCCTTGATGCTTTCTGGCCGCGTTCAGCCGAATGGCTCAGCCCGGACTGTCATCGGTCGCAATACGCCTTCCCGTTCCGCGTCGCGTTGCAGATCGCGCTGGAAGACCGCCATCGTGCCGTGACTTTCGCAACGTTCGGCTGCTCCGGCGCCGAAGTCGTCAACGGTCTGTTTCGCGCCATGCCAGCTCGCGAACATTGGAATCCCTCGGGGCAGAAAACTACGGAGGTCAGATCGCAGTTCGAGCAACTGACGAACCTGATCTGCAGGACCGGGGGAGAGACGACCGAGCGGTCCATGAAGGTATTCGCGCCGGGCAGCACCCAGCCGACCGTGCAGCGGGTCCAACTCCGGTCGTGTCCTGCAAATCAGCGCAAGCGGGACGTCGATCTGGTTCTCTTGTCGATCGGCGGGAATGATGTGGGCTTCAGCCAGATCGCCGCTTACACCTTCTTGGAAAGGGTCAGCGACATCGCGGCCGTTGCCCGCGTCAGAGAGCATGAATTGCGGTTCGGAACGAACGTCGGCTCGGCCTACCTCGCGGTTCTCGATGAGCGGCTCGATGCGGTTGCCAAGGCGCTCAGCGTCGGGTTCGGCGTCAATCGTGAGAAGGTCGTTCATGTGTCCTATGAACAGGCGCTCAACGACGAACAGGGCAACCCATGCGGACGGAGCGAGGCGACCGCGTTGGCCGGATTGGATGTCCATTCCCGGTTCAGGTACGACGGCACGCGCGTGACCGAAGTTGTCGGCTTCACCACGCGGTTGCTCGATCGGATGCAATGCATCGCCCAGCCAGGGCAGAGCTGTCGCGGCTTTCGTCCTGCCGGTGGCGGCACCGGCTTCACGCTGGTGGTGGAACATCAGCCTGAATTCCTGCGCCGAGGTGGGTGCGCGCGCGGGCCGGAGGACGCGAACCTCATGAAGATGCCGCGCGAACGGGGCTCCAGCGGCTTTTCGCCCTACCTTCCGGGCAACTATCGGCCCTATGCGTCCCATCAGCGTCTGTTCCGGACGCCCAACGACGCGTTCCTCACCGCCAACGAGCACAAGGGCGGCGAGACGCCGCTGATCGACATCCTGCAGCCCGCGATAGCGGCGCTCTACAGCGGCGCTTTCCATCCCACCGCCGAGGCGCATGCGCTGGTCGCCGACCATGTCATGCCGCACGTGCGCAGGGTGCTCGCCGCAGGCGGGGTCGCCGCGGACCAGCCGCAGGCCCCCAATGCGGTTGCGCCGGCCCAGTGAGCCGGCGCGCAATCGGAACGGGATACCTATTCGCAGGCTATTGGCGATATTGCTGGATGCGTGTCGTGCGCAGGCCAGCGAGGCCGTGCTGGTCGATCGAATACTGCCAGGAGAGGAACTCCTCGACGGTCAGCGTGTAGCGGGCGCAGGCCTCCTCAAGCGAGAGCAGACCGCCGCGTACGGCGGCGACGACCTCGGCCTTACGTCGAATAACCCAGCGCTTGGTGCCCGGCGCCGGCAGGTCAGCGATCGTCAGCGGACTTCCATCAGGTCCGATGACGTATTTTGCCCTTGGTCGGAGGGGCTCGTTCATGCATCAACTCACGCACTCGACTGACCAACTTTCGCCCGAAACTACGCTTGGCCGCTTAAAATTTACCTAAGCACATCTTATCAATTGGGAAATTCCTGCCTATACGTTGGGAGGTAATCCAGAAGTGATGTGCTGGTGATCGGAGACGCGCGACGCTTTAGCGAAAAGGCGTCAGCGAATGCCGAGCGTCGGCGGGTGCCTGTTACCTGCGTGAAGCCCAGCGGAAGTTCCAAATTCATCTTTTGGTAAGTGGTGCACGCGGGTAGCCGATTGGAGGACAGTTGAGCGCCTCTTCGTTGTGATATGCTGCAAGTGCGCCGGGTCGAAAATGTCAGCACTAGCATGAGATCCGACAGTGTGGCCGCCGTCGCCGGTTCCCGCCTTCGCGGGGTTTGGGTCTATGCGCTCGAACTA
>Ga0126384_10000986_pt1 | contig 16526 bp, 15 predicted proteins | sample PanSoiMetPlot_36_FD_92543 | JGI IMG/M metagenome (GOLD analysis project Ga0126384, IMG submission 92543) | Tropical forest soil microbial communities from Panama - MetaG Plot_36 | ecosystem: Environmental > Terrestrial > Soil > Tropical forest > Bulk soil | place: Panama | collected 2016-02-17 | reverse complement strand
TTTCTGAGAGCAGCGCGCGGAGAATTTGATGCGGTCATAGCCTGCTATCACGACCAGGCGATGATTCCTGTCAAATGCCTTTCCTTTGGCGAGGCTGTGAACGTGACTTTGGGCTTGCCGTTTATTCGCACTTCCGTGGATCATGGTACCGCGTTCGATATCGCCGGCAAGGGTCGCGCTGAGCATTCGAGCATGGTGGCCGCGATCAAGTTGGCCGCTGAATTATCAACCAGCGCGGGTGAAAGCAATCGCGCTGTGGAAGTGTGAATGGAAATACAATGAGTGCCAATAACCTGGAAAGTACGTCACGTCGAATTTTAGTAGCCGACGATGATCCGGCTATCCTGCGCCTGATTCAAACCATCCTGCAAAAGGACCGTTACAAGGTTGTCACCGCGCGTGACGGCCGCGAGGCATACAAGATTCTCCAGCATGATACTGACTTCATAGCCGCCATAATAGATGTGGTGATGCCGCAGATCTCTGGTCCTGAACTCGTGCGACACATGAAAACCGAGAAGCGTCTGAATAAGATCCCGGTGATGATGATGACCGCCGAACAGGATACAAAGCTGTCATCGGACAGCTTCTCCGCGGGGGCTCTCGTATTCCTTCCCAAGCCATTCACAACGGGCCAATTGAAAACCATGCTGCAGATGCTGATAGGCAAAGCTGGAAGATCTTAATCGTGCGTCAAAGGCCAACACATCTGAACGTCCGGCTCATCGGTCTGCTAGTGTGTTTTTTTCTTGGCAGCTCGGTTGTGCTTGGTAAAGGCGCTCTGACTGCCAAGCAAGCGCGCAAGCTGATTGCAGAGATGCCCGGGGTTGCTCTCAAAACTGGAGTGATCCACGTCGGTGATGTGCGCTCGATCGACAACGACACGGCGCAGGCTGCAGCCGAGATTGCCATGCCGTTCAAACTCGAGAAGAGCGATGGTGACTGGCGTGTCGCTGAATTTCGCACGGGGCAGGAGCGCTGGGAGAGCGTCGATCTGGTTGCCCGAGCGTTGAAAGTTGAATTGAATGACAGAGCCTGCCAGTTGCTTGAAATAGAGCCAGCCGCCAGGACTGATCCCAGCAACCGGCAAGCGCGCTGCTTAGTCGCCGACCTGCTGGGCATACAACTGCCTTCGGACTCAATCCGCATCAGGGAGATTTCGTCGCTGTCTCTGCCGCTCAGTTCGAAAGACTTTGCGGTGGTCGACACGCTCTTAACCGTTGAATTCCAGTTTTCACGATCAGACGGATCCTGGCGCGTCAGTGGGGTTCGGACTGGCAATCATGCGTGGGTCAATCCGGAGACTATCTTCAATGCGCTCAACACTGAAAAGATAGCCGCAGCGCGAGCTGAACTGGAGACACTTGCCAGGGGGTTGGAAGATTTTCGCCGTCAGACCGGACATTACGTTGAAGCGAAGAGCGGTCGGGTTCTGGTAGATTTTCTCAGTCCCCGTTACCTGAGGCAGATCATTCGCCTGGATCCCTGGGGCCACCCCTATCTTTATGAAGGAACGCAAAGCAGTTTCTCCCTGCGCTCGCTCGGCCCCGACGGCCAGGAAAATACGTCAGACGACCTGGCCATTACTGGCCCCGGGCCCTCGGCAGCAACCGATATGCCACGAACCAATCAGTAAACTTCTCGTCACTGGTTTCGTGCCCTTAAGGTCCCTTAAATTAACCTCTTGACTCCCGGCTTACGCGGGTGTTAGTTTCAAAGGGACCCAATGTACTTGCCGGGTCAGTTTGAAACTACTTGCCCTGCGCCATCTCAGATTCGTAGTCCAGTCAAAATGGCGCTCATCTCAGCAAAAAGGGTTTGGCTTTGTCAGCAGTTCGCAAACTTCTTCTCGCCGACGACTCAATCACAATCCAAAAGATAGTCGCCCTGACATTTGCGGACGCTGGGATCGAGGTCATTGCTGTAAATAACGGCACGGATGCTGTCGAAAAACTGTGGGAGAATGCACCAGACGTCGTTCTGGCAGACGTTTTCATGCCCGGCCTGTCGGGCTACGAGGTGTGTGAACGCGTAAAAACAACAGAGAGCCTTAAGCACATCCCGGTGATGCTTCTGGTGGGCTCATTTGAACCTTTTGACGAAGCGGAGGCGCGCAGAGTCGGCGCGGATGACATATTGACCAAGCCATTTCAATCGATTCGCACCCTGATGGACAAGGTGCTGGGGCGCACTGCAAGCCCTGGCCAGCCTCAGCCGGCGCCACCAGCCGCGGCCGCTGAAGCCCCTGTTCCGGAGCCGGTCTTCTATGAAGCGCCGGTCGTTCCACCTCCCAGCGCAGACGTTCAAGCCGCCGGTATGGTCGACCAAGAGGCGGACACAAAGGATCTGCCGTCACCTGAAGTAATTGATTTGTCGGAAGAGCCGATGACCGCCGAGGAGCTGGAAATCACCACGGCAGACACCCAACCATTGTCCCCCCAAATCAAAAAAGCCTTCGAACACGCTCAGGCAGCTCGAGCCCAGCAAACCCACGCAGCCGTTTTTGAAACGACGATGCCTACAACTCCCACACCTGACACCAGATTCGAATCCGCGGAAGGCTTTGGCGACGCGTTGTTGGACCTTGGAAATCCTGAGCCGGTGATTTTTGTAAACGACGACGATGCCGTTTTGGAGATTGATTTTGATTCGGCTCCGCAGCCCTATGCGGCTCCGGCTTCAGCACCTGCAGAAGTTGCGATGAGTGCCACTGCTGAACCATCTGCTTACGCTTCTGCTTATGCTACGCCGGTTGTGGCTGAGAGCTTTGGTCATTCCTTCCAGCAACACGAAGCCACCTATGTGCCTGCGGTAAGCGAGCCGGAATTGGTAGCTGCTCCGGAGGCTGCGGCGCAATTCGTGGGCGCAGAGGCGATGAGCGGAGCGGTGGCTGAAACTGAAAGCACCCCGGTTTCCGAAGTGCACCCGCCGGTAATGGGCAGTCAAAGCTTCTCCGGCCAGGTTACGCTCGACCAACTTTCACCCGAAGTGATCGACGCCATCGCGCGACGTGTGGTCGAGCAAATGTCGGAAAAGGCAGTGCAGGAGATTGCCTGGGAGGTTGTGCCTCAGCTTGCTGATTTGATGATCAAGCGCAAACTAGAAGAACACGAAGCGCAGAGCAGATAAGCGGCAAAGAGGTAAGGGCAAAGAGGTAAGGGTGAAGGGGTAAGAGCAAGGAGATAAGAGGTAAGCGTTGAGCACGGACGTTCGCATCTGGACGACCGTGCTCGATTTGTTTTTACTCTTTGCCCTTACCTCTTTGCTCTTACCTCTTCGCCCTTACCACTTACCTCTATGCCCTTCGCCCTTTGCTCGATTTCCCTGCCTTTGCCTTACAATGACCGAATGGATATCCCCAAGACATACGACCCCAAACAAGCCGAAGAGCATCACTACGCGCGCTGGGAAGAGCAGGGCTTTTTTGCGCCGGAGATCAATCAGGATCCAAACGCCCCCACCTTTTCAATTTCCATTCCGCCGCCAAACGTCACCGGTTCATTGCACATGGGCCACGGACTGCAACACACGATGATGGATGTGTTGACTCGCTACAAGCGCATGTGTGGCTATCGCACACTGTGGTTGCCTGGCATGGACCACGCCGGCATCTCAACCCAGGTCATGGTCATACGCGAACTGAAGAAGGAGGGATTATCACGCCACGATCTGGGACGAGCAAAGTTCATCGAGCGCGTCTGGAAATGGAAAAGCGAATCAGGCGGTCAGATCACAAAGCAGATGCGCCGAGAAGGGGCATCGGTCGATTGGTCCCGCGAAAAATTCACAATGGACGAGGATTTGTCTCGCGCGGTTCGCGAGGCCTTCGTGAGATTGTACGAGGATGGCCTGATTTACAGGGGAGCCCGCATCGTCAATTGGTGTCCGAATGACCAGACAGTTCTTTCTGACCTCGAAGTGCTCAAAGAGCCTCAGCCGGGGAAGCTCTACTATCTGAGGTATCCAATCAAGAACAGTGATCACACCGTCACGGTTGCTACCACGCGCCCCGAGACGATGCTGGGAGATACCGCCGTCGCTGTAAATCCGGCGGACGACCGTTACCGCGATTTTGTGGGCGCGACGCTGTTGTTGCCGTTAACTGATCGGCAGATTCCATTGATTGCTGATGATTATGTAGAAGCTGAGTTCGGCACCGGCGCTGTGAAGATTACTCCTGCGCACGATCCCAACGACTACGAAATGGGCCTGAGGCATGACTTACCCCAGGTCGTGGTAATCGATCAGCACGCGAAGATGACCCCCGAAGCAGGAGCGGAATTCGCTGGACTCGATCGTTACAAGGCGCGCGAAAAAGTCGTCGAGAAGTTCGAGGAGCTTGGCCTGCTTGAGAAGGTAGTCGATTACGAATTCTCGATTTCGAAGTGCGAGCGCTGCAAGACTGTGCTTGAGCCGCTGATCTCGACTCAGTGGTTCTGTCGCATGGAGAAGCTGCGCGACCTCGCCCTCAAGCTGATGGCGCGCGATCACAAGCCGCGTTTCTTCCCGGAAATCCCGTACGAGAAGGTCTACACCGACTGGCTCGAGAATCTGCGCGATTGGACCATTTCTCGTCAGTTGTGGTGGGGCCACCAGATTCCTGCATGGTATACGCCGAGCGGCGAAGTCGTGGTAGCGCGGACTGAAGAGGAGGCCCGCGAAAAAGCTGGTACTAAAGAGCTGACGCAGGATCCGGATGTGCTCGACACGTGGTTCTCTTCCGGACTCTGGCCCTTTTCCACACTGGGATGGCCGGACCGAACCGATGATCTGAAGACCTTCTATCCAACGTCTGTGCTGATGACCGCGCGTGACATCATCTTTCTTTGGGTCTCGCGTATGGTCATGATGGGCCTGAAGTTCGTCGGAGCACGTCCCTTCGACGACGTCTTTGTGACTGGAACGATTCTGGACAAGCATGGTCAGCGCATGTCCAAGATGAAAGGCAACGGGGTCGATCCGTTGGAAGTCTTTGACAAGTACGGCGTCGACGCAACCCGATTGACACTGGCGCAGGTTGGTTCCACCGACACCCGCTGGAACGAAAAGCAGGTTGAGTCCTATCGCAATTTCGCAAACAAGATCTGGAATGCGGCGCGCTTTTCTTTGCTGAATTCCGAAGGCGCAAAGGTTGATCCGGCTTCACTCGACGCTTCGGGTCTGCCGCTTCACGATCGCTGGATCATCTCGCGACTGAACCAGACTGCTCGGGACGTGCGCGAGCAGCTTGAGAGTTATGATTTTCATGGATGCGTGCAGACGCTTTACCACTTTTTCTGGGATGACTTTTGCGATTGGTATATCGAGTTAGCGAAGGCTGAGATAACTTCGGAGGTCGCTAGCGACGCTCGCACCGAAGCTCGCACCCGGTTGTTGAGCGTACTCGAGCAGGCTTTGCGGTTGCTGCATCCCTTCATGCCTTACCTGACTGAAGAGCTGTGGCAGAGACTTCCGGGCGCAAGTCCGCACTTGATGCATCAGGCCTACCAGAAAGCGTCGCCGACCATCATGTTGGCGGCCTATCCTGAAGGAAAGGCCGAGCTGATCGACGAGCGCGGTGAAGCGGAGATGGCGGCCGTCATCGATCTGATCTCGCGTGTGCGCAATATACGGTCAGAAATGAACATCAAGCCGAGCGAGCGCGTGCCTCTGCTGATAACCGCTACAGACCCATCCTTGAGGGCGGTGTTCGCGGCACTTGCGGATCAGATTGCGCGGCTCGCTCGAGCATCCGAAGTTTCCGTTCGCGAGCAACTGGAGGCGCCGGCTGCTTCGGCGCGAGCAGTGCTCGAGGGTGGCGCAGAGGTCGCGGTGCCGCTTGAAGGTCTTATTGATTTTGAGCAGGAGCGACAAAGACTGCGAAAGGAACTCGAAAAGTTGAAGGTGGAAGCAACGAAGCTTGAAGGGCAGCTTGCTAACCCGCAGTTTGTTGAGCGAGCTCCGGTTGAAAAGGTTACCGAGTTGCGCTCGCGCTTAAGCGACATCGGCCAGCGCACCACCGCCTTGAACGACATGCTGACCGCACTCGCCTGACCAACAGGCTGACCCGTCTCTCATTCACACCTGGTTTTAACCAGGTGAATTGGCGGCGGCCTTTAAGTGAGTAACCGTTTCAACGGTTTCGTCCTGCGATCGCCGGATTGAGTTTAAGGCGTCGAGGGAATCATCCACTGGCAAAGGGAGGCAGGGAAACCGTTAAAACGGTTAGGAACCTAATGCAGGTTCGCGCGAGTCACCCGGTTTAAACCGGGTGAGAATGAGAGAAGCTGAGTCCAACGGCGTTTGAGAGTGAATTAGTTGGCGGCATTTTGGCACAGAGTTTCGCGTTGTTACCGCAGGAGAGCTTATGAATTGGGTTGATGAAGGCGCGCTTTATTCTTCGATAGGAGTTTTTCTGCGCGAAGATCTGGGCCGCGGTGACATCACTTCACAGGCAATCATTGAACGCAACACAAGGGCGCGTGCGCGCTTCGTGGCAGCTGAACGGATGATTGTTGCCGGTCTCGAAGCCGCCGAAGAAGTATTCATGACGCTGGATCCCGAGCAGCAACTCGAAGCGTTTGCCTCTGACGGCGAGGAGATCGAAGGCGGAAAAGTCATAGCTCGCACGACAGGTTTTGCCGACGTGCTGCTGGCTGGCGAGCGCGTCGCTTTGAACCTGCTGCAAAGACTGTCGGGGATTGCCACGCTGACTAATCAATACGTCCAGGCTCTGGAAGGAACCGAGACCAAAATCGTAGATACGAGGAAGACTACTCCCGGCTTGCGTATGTTGGAAAAGTACGCGGTGCTTCTCGGCGGAGGGCTTAACCATCGTTTTGGTCTCGATGATGGTGTCATGATCAAGGCCAATCATATTGCTTTGGCTGGAGGCATTGCGCAGGCGGTAAAGAAAGCGCACGAGCGGTTGGGACAACTGCACAAGATCGAAGTTGAGATTGCCAATGAACGGGATCTCAGGGAAGCTCTAACGCACGGCGCCGACGTTTTACTTATGACTGATCTTGATGTCGATCACGTCGCTCGCCTGGCGGGTCTTGCCCGAGACTTGTCACCGGGCGTGATAATCGAGTGTGGCGGCAATATTAAGCTTGAAAACGTCCGAAGTTATGCTGAGGCGGGCGCCGACCTCATCAGTGTTGGCGCTCTCACCAATGCTGCTCGCGCCATGAACTTAAGTTTTCAAATGCAGCTGAGCTGATTAATTTTAAATCCACTGGAACCGTTCCAATGTTCTGACGTTGAAGATTATTGGAGTGCGCCGACCTGTCGGCGCTTCTAGCTTTGGGGGCCCAAAAGCGGTGACAGGTCACCCCACTCCAAAGTGCGTGCTTGAATGCGCCGCGGACTTGAGGTTAACCTTGGGGCTCAAGGTTGTTTTGGAGTTTCAATAATGCCTAGATTGTCAGCTCGTTTTATTGCCGTCTTCCTGACTGTCGTAATCATTGGCGGAGTTTCTCTGATCGAAGCCGGCGCCCAGAGCCGCAAGCGACGTACGCGAAGAACCACACATTCCGCAGTACCGAGACCCACTCCTCTTCCGACTCAGGAGGGCTCGGATCCAACTGATCCGCAAGTTGTCAGCACGGCAGATCAAACCACAGTAACGTCATCGAGGAGCTCCGGCCGCTCGAAGTTGGTGGCAGCTCCATCACCCACGCCTGATCCGGAACGAGAGCGATTGCGCCAGACCATCACAGACCTTTCCGGAACGGTCAACAAACTTGCCGACAAGCTGTCGCAGATGGAGGAACAGCAAAGAGCATTAGTCGACCTTGAGCGCCTGAGTCGCGCAGAACAGCGGGCCGAAACGTTTCGCTCCCAGCTCCGTGAGGTGCAACAGAAACAAACTGATATTCAACTTCAGCTCGATCAAGTCGAGTTCGCATTGCAGCCGGAGCAAATCGAGAGGATGGTTGCTGCTTATGGTACGATGCACCCCGAGATTGCTCGCGAGCAAAGACGCAAGCAGCTCGAGAGCCAGCGCACGAAATTAAAAACTCAGTACGATCAGCTGGAACAAAGTCGGGTGCGATTGGAATCAGCAATAGGCACCGCTGACCTTGAAGTCGACCGCATTCAGCACCAAATCGATTTGCAGAATACACAAGCGAGTCAGGACTCGCTGCCAACACCAACACCGTTGCCGGTAGAATCGCCGGCGCCATCGCCCGAAATTCCCCCTCGCCGGTAGCTGGGATGAGCACCATCGCGCAGCACGAACTCTATCAACTTATTGAAGAAGCTAATGGTCGCGGCGAACGCGTCGTTGTGGCTACGGTCGCGCAAACGCGCGGTTCAACTCCACAACAACGCGGCGCGCGCATGTTATTCTTCGAGAATGGCACCGTAGCGGGGACTGTCGGAGGCGGTTGCATTGAAGCCGAGGTTTGGGCCGAAGCAAGGGAGGCTCTGCGGTCCGGCCACTCAGCACTCCATCATTTTTCATTGACAGCTGAGGAAGCGAGCGAAGAGGGAATGGTTTGCGGCGGGACGATGGACATTTTCATTGATGTCTGGACTGCGCCCTGATTCCGGAACCGCCGGTGGTGTTACGGCGTCTAAGCCTTCGACTAATTCAGAAGGAGGCTCTGAACGATGAAGCTGCACGCTCCCTTTGCGATCGTGTTTTCGGTTCTTGCCTTGGTGGCCCTGACTGTGACGACAATCGGCTGGCCGTCTCTCCGGAATCAACAAACGAATCAAATCAAACCGACAGACCTGAGTCACGAGGATCTGGCCGGAATCACCATTGATTTCGCTCGCTCGGGTTGCTACGGCGATTGCCCTGCTTACAAACTTACCATCCATGGTGACGGCCGTGTCGAATACGACGGTGAGAACAATGTGAAAAACAAGGGAAAGAAAACCGGCCTGTTGGATGTTGCCGCTGTCAGAGAGATCATTGCGGAATTCGATGCTGCCAAATTCCTTTCGATTGGGCAGTATTCTCTGAAGGAGTGCTCGTGTACGGTCTGCACGGACATGCCTACGGTGACTACTGGTATCACCACCAAGTCAACGGTCCACAGCGTCGAACACTATTACGGCTGTACCTGCGCTCCCAAGGCGCTCAGGTTGTTGGAAGCAAAAATCGATAAGATAGCGAAGACAGAGCAGTGGACCGGTGATGTCAGCAAGAGCGGCCCGTTCGGCACAACCTGTATGAACCCGCAAGGCGCTCGACCGTAGACTTCGATGCCAAACTTGTTTCTCGAAAACTACAAAGCCAAACATCAGCATCCGCTGAACCGATTGTCCCACAGCGTCGGCATACCACTGATTCTGACCTCGTCGCCGCTGTTCTTCTTCAACTGGCGTTGGGCCTTAGGGCTTTTCATTGCCGGCTGGATTCTGCAATTCGTTGGCCACGCCATTGAGGGCAATCAGCCGGCTTTCTTCAGCAATCCGTTGTATTTGCTCATCGGTCCATTGTGGTTAGTTCGCCGGACAGCAAAGGCTCTGAGCAGCTGACAGCGAATGTCCGGACATTAAGTTAGTTGCCAGAGGATCTCCGCCAGGCGCAACGTACCTTCAAACTCCATATTGTCCTGGTAGCTCCAAACCGCGGACAGCACTGCATAACAGAAGCTCCACAGCGCCAGCCGTTCATAATCAATTCCTAATTCGCGAGAGAAAATTGAAAGTCTCTGCGTCATTACGGTGCTCAGTTGTTTTGCCGCGGCTCGCAGCGGCAACTTGTTAAGCATGAATGGACCGATTTCATAACCTGGGTCGCCACAGACTCCTTTGGGATCGATCGCCAGCCACCCGCGTTCCGCAGACTTCAGGATATTCTCGTGATGTAAATCGCCGTGCAGGAGCTTTGCTGGTGGAGCTGTATCGATTAGTTTTGCAACGAGTGGTTCGGCGCGCCGAGCAAAATTCTTCAGCACTGCTTCGGCGGATGGAAGTCTTTCGAATGAGCGAAACCAGGTGGCAATCGAGGGAAATGCATGTTCCGGTCGAGGCTCGCGCCAGAGTTGACGCATTAGCGCAGCGGCAATCTGGGTTGCGTGTGCTTCGTCCCCGAGCTCATGCAATTGAGTTCCGGGGCTTATCCGTTCCAGCAGCAGCGCTCCAAGTTTCGAGTCGTGGGCAAGCAATCGCACCGCTCCACGACTTTCAAACACTTCGAGTGCGGCTGCCTCTGTAAACAATTCGGTGCACGGCACGCCCAGCTTCAACACGATTGGTGAGTTATTGGCGTCTCTTCCCGGAATGACGAGGTTGAAAGAAAGATTTTGAAACGGCTGGTCCAACTCGAGCGACCAACGTTCACGGAACTCCCCTATCAGATCGGGCAGCCTCGCAAGCCAGGCGTCGCCGGATTTGCCGTGAACTGACCGAACGTTGTCAGCCAGCTGCTCCGAGATTGAATGCTGACCACTCAATTTTGTATGTCTCTAACACGACACAAACCAACAGTTCGCGTTGCCGGAACTGCCACGAAACTCGGGACAGTCTATAATGCGACGACAAGACCGAGCGCCTATGCCCAACAACAATCCAGCCAATAGCCAAGCACTCACGCGGCAGCTCAAAGATATTCTCGATCGAGGCTCAGTCGCTGCGCTGGCGACAATAATCGAGGGCGCAGATTGCGTCGGCTCAAAATTGTTGGTCGAGCAATCAGGCGACACCTTCGGCAGCTTTGGCGACCCATCGCTCGATGACGCTGTTAGAGATTACGCTCGCCGCTTTTTGGAGTCACGCGACGTTACAAATACATTCAGCGTTGGTTCATTTGCGCCTGAGCTAAGCCAATGGCGCGACGCCAGGGTGATGTTCGAGCGAGTTGAGCCGGAGCCGCGGCTTGTGATCTGTGGCGCCGGTCACGTGGGAGCTTCATTAGCGCGGTTCGCCAGCTTGTCGGGTTACCGGGTGACCTTGATTGATGACCGTGCAGAGTTTCTGAGTCGCAAGCTGTTTCCCGATGAGAATATTCATCTTGTCGTTGCTGAGAGTTGGAGGGATAGTGTGCGCGCCGCGATTGGGAACGGGCACAGTGTCGCCGTCGCGGTAGTCACACGCGGGCACAACGAAGACGAAGCGTGCTTGCAGGCAATCATGTCGATTGACATCCCCTACGTCGGTCTGATTGGCAGCAAGCGTCGCACGCGGATTGTTCTCGAGCGGCTGCAACACGCGGGTTTCGATGAGAAGCGCATTGCGAATGTGCACGCGCCTATTGGGTTAGACATCGGGGCAGTCACCCCGGAAGAAGTAGCACTCGCTATACTCGCAGAAATAATTGCCGACCGTCGCGGCGGCACCGGAGTACCACTGTCAGCGATGCGAAGAGCAAAGGGGTAAGGGCAAAGAGCAAAGAGCTGAGAGCTGAGGGCTGAGGACTGAGAGCGACACGAATTGCGGATTGCGGATTAAAGAGTGCGCGTCAAGAGCAAAGAGCTGAGGGCTGAGAGCTGAGGGCTGGGGGCAGAGAGATAACCTGGAACTTGCAGCTCGCTGCGCTCAGCCCTCAGCCCTCAGCGCTCAGCAAGAATCAAAGAACGAAGGCCAAAGACCAAAAACCGAAATCAGATGTCGATTGAAGTCACAGAAGTTGAGCAAGCGGCAGCGCCGGCGAAACGTCGCAACAGAATGTTTCGGGCGCTGAGCCATCGCAATTATCGTCTCTTTTGGACAGGCGCCTTCTTATCCAACGTCGGGACGTGGATGCAGGCCGTTGCGCAAGGATGGCTTGTGCTCAAACTAACCGACTCGGCATTTTGGCTCGGCGTCGACGGCTTCATGGCGATGGCGCCTGGCTTGTTCTTGACGTTGGCGGGCGGCGTTTTTGCCGATTGGGTCGATCGTCGCCGTCTGCTTATCTACACTCAAGTCGTAGCGGGAACCACCGCGCTTGTACTCGCCGGACTTATAAGCACCAGCGTGATTAGAGATGCTCATGACGTGTGGATAATCCTGGTTTTCTCTTTCATTACCGGCTGCTGCATGTCGTTGGCTGGTCCGTCTTATCAGGCCATTACTTTTGATATGGTCGGCCGTGAGGACCTGGCGAATGCGGTGGCGCTGAACTCCACTCAGTTTCAGCTTTCCAGAGTTCTTGGGCCGGCGCTGGCGGGCGTTGGATTCAGGTTCTTTAATCTTGCGGGATGCTTTTTTGTAAATGGTCTTTCGTTCATTGCTGTCGTCGTAGCGCTGATGATGGTGCGAGTCAACGAAGATCCGGCGAAGGCTGAACACGTCCGTCCGGTTCACGATCATCGTGCTTTGTGGCGGGACCTCGTCGAAGGTATTCGGTACGTGCGGCGCCGGCCACGCGTGTTCACGCTTCTTTCCATTTCTGCCTTTAATAGTTTCTTTGGCGCGCCCTATCTCACCTTTGTTCCGATCTTCGCGCGGGATATTTTCCAGCTGGGCGCAAGCGGACTCGCCTGGATGATGGGAACCGCAGGCGCTGGTGCTTTCTTTGGAGCGCTCGTGCTGGCGTATCTCGGTGACTTCAAGCGTAAGGGATGGGCCGTTATTGGTGGCTCGTTTGCTTTTGGAGTTTGTTTGATCGCGTTTTCATTGTCCACGCGATTGGAGTTGTCTATCCTTTTCCTCTTCGGAATAGGGTTCTCAATTGTGTCGTCGGTGGCTATGGTCAACACACTCCTGCAGCACCTGGTTACCGACAAGATGCGCGGCCGAGTGATGAGCATGTTCATATTTTCATTCATCGGAACCATGCCAATTGGTAACTTGATAGACGGCATTGCCTCGCATCGATTCGGCGCGCCTCACACCCTCGCAGCCGGTGGCGTGGCCGTCGTCTTCTACGCCACGTTTGTAGCTTTAACGAACAAGCGTCTCCGAGACCTGCAATAAGAAGCAAAGGCAAAGAGCGAAGGGCAAAGAGCGCTTGGCTACGGCGTTCAGAGTTCAATCTTCAAATTGCCGCCTTCGAAAGCACGCAATCTAAAGATTGAACTCTGAACGCCCGTAGCCACGCGCTGCTCCATTTGCAAGAAAACCTCTCCCGTCCGTTCCTTTTCTGACATTGCGGGCTTTCCCGCCAAATTTCCTGAGGGAGTATGTTCAAGTATGAGCAACAAAGTCTGGGTAGCCCTGGCAATCCTTTTTCTGACCTCGATTATGGCTCGGGCCCAGGGAGTGATTGTTCCCGGGCCTTGCACGCGTTGCCCTGTGCCGCCGCCTCGTGTCGCCCCGTTACCGCGTTCCCTGCCTGTCAAGACCATCAAGATCGACACCAAGATCAATTCTCAGGTCGCAACCACGCACCTCGAGCAGGTCTTTCGAAATGACACTGATTTCACGCTTGAAGGTACTTACTTTTTTCCTTTGCCTGAGTCAGCTTCGATAAGCGAGTTTGCGATATGGGATGGCGAGCGCCGGCTGGTTGGTGAGGTTCGATCGCGTGAAGAAGCCCGGCGCATTTATGACGAGATTGTCAGACGCCAACGCGATCCCGGCCTTCTGGAATACGCCGGCAAAGATCTGTTCCAAGCTAGTATCTTTCCGATTCCGCCACGCTCTGACAAGAAGCTCGAACTAACCTATACACAAGTTCTGCAAGCCGAATCCGGCACCGTTGCCTATCGGTATCCCCTTGGCATGGGTCGTCAGCTTGCTCAAATCGGAACAGTCTCCGGACGTGTCGAGGTGCAAAGCAAGGATCCATTGCGAAACATCTATTCGCCAAGCCATGCGATTGACATCAAGGCCAATGGCGATCGCCGCTCAGTAGTTTCATTCGAATCGACCAATGATAAAGAACCGCAGGACTTTCAACTGTTTTATGGAATCTCACACGAAGACTTTGGTGTTTCGCTGTTGACGTATCGCGAGCCAGGCAAGGACGGTTATTTCCTGCTAATGATCTCACCCAGAGAAGACTGGTCAGATCAAGAGTACTCGGCCAAAGACATCGTCTTTGTGCTCGACACGTCGGGCTCGATGAATGAAGAAGGGAAAATGGAAAAGGCGCGGCAAGCGTTGCTCTATGGCATTCGCATCCTCCGGCCGGTTGACCGCTTCAACGTGGTCGCGTTCTCAGGTGAGGAAAGGCTGATGGAGTCTGGCTTGCTTCAGGCGGACGAACAGGGACGCAAGCGTGGAGAAGCTTTTGTCCAGTCTCTACGGCCACTGGGAGGCACGAATATCAATTCAGCGTTGCTCGCATCGTTTCAACAATTGAAGGCGAGCGAACGCCCGAAGATCGTTGTGTTCCTCACCGATGGCCTGCCTACGGTTGGTGAGACCAGGATTTCTCAGATTGTTGAGAATGTTGCGCGAGCGCGAGTTCAGGGAGCACGCCTCTTTACTTTCGGCGTTGGCTACGATGTCAATACCGCTTTGCTCGATAAGTTAGCAGTTGAGAACGGTGGTGTGGCCGACTATGTCGAACCAAAGGAAAACCTGGAAGTCAAAGTCTCGAACTTCTTCGCGAAGATTAACTATCCGGTGTTGGCCGATCTGCGACTTGATATGCCGGACGTACAAACTGACCTAATTTATCCTCGCAGTCTTCCGGATCTGTTCCGCGGCACTCAGTTGACATTGATTGGGCGGTATCGAAATCCGAATGCCGAAAATCGCGTCCGACTATTACTGGCGGGAACGAGCAACGGGAAACCGCGCAGCATCTACTATGACAACCTGCGTTTCCCGCTGCGAGATGAGACCAACGATTTTCTTCCACGTTTGTGGGCGGCGCGACGAGTCGGCTGGCTGATGGAGCAGGTGCGTACCAACGGCGAGCAGAAAGAGCTTCGAGATGAGATTGTGGATCTCGGTACGCGTTATGGAATCGTGACGCCGTACACTTCGTATCTCGCGCTCGAGTCCAACGCCGCTCCTCAGCCAATAACTCGCATGGATGGTGTGAGCGGTGGTCGAGGCGCCGATACATTTAAGAATAAAGCAGCGCCACCACCAAAAGCCGCCGATATCGCCGCAACGACAGGCTCGATTGCTGTTCAGCAAAGCAAACGGGCTCGTGCACAACAGGAGTCGGTCCTGATCGACAAAGATGAGACTGCGTCGATGGATGCGAAGACCGCTGGAAACAAGACCTTCTACTTGCGAGACGGTGTCTGGGTCGATTCTGAATTCCGTGCTGACGCACACTTGCCGGAAACGAGGCTAGTCTTCGGCAGCGACGAGTACTTCGACTTACTAAAGCGAAAACCTGCTTTAGGGCAATTCTTTTCGCTCGGTGAGCAGTTGGTAGTTGTTTTCGAAGGACGCGTTTACCGCGTGACTGCTAAGCCTTAGTCACTTCCAATTGCGAAAACTGAGCCGGACATCGACAATTAGTCGGTGTCCGGCTCTTGTCTTCACGCCACACTTAGGTTAAAAATTTTGCTGAGCCCTAACAGCCTCCCTCGACAGCCTTTGCTCGGCGCGCTGGATCTTCGAAACAGGCGCGAAGGAAAGAGGTTAACAATGAAACTCACTATCGTCAGCGGAATTCGACTGTCAATTCTGCTGTTTGCACTTATTACGATCACATCTAATCAGGTGTCTGCACAACAAGGCTGGGTGCTCAGTAAAGTCGGTTCCACCAGCATTGATCTCAATACGGCTTATTTTCTGAACTCGAAGCGTGGCTGGGTAGCAGGTGACCATGGTTTTCTTAGTCGCACAGATGATGGCGGCCGCTCCTGGGTAAAGCAGACGGTCGACACCCGGGACGGAATAAACGATATCTACTTTCGCTCGAAGGAAGATGGCTTTCTGTTAGCGGGTAATGGGATCTTCATCACTCGCGATAGTGGCAACCGTTGGACTGAGGCGCGACGTTTTCTTCCCAGTGAGGTTCAGGGCGGCTCGGTCGAGCTCTACAGTGTTCGTTTTTCCAGTAAGAAGAAAGGCTGGGTAGTCGGATCGATCAGCAAAAACGATATTGTGGTTGATAGCATCCTGGTTTACACGGATGACGGCGGCGAAACGTGGACTCGTCAACGCGCGCCAAGCCGCGTCGAGCTGATCCACCTGGATTTTGTCGATGACAAACATGGGTGGATAGTGGGCGCAGAAGGCACGATTCTCTACACATTCGACGAGGGTAGGAGCTGGAACCGACAGAATTCGCTTACCAAAGCGATGCTGTACCATGTCGATTTCCGCGATGACCGGAATGGTTGGGCAGTCGGCGAGAAGGGCACGATACTGCGAACAACGGATTCAGGTCAGACATGGAATCCCATTGGTTCAAACGTGCGGACAACGTTGTTGAGCGTTCAATTTGTCAACGATGATGAGGGATGGATAGTAGGACGGGGCGGCTTGATTATGCGTTCAGGTGACGGTGGCCGAACGTGGATTCAACAGGAAAGCGGCACAAAACAGAACCTTTATGCACTCAATTTTCAAAAGAAGATTGGATGGGCAGTTGGCGGAGACGGTCTGGTGTTGCGCTATGAACGTTAGGGGAAGAATCTAAGAAAAAACTGCGGAGCAACTCTTTTGAAAAGTACGAACATCTGAAGTGTCAGATGTTATTCGGAATTGCCGCGTAAGAAGGCATCCATAACATTCGGTTCCTCCTGTCA